>OCZU010001096.1_pt1 | contig 18169 bp, 8 predicted proteins | sample 1539001 | NCBI WGS metagenome assembly OCZU01 (sample SAMEA3539306, study PRJEB22396) | soil metagenome | biome: tundra; feature: field; material: soil | place: USA | collected 2010-05 | depth 0.15 m | reverse complement strand
AAGCTCTATACCGAGGGCGAGTCCCGGTTTCATACCGCCTACGGCTTCAACTTCCTGTATGCCGACGAGTTGACGCCGGCCTTGGTGCGCGCCTCGTTGGCGGCATGGCCGGACGATCCTGGCATGGGTTGGCCGAGCTGGGCGTTCTCCAATCACGATGCGCCGCGCGCCGTCTCGCGCTGGTTCCGGCCCGCCCATCGCGCTGCCGGCGCGCGGCTGACGATGTTGTTGCTTGTCTGCTTGCGCGGCAACATCTTCTTGTATCAAGGCGATGAGCTGGGATTGCCGCAAGCCTCAATCGGCTTTACCGACCTCAAGGACCCCGAAGCAATCGCCAATTGGCCGCGGACCTTGGGCCGCGACGGTGCGCGCACGCCGATGCCGTGGCATGCCGCTCTCGAGCACGCGGGCTTCACGAGCGGTGAGCCCTGGCTCGTGATCGGCAATGGCCATGCGGCGCTCGCCGTCGATAGCCAGCAGGACGATCCTCTCTCGCAGCTGAATCTCACGCGCCGTTTGATTGCTTTGCGTCAACGTCGCCCGGCGTTGCGCACCGGCTCGCTGCGCTTCGTCGATGTGTCCGCGCGCCTGCTTGCATTTGAGCGCACGGCGCCGGGTCAGCAGCTGCTGTGCGTGTTCAATCTCGGTCCGGATCAATGCCGTTGGCAACCCGACGCAGCGGATTCCTGGCGCGTCATCGAGCAGGTTGGGGGAGCACAGGCGTGGATTTTGCCTGCATACTCCGGGCTGATCGCCGAACGCACTTGATCGGGCGCGGCCTATTCGCCTGCGGGGACGCCGGGAGGCGTCTTCTGCGGCTGCCGGCCCCTATACAGTCCCGCATCTTCGATGAGTCGCTTACGCACGTAGAGGAAACGTATCGTTTCGTATTCAAACGGTGATCCGCTCGAGTAGTAGCGGAAATCGACGTTGGCCCGCTGGTCGACGAGGTTGACGCCTTCGAGATACCACGATAGATCGCCGCGATATAGATGCGCGATATCCACGACGTGCGAGGCGCCAAAATCGCCGACCACGCCAATTCCGTCGCGCAAGGTCGAAGGCCCCAGCAATGGAATGACCAGATATGGCCCAGGATGCACGCCCCAGGTCGCGAGCGTCGCACTGAGGCCCGTTGGTGCGCCCGTCAGCTTGAATTTCTTGGCCACATCGAACAGACCGCCGAGGCCGAACGTTGTGTTGATCAGCAGCCGCCCGGCGCTGCGCAGACCACGAACCAGCCGCAACTGCAGCGCGTAATTGATGATGTTGTCGACTTCCCCGAGATTGCCGAAGAAATTGTGTACGCCGGAGCGCAGCGGCAACGGCATGCGCCGATATCCATTCGCGATGGGGAGAAACAGCGCCTCGTCGAAGCGCGTATTGAACCGATACATGAAGCGATTGAGTCGTCCCCACGGATCATAGGTAGCCATCGACGGCGCGTCGGCCGGTGTCATCAGCGGCACGGCCTCGCCCTTTTTGGCGCCCGTACTTGCCGGCTCGCTCGCAAGCGCCTTGGCGAGCTCGGCGGCACTCTCGGCGGCTGCGGCGTTGTCGGCCGCGGGCGTCTCGGGCGGCAGGCTGCGCATATCCATGCTCTGCGTCGCGCAGCCGCCGAGGCCCGCGGCGCACGCGGACCAGACGATAATCCAGACGGAGCAATACCTGCCGATCACGGTGCAGGCGGGTTCCAGCGCCCCGCTAGCATCTCGAGCATGTCCGCAACCTGGTGTCGGTCGCCGATATTGCCGAGGTGGCCGCCGTGATCGTAGACGACGATTCGCGGTCCCAGCGTATCCATCAACCACTGCAATTCCCGCTTATCGAGAATCAGGTCGTCGCTGTTGGTCTGCGCGTAGTAATCGCCGTCGTCGCGCAGCGCGTCGCCGATGATGTCGAGACGGTTGTCCGCGATCAGTGATTTGCTGGTCGAATTTGCGCGGTGTTTCAGATAATACGGCGCAAACACTCTGGAGAAGTAGTCCGAGAACGGCATGCTGCGCAATATGCGCGACGCATTCTCGAGTGAGTCGCCGACGCGCGGCGGATGTCGGGGATCCACGACGACACCCGCGCCCGTATATAGATCGCCCGCAAAGAACATATCGACGAGGTTGAGACGGAAGCTCAGCGCAATCGCCGCCGAATATTCCGCGTCCGACTTCAGGACCGTGGCGGCGGCAGCGAGTAGGAAGCCTTCGTCCAATTCGACCTTGCCCGAGGCGCGGTACAAATTCGCAAGTTCCGCATAGAGCTGCCGGTAGAGGCGGTCGATGTCCGCATCGCCGGAACCGATGCTGATCGCGAACAGCTTGTCGAGGCGGCTGATGGACGTGATCAGGCTCACCGGCGGATTGATCATGACCGCACGATGAATGTGCAGCTTGCCCTTGTCGGTCGTCGCGTCTATCGATTTGACGACGGCCGCGTTGGCGCCACCGAGACTGTAACCGAGGACGTCGATATCGGTGATCTGAACACGGTGCGGCAAATGCGCGAGGATCTGCTGGATCGCTGCGTACAGATCGCGACTATCCTGCATGAGATCCCCAGAGACGCCTGTACTCGAGGTCGACACGATGAAGCCGGGGAAGGTCGGCGAGGGCATCGTCAGAACGTGATAGCCCGCGCCGTAGAGCGCGCCGCGAAGGATCGAGAGCTTCGAGGTATTGCCGTCGCCGCCGGTACCGGCAATGACGATGGCGAGCGGGGCCGGCTTCTTTTGTGCGGCGAACCAGACGCGCAGCTTGCGATCGAACCAGTAGACGGCCGGCACCGGATTGGCCCAGGGCAGCGCGATATTGATTTCGGACAGCGGGACGGTCTCGGGCAAGGGCGCCATGTCCTGCGGCGGCGTGCCGAATACCGTGGCACGCAGCGCCGCCGAGTCGGCGAGACCGGTCGGTGAACCGGTCGCTGCCAAAAGCGTGCCCGATTGCGCAGTCGATTGCGCGGCCGATGGCGCGGCCGATGGCGCATCGGGCTGTGTGGCTGATGCGTCGTCCCACGGCGCGATAGGCAGCGGTTGCGTTTCGCCGTGCGCGATCGCCGCAGCTCCAAGCGTCATGGTTAGCGCACACACGATAAGACGCATTGACATCCCGAGCATACTGACACCGCAAGGCCAAGCATGGCAAACGCGGATCGGCTGCCTCGGAGCGCATCTGCTGCTTTGGGCGTATTGCACCTAGCGAAACACGAACACGAGCACGGCCGTCAGCAGCAGCAACAAAGCACTCTGATAGCGGTAGTCACGCCAAGCTGGTCCCATCGCTAGATGCTCTCGTTCCGAGCGCCAGAGCTGCGGCTGCCACATGACCGCCGCGCGCGCGGCGCTGAGGGGCTCGGGGCGATACAGGCTGACGCCTACGAGTATCAGGGTATCGACGCTGATGAGGATCGGTGCCGCATAGAGAAAATGGAAATGCGTCCAGCGCAAGACGACATTGATCAAGAACAACGCGAGACCGCACCCGAAGCCGATGCGCAGCGCCGCCGCGGCGCCGTCCGCCGTGGCGCCTCGCCAAAACAGCCCCATGACGAATACCGCAACGACCGGTGGCACCGTATACGCGAGCACGGCTTGCAAGTACTGCCAAAGCGAAGTGAACAAGTGCAGCTGCGGCGCCCAGGCCACCGCAAAAACCATGAGACCCGCGGTACTCAGCCGGCCGGCCTTCACGAGCTGCCGATCGGACAGCGCCGGCTTGAGGACTTTGATGACGTCCATCGTGATCAACGACGAGGCTGAGTTGAACATCGACGCACAAGCCACCATGCCGGCCGCGACGAATCCGGCGACGACCAGGCCGAGCGTACCGCTCGGCAATAATTCCAGAATGAGCTGCGGGTAGACGCGATCCGATTGAGTCAGGTGCGGAAACAGCAGCAGTGCGCAAGTGCCGGGCAGCACCATGAGGAACAATACGGGTAGTTTCAGCAGGCCGGCGAATAGGGCGCCCCAGCGGGCCTCATCGATGTTTTGCGCCGACAGTACGCGCTGCACGATCAATTGGTTCGTGCACCAATAGTAAAAGCCCAAGATGGGAATGCCGAGCAGCAGGCCGGGCCAAGGTACGCCGCGATCACCGCTTGGACGCAACAGCGACAATGCCGCGGGGTTGACACCACTCATGACGGCATGCCAACCGCCGGCGCGACTGAAGGCGCCGATGGAAATCAGCGTGGCTCCGAGCAGCAGCACGATCGCCTGTACGGCCTCCGTATACATGACTGCCCGTAGTCCGCCCGAGATCGTGTAAGCGCCGGCTGCACCTGCGAGCACGATGACGATAACCCACAGCGACAGCGCCGGAAAGACCAATTGGCAGACCAGCGAGGCACTGTAGAGCACGGCCGCTGAATCGACGAAAACATTCAGGAACAAGGTCATGATCGCGAACCATAGGCGGACGCGACCATCGAATCGCCGCTCCAAGAATTCGGGCATGGTGTAGCTGCGACTGCGCAGCACGAGCGGCACCATGAACAGGCAGAAAAAGACCAGCACGACATTGGCGGTCCATTCGTAATCGTAGACCGAGATGCCGATGGCATAGGCGCCGCCTGCGAGCCCCACGAGAGCCGTCGGCGACATGTTGGAGGCAAACAGCGCCAGTCCGATGACAGGCCATCGGGACGCTCTGGATGCCAAAAAGTAGTCGACTGAGCGCACTTGACGGCGCGATAGCAGCACCCCGAACGCGAGCAAGCCGCCCGTGTAGGTCGCGATCACGAGCCAATCCAATTGGCTCAGATAGTCGGTCGATGCGGCATTTGTCATGGATACAAATTGACAGCGCTGCCATTTTTGACTCTAATCGGGATCGGGGCTGGCAGGCGCTCGGCGCGCCGCCGAATTTCACTCGGCAAACGCGAGTTCGGACTGGAAAAACAAGGAAAACACATGCGCTCGAGCGAATTCCGATGAGTTGGACCTACCCAATGTCGGGGCGGCAGCGCTGTCTTTGTTGTCTGGCGGGAATGGCTCATCGTTCCACCTTCGCAGGCGTGCATGTCGCGCTACAAGCGCGCATTTGGCAGCGTTTCAATTCGCGTCCTATTGTAGCTAATCGGCAACATACTTTGCATCTCCGGCGCGGGTCGTGGTCCGCCGTCCTGATATCTTGGTTCTTATTCAGCGGTGCTGCGGCGGCGGCAAGCGAAGCCGCCGCCGACTGCGAACCCGATCAATGGCCCGAGCCGGCGCTGCTTGCGCCGAAGCATACCGACACCGATGCCTTCGTGAATCAAATTCTGGCGCAGATGAGCCTCGAAGAAAAAATTGGGCAGATGATTCAGGCCGATATTGGATCAATCGCGCCGTCCGACCTCGCCACCTACAAACTCGGCTCGATACTCGCGGGTGGTAATGCGGCACCCGGCGGCAACGTGCGCACGACGCCGCGCGCGTGGCTGGATCTGGTCGATGCGTTTGCGGCGGCCGCGCGCATACCGGGCAGCGCAGAACACGTGCCGATTCCGATTTTTTTCGGCATCGATGCCGTGCACGGCGACGCGAAGATCATCGGCGCGACGATCTTTCCGCACAACGTGGGCCTGGGCGCCGCCAACGATCCCGAGCTGCTGCGCCGCATAGGCAAAGCCACAGCGGAGGAGGTCGCGGCCACCGGTATCAATTGGACATTTGCGCCGACCGTCGCGGTGGCGCGCGACGCACGCTGGGGACGCTCGTTTGAGAGCTACTCCGAAAACCCCGAACTCGTCGCGCGCTACGCCGCCGCCATGGTTACCGGACTGCAAGGGCGGCGTGGCAGCGCCGAATTCATGGCTCCCGGGTCGACGCTGTCGTCCGTGAAGCATTTCATCGGTGATGGAGGAACGACCGACGGCCGCGATCAAGGAGACACGGACGCATCCGCAGCGCAATTGCGCGATGTCCATGGCCGCGGCTACGCGGCGGCAATCGACGCCGGCGCGCTGATCGTCATGGCGTCCTATAACAGCTGGCACGGCGTCAAGCTGCATGCCGATCATTGTTTGCTGACCGGCGTGCTCAAGGACCGACTCGGCTTCGACGGATTCGTCGTTGGCGATTGGAATGCGCACGAACAGATCCCCGGCTGCACCAAATACAGCTGTCCGGCCGCGATACTCGCGGGCGTCGATATGTTGATGGCTCCTGACAGTTGGAAGCCGCTCTACGAAAATACGCTTGCGCAAGTGCGGGCCGGAACGATTCCACAGGCGCGCATCGACGATGCGGTCGCACGCATTTTGCGCGTCAAAGCGCTGGTCGGATTGTTCGGCGCGGGCACCGCACCCGCGCCGCGTATCGCGGGCCAATTCGAGCGTCTCGGCAGCCGCGCACATCGCGAACTCGCGCGCGAGGCGGTGCGCCGTTCGCTGGTGCTGCTCAAAAACGATCGCGGCACCTTACCGCTCGCGCCCGCCGGCAGATTCCTGGTCGTTGGCGCTGTCGCCGACGACATCGGCACTCAGTGCGGCGGCTGGACCATCGATTGGCAGGGTGATCACAACCTCAACGTGGATTTTCCGGGCGCAACATCGATCTATGCCGGCATCAAGGCCGCGGTGACGGCGGGCGGAGGTTCGGTCGCCTGGAGTCCTGACGGGCGCTTTGCGGACAAGCCGGATGCCGCCATTGTAGTGTTCGGCGAAAGCCCCTATGCGGAATTCGAAGGGGACCGCGAGACCGTCGAATTCTCGCCCGCGGACCGCCATCACCTCGAACTCATGCGGCGCTTGCGACGAGCGGGTATCCCGGTGGTCGCGGTGTTTTTGTCCGGGCGCGCGCTGTGGGTAAATCCCGAACTCAATGCGGCCGATGCATTCGTCGCCGCTTGGCTGCCCGGCAGCGAGGGTGAAGGCGTCGCCGATCTGCTGTTTCGCGCTCGCGACGGCTCTGTGCCCTATGATTTTACCGGCAAGCTGAGTTTTTCCTGGCCTGCCACGGGTATGCCGGTGCGTTACGATACTGCCGGAAAGGTCAGCGGCTCATTGTTCCCGCTCGGCTACGGACTTAGCTATGCCGACGCCGCGCCACGATTGCCGCGACTGTCCGAGCGGGCCGAGCTTCCTGCGGATAAGCAGGTCTCCGGGACGCTCTTTCACGCGGCGCATGTCACGGCGCCCTGGTCTATCTTCGTCTCGGATCGCAGCGCCGAAGTGCGTCTGACGACGCAACGCCAGGAAAGCCCCCTTGGAGTGCTGAGCGTGACGCGCGATCGCGCTGGCGCCGTCGCAAGCTGGAGCGCCGGCGAGCCGGGCATCTTCAGAATTTCCGGGCGGCCGGCGGATTATCGCGCCGAGGCGGCGGCCGGCTGGCGTATCGTCGCGCGATATCAAGTATTGACGAAACCCAAGAGTCCGGTGCGGATCGGCGTGCGCTGCGCGGCGCCCACTATGCGTCTGCCATTGGTGGCCGCGGCCGCAGCGCCGGCGGGCTCGGATGCCGCGCTATGCAATACCGCCGGCGGCGCAATGCTCGACCTCACCGCGGCATTGCGCCTTGCATCCTTGGGTGCGTGGCGGACGCTGTCGATTCCGCTGTCCTGCCTCAGTTCGCGCGGCGCTGATCTCGCTAATGTCGCGGCACCTTTTGCGATCGAGACCGCGGGCCAATTCAGCATCGCGATCGCCGAGGTGCGCATCGAGCAGCGCGGCGCGCGCGACGCTTGCGATGGCAGCCCGTGAGGCGGCAATGGGCGTGGCGTGCGGGCGACATAATGGCCCGGCCGGGACGAGCGGGCCTAAGCCGGGACCGCCGGCGAGGTATCTGAAATCGGTCGTCGATGCGAATAGGAATTAAATAATTGACAGCGCTGTCTTTTTATGTGATCGTAGAAGCTGGTACTGACGCCCAGGGTGATGCCGGCGATAGAACGCGCAGGGGCTGAAAAAATTCGGGTTTACGCCCTTTAGAGCGTGCCACCGAACGCCGCAGAGACTGCGTCGAAGAACGAACAACGATAACTAGTGGGGAGCTCGAACCATGTCTCACAAGAGAGAAAAGCGCGCGCGCCAAGCGGCCCGCATGGCAATGATGACCGCGGTATCGCTGGAGGCCATGCTCGCGGGAACGGCGGTCATGGCGGATCCGGATCCGCAGTCCCCGACCGCGACTTCCGAGAACTCGAACGACCTCCAAGAGATCGTCGTCACTGGTTTCCGGGCCTCGCTGCAATCGGCGTTGGATGCGAAGCGCCTTTCTCTGTTGCCGATCGAATCGGTCGCGCCCGAGGATATCGGCAAGATGCCCGATCAAAACGTCGCTGAATCGTTGCAGCGCTTACCCGGCGTGCAGATCGATCGATCCCAAGGCGTGGGCACGGCGGTCTTGATCGACGGTCTGCGGCAGAATTTGACGACCTTGAACGGCGACGTGTTCTTGACCGGCAAGGAATTCTATGTGTCCGGCGAAGGATCGGGCGGCGGCTCCGGCGGCAATTCGCAGTACGGTTCGCTCGAAGGCATTCCGAGCGAACTCGTCAGCGGCATCGATGTATACAAGAATCCGAAGGCCTCGATGACGGAAGGCGGACTCGGCGGCACGATCGACTTGAAGACCGCCAATCCGCTCGCGGGACCACTAGGCTTGTCGCTCGGCGGCTATTTCCGTGAGCAGGACGCGCAGCGCGACAGCGGTTGGACCCCGAATGCGGCGCTCGTGGGATCCTACAAGGTCAACGACAACCTGGCATTCAGCGCCAGCATCTCCCACGACAAGGCCGATACGCACACCGAAGAATTCCAGGACCAGAATCGCAATCAATGGCTCATCACGAATTCGGCGACCCCGCCCTACGCCGGCGTGTTGACGCCCGCGGGCATCACCAAGCTCAGTCAGTATTACATCGAGCCGCAGCTTGGCTATTTCTCCGATATTTTCGACGCTCGCGACACCGACGGCGCCTCGCTCGGCATCGCCGTGAAGCTCACCGACAGCATCGAGTCGAGCTTGACATGGTTCTACTCGCGCGAAGACGATACGACCTACACCTATTCGGACAAGGCCTGGTTCAACGGCCAGGGCCAAAGTCCGGGTGCGCCGCTGCCGGGCATCGACCCGACGCAACCGTACTCGATCGATAGCAATGGGGTCGTCCAAAGCGGCGTATTCAATGCGCTCGGCGCCGAGACCGCGACGCTCTACCAAGAAAATGTCGCGCAGGCCAATAATTTTCAGTGGGTCACGAAGTTCGACGACGGCGGTCCGCTGCGCGGTATTTTTGACGCGTCATTCGCCAAGGCGACATCGAATTTGCAAGCCGCTCAGGCCGATGTCGAGCACGGAATGTATACGACCAGCAGCGGCATTGCGACGTCGGCGGCCGCGCCGGGTTGCAACAACGGCAACTATAAGACCTGCCAGAGCGCTCCGGCGAATCCCGGCTACGAATTCGCGTACGCCAATGGCGGCGCCTCCGGTCTGCCCTCGGTCAATTACATCGGGAATTACTCGGACGTGCTCAGCAATCCGAATTTCACGACGTTCAAGTCGAATTGGGCCTGGGCGAACTTGACTCACCAGGAGCAATACGCCTTGAAGCTCGACGGCGCATATGACCTGGGCTCGGGTAAGGACCTCGGCCAGACGCTGTCGGCGGGCATACGCTTTGCGAGCAGGGACGTCGACCAGACGTTCGGCCGCTATTTGATCAATGGTACTTTGGGGAACGGCGAAGTGGCGGGCTCGAATACCGGCTGCAACACCGTGGCGGCGCCCAATACCTGCGGTCCCTGGCTCTATTACCAGGATCCCGGTTACGGCACGCCGAATATTCCCTACTCGACGGCGGTTTCGAACCCGGGTTTGGCCTCGACGGTGCCGAACTTCGCGGTCGGCAACATCATCGTCAAGAATCCGTCGACTTCGGGCCTCAACAAGCCGTCGACCTACCTCAATCAGGTATGGAACGGCGCAGGCGTGCCGAACAATACCGAGCAGTTTTTCGCCGACGGATTGAGCTCGTTCCGAGTCACCGAGCACACCACGGCGATTTATTTGATGGACGATCTGAACAGCCTTGCGGACCGCTATCACCTGAACTTCGGTGTGCGCGTCGTCAACACGCAGTTGACGATCGACAATGGCCAAGCGGCGCAAAGCCCGACTTATTACGGTACGGCCTCTTGGAACGGCGTCGATTCGAACGTCGTACAAGTGCAAACGAACCGCAGCTACACGGACGTCTTGCCGTCGTTGAACTTCGTTTACGACTTAACGGATGCGCAAAAGATCCGCTTCGGCGCGGCCAAAGTCGTTGCCCCGCAGGATTTGTTCGCGTTAGGGTTGGGCAACACCTATGGCTTCACGCGCGGCACCAACGGCTTTAATTTTAGCGGTGGTTCCTCGGGCAATCCGCAGCTCGATCCGTATCGTGCCTCGCAACTCTACTTGTCCTACGAGGATTATTTCGCGCCTAGCGGTCTCGTGAGCATCGGCACGTTCTACAAGAAGGTGCAGAGCTTCGTCGAGACGCAGAACATTCCGACGACCGTGGGTGGCACGACCGCCGACGTGACGCAGCCCGTCAACGCCGGCGGCGGTAAGATTTACGGTATTGAGCTCGGTGCCCAATATGCGTTCGGCGAGGCGATTGCACCCTGGCTCGCGGGCTGGGGCGGTGCCGCGAATTACACCTACTCCGACTCCACGTCCGATCAGTCATCGGCCTTCGCGAATAACCTGCCGATTCCGGGCGTCTCGAGGAACTCCATGACCGCGCAATTGTACTACGAGCACCAGGGTTTATCGGTGCGCGCTTCGTACTCCTGGCGCGATAAGGCCATCAACGACTCCTTGGTCGGCTCGTCATTTTCCTTCCCCGACCAAAACGGCGTCCAGCATGTTTATTCGGTGTATTCGGCGCCCTATGGCCAGCTTGACGGTCAGATCGGATACGACTTCAACAAGCATTTCGGTATCCTGCTTTCCGTGCAGAATTTGACCGACCAGGCGCAGCATACTTATTTGCAGTTTCCCAACCTGCCGTTCACGTATGACCGCAGCGGCGCCCGCTACTTCGTCGGATTCAAGGGTAAGCTATAAGGGCTAGATACCGGCATGCCGCTTTCGAGCGGCACGCCGGGTTCGTTTGCCCGTAGTTTCGAGGTTGGCGCACCCATGTCGGACTCCCTGAAGATCAAGCGCATTGCGATCGTCGGCGGCGGTACTGCGGGCTGGATGGCTGCGAGTCTGCTCGCTCGTTCACTGCCGGGCAGCGGCTGTGCGATCACGGTCATCGAGTCCCCGGACGTCGGCACGATCGGCGTCGGGGAGGCGACGATCCCGCCGATCATTGATTTGTTGCGGCTGCTCAATATCAATGAGGCGGATTTCGTACAGCACACGGGCTCGACCTACAAGCTCGGCATCAAGTTCACCGATTGGGCTCGCCTTGGGCATACGTACTGGCATCCGTTCGGATCGTTTGGGACGATGATCAATTTGCGGCCGTTTTTTCATGCGTGGCACAAGGCGCGGGCCGACGGACTTAGCTTATGCTTCGATGATTACAGCCTTTGCGCGAGCTTGGGCGATCAGCACAAATTTCGATTTCCCGACGTCAATGCCCAGGGACCCGAGGCGGGGCTGCGCTACGCGTTGCATTTCGATGCCGGACTCGTCGCGAAGTATCTGCGCGCCTATTCCGAGCGTCTGGGCGTCTGCCGCTTGGAGCGGCACGTCCTCGATGCGACGCGGCGTGCGGACGGCGCACTCGATGAACTCATCTTCAGCGACGGCAGCCGGTTGGCGTCCGACCTGTTCGTCGATTGCAGCGGCTTTCGCGGCGTGCTCATCGAACAAGTCTTGAAGACCGGCTATCATGACTGGAGAGCGGTTCTGCCTTGCGATCGTGCCGTGGCATACCCCTGCGAATTGACCACGGCGCGTCCCCCATACACCCAGGCCTATGCGCGGCCGGCCGGCTGGCGCTGGCGAATCCCGCTGCAGCATCGTGTCGGCAACGGCTATGTGTACTCCAGCGCCCACCTCGAGGATGGGGCCGCGCTCGACGATCTACAGGCGGCGGTCGGCAAGCCGCTCGCGGATCCGCGCCTGTTGCGATTCGTCACCGGTCGGCGCAGATTGTTCTGGAACCGAAACTGTGTCGCGCTGGGTCTCGCGTCGGGCTTCATCGAGCCCTTGGAGTCGACCAGCATCCACCTGGTCATGAGCGGCGTCTACAAATTGCTCGAGCATTTCCCCGACCTATCCTTCGCGCAATCCAACATCGATTCCTACAACGCGGAGCTGATCAACGAGATGGAGCGCATCCGCGATTTCATCGTCATGCATTATAGTTTGACCGAGCGCAGTGATACGCCGTTCTGGGACTACTGCCGCAACATGAAGCTCCCCGATAGCCTGATCGAGCGCATCGAGTTGTACCGGCAGACCGGGCGAATCCGCACGAAAGCCGGCGAGCTGTTCAACGACCTGAGTTGGTTTTATATTTTCGAGGGTATGGGAGTCCGCCCCGCCAGTTACGATCCGCTCATGGATGTCGTACCGAGCGCTGAGCTGCGCGAGATTTTCGACAAAATCGCGCAATTGACGCGGTCGGCGGCCAAGCAGTCCGCCTCGCACGATAGTCAGTTCGCCGCGCGCGCCGCCGCCATGATGGCGGGGCGCATCGCCAGCGCGTAAGTAAAGTGCCCGCGGGTGCCGCTACCGTTTCCGCGAGACTCGAAGCCCGCCGTATCCAACGGCGCTTGCTTGATTGGCTGCTGAACGACGCCTATCCGCTATGGTCGGTCGCGGGTGTCGATCCGACGAGCGGCGGATTCGTCGAGTCGCTCGATCAGGATGGCAGACCGCGGCCCGATCCGCGCCGCGCGCGCGTCCAGACCCGGCAGGTCTACTGCTTCGCGCAGGCGCCGCAACTTGGATGGCGCGGGCAGGGACGCGAGATCGCAGAACGCGGCCTTCACCACTTCATGGACAAGTATCGCCGCCCCGACGGTCTGTTCCGCACCTTGGTGGCCGTTGGTGGCGCGCCGCTCGATGAATCGGCGCTGCTTTACGATCAGGCCTTTGCGCTGCTCGCGTTCGCAGCGGCGCAGAAAGCCGGCGGCGCCGCTGCCGGGTGGGAGCGCTCGGCCGACGAATTGCGCGAAGCACTCAATCGCCACCTGAAACGCCGCGGGTCCGGATTCGAGTCGGCGCTTGGGCAACGCCTGCCGCTGCTGTCCAATCCGCATATGCATTTGCTCGAAGCGAGCTTGGCATGGCGCGAGGTGAGCGCAAACTCGGTTTGGGCTTCACTCGCGAACGATATCGGCGGCTTGGCGCTCGCGCGATTCATCGATCCCGTGACCGGCGTGGTGCGCGAGGCGTTTGACGACAGCTGGAATCCGGTTCCCGGCATTCCCGGCAGGCTCGTCGAGCCCGGTCATCAATTCGAGTGGGCCTGGTTGCTGATGCGCTGGGGCGGCGAGGGCTCCGCGCAGGCGACGCAAACGATGCAGGCGGCGCAGACTCTGATCGAGATTGGCGAGCGCAGCGGCGTACACGCCGGCGTTGCGGTCGACGCATTGCTCGATGATTTCAGCATCTATGAAGGCGGCGCTCGCCTCTGGCCTCAGACCGAACGCTTGAAGGCCAGCGCGCTGGCTGCGGTCGTGACCGGCGCCGATCACCATTGGGCCGGCGCCGTCGCCGCTGCGGGTGCGCTGATGCGTTATCTGACGACGTTGACGCCAGGTCTCTGGCGCGATCGACTCGGCGCACAAGGCGATTTTTTGGCGGGGCCCGCGCCCGCCAGCAATTTCTATCATCTCGTGGCGGGGATTGACGCACTGACGCGCGCGCTCGCGAGCTCGCGGGCGATTGGCGATGATCGCGATCATTAAACGCGCTGCGCTGGTGCTGGCTTGTGTTTGCGGCCATGCGGCCGGCGGCAACGCAGCCGAGTCTGCAAGCTTAAACTTGGAGTCCCTCGGCCCTTACAACGTGACCATCTTGCAGGGCGGTGTCGGGATGTCGCGAAGCTTGCCCGACGATTTGTCGATACTCGCGGCCGGCGCCGCTTGGTCGATGGCGAGCTGGATCAAAGTCGATGTGGATCAGCCGGGTCTCGTGATCCTTGCGGCGCTTGGGCGGTGCGACTCGGATAACGGCATTCGTCTGATGCAGGGCGCCGGCCGGCTCGCACTGCGCTTGCCGGACGGCCAGCTATTGCAAACGCACGCGAATATGCCGATTGGGCAATGGACCGCGGTAGCGGCGACCGCGGATGGCAAGATGCTGCGGCTCTACATCGACGGCAAGGAGGCCGCCGTACAGGCCGTCGCGAGTCCGCGCGCGGAGCTCGCGCCGCGCTTGGCGCCGGAGCTGCATCTCGGACCGAGTTTGGGTGAGCCTGCCGCGATCCGTCATTTCGGCGGATCGCTGGCGCTGTTCCAGTTGTCGCAGCGCGCGCTTGCGCCAGACGAGATTTCGGCGCTGGCCGCAGCCAAACCGAATTTCGACCTCGTCGTGCTGACCCAGGTCGGCGTTGGTTGGCCGCCCCAGCATAAAGCATGGATCGGTTTGCAGGTTCCGCAAGATCCCTGGACCTTGCCGCAGGGTAAAGCCGCGGCCAAAGCGCCGGTCGCGGCGCCGTTGCCGCCGAGCGTCCCGCTGAGCGCAAAGCCCGACGGGGTTTGGGTCGTCGGCGGATGGCGCCTCGCGGCGGAAAGCGCGCTTGCGGCGGGTGCGGCGTTCGGTGCGCGATTATCGGCGCCGGGAGTCGATGATACCGCGTGGTACCCGGCGACGGTGCCGGGCACGGTGCTGACCACGCTCATCGATCGCGGCGTCTATGCCGATCCGGACTATGGGCTCAACAACCTGTTGATCCCCGAATCGCTTGCGCGCCAGGACTACTGGTATCGCACCGGTTTCATGGCGCCCGCGGGCATCGCCCATCGACAATTGACGCTGACGTTCAAGGGCATCAACTACGCAGCCGAGGTGTGGCTCAACGGCGCGTTGCTGGGACGCATCCGCGGGGCGTTCACACGCGGTGTCTTCGATGTCACGCATCCCATGAACGCCGGCGGCATCAACGTGCTGGCGGTGCGCATCTCCCCGCCGCCGCATCCCGGTATCCCGTCGGAGGAATCGATCGTCTATGGTCCCGGTGAAAACGGTGGGTCCATGACCGTCGATGGACCGACGTTCATGGCGACCGAAGGCTGGGATTGGATACCCGCGATTCGCGACCGCGACAGCGGTCTGTGGCAAGACGTGGAACTGAAAGCCACCGGCCTCGTGCGCATGCTTGATCCGGCCGTGATCACGCATTTGCCGCTGCCGAGAATCGACGTCGCCGAACTGCAGATTCGCGTTCCCATGGAAAACGATAGTGCCTCGACGCGCAGCGTCAGTTTGGAGGCGGCCTTCGACGGCATCACGCTGCGCAAGCAACTGGACCTGGCGCCGGGTCGCTCGGAAGTCAATCTGGATGCGCGCGAGTTTCCTCAGCTTAAGATCAGTCGCCCGGCCTTATGGTGGCCCAACGGCTACGGACCGGCAGCGCTACATACCATGAGGCTCACGCTCGCAGATGCGGACGGCGTGTCGGAAAGCCAAGTCCTGCGCTTCGGCATGCGTGAGCTGAGCTACGAGTTGTCCTTATTCGATTCTCATGGCCGGCTGCGTCGGGTTGAGGTCGATCCGGCGGCCGCCCCGGGCGTCAGTCTCGTAGATACCCGGCATGAAGCCATCAAACAGGTGCCGAATGGGTGGGCACAGTCGCTGACGTCCACGGGCGAGAATTCGCCTGCGGTCCGCGATGTCGCGACGGAGTCGCTCGCGCCGTTCCTCGTGATTCGAGTCAACGGCACGCCGATAGCGGCGCGTGGCGGCAGCTGGGGAATGGACGATTCGCGCAAGCGAATTTCGCGGGAGCGCCTCGAACCGTATTTTAGGCTGCACCGCGAAGCCCACCTCAATATCATCCGAAACTGGCTCGGGCAGAACACCGAGGAGGTTTTTTACGAATTGGCCGACGAATATGGGCTGCTCGTGCTCAACGATTTTTGGGAATCCACGCAAGACTTTCAGCTCGAGGCGCAAGATCCGGCTTTATTTCTGCAGAATGCGCGCGACGCCATCTCGCGCTATCGAAACCATCCTTCGATCGCGGTCTGGTTCGGACGAAACGAGGGCGTTCCGCAGCCGATCATCAACGAAGGATTGGCGGAATTGGTGCGCACACTTGATGGGACGCGTCTTTATACCGGCAGTTCGAATCGCGTGAACCTGCAGGATAGCGGCCCGTACAACTACCGTGCTCCTGCCGGCTATTTCACCGATCTCGGTTTGGGGTTCGCGGTCGAACTCGGGACGCCGTCGCTCGCGACGCTCGAGTCGATACGCGCCATGGTGCCGGCCGCCGACCGCTGGCCGCTCAGCGACACGATTGCCTATCACGATTGGCATTTTGGCGGCAACGGCGACGTTGCGACGTTCATGCAGGCGCTCGCCGCGCAATTCGGCAGTGCGACGAGCCTCGAGGACTTCGAGCGCAAGGCGCAAATGATGAACTATGTCGATTATCGCGCGATCTTCGAGGGCTTCGCTGCACATCTGTGGACACGCAACAGCGGCAGGCTGCTGTGGATGACGCATCCGGCCTGGCCGAGCAACCACTGGCAGATCTACGGCTCGGATTACGATACGCAGGCGTCCTATTACGGCGTCAAGAAGGCCACGGAACCGCTGCACGTGCAAATGAACCTGCCGGATTATGCGATCGCGGTCGTCAATACGACGCGAGAGCCGCGCGCCCGGTTGAAGGTCACGAGCCGCATTCTATCGCTCGATAATCGCGTACTCGCGGTTCGCACCGACGCAGTGACCGCAGCGGCGAATCAAGTCACGACCCTGATGCCATTGGATCTCGAACGGCATTTTCAGCATGAAGAGGTGGTGCTGGTCCAATTGCGGCTCAGCGACGCCGCTGGCACGGTGCTCTCGGAGAACAATTATTGGCAGAGCCGCGATGAGGCGAGCACACAAAGCCTGAATTCGCTGCGGCCGCAAACCCTGCGCGTCAGCGCGAACGGCGCGGCGGGCACGAACGGCGAGGCCGTCGTCGACGTCACTCTGCGTGACACCGGCACTCAGCCGATCCTCGCCGCCAAACTCACGCTGCTCGACGATCATGGCGAGCGTATCCTGCCGGCATTTTACAGCGACAACTATGTAACTCTGCTGCCGGGAGAGCCGCGCCGCATTGAAATTCGTTTTTCCCGGTCGCGCGCAGCCGGCGCGCGCGTCGGCGTGCGCGGCTGGAACGTCGAGCCGAGCACCACGACCATTGCATTTGCCCCCGGCGGAACGGCTAAATAGTGCGTCACTCCGTCATCGTAGGTTGAAATCGTCGCTATGAGTTCAGTTCCGCCTTCCGTGACCATTCAGCAGGTGGCGGATCTTGCCGAGGTGTCGCCGAAGACCGTCTCGCGCGTCATCAACAACGAACTATCGGTTCGCGACGACACGCGAGCGCGGGTATTGCAAGCCATCGAGGCGCTCAACTATAGGCCCAATCTCAATGCTCGCGGCCTCGCTTCCAATCGTTCGTTTCTGATCGGGCTGTTTTGCGAAAAGCCCGGCGACTACTTGAGCGAATTTCAAGGCGGCGCCGTCAATCGCTGTCGTGAATCGGGGTTCCATTTGCTGGTCGAACCCTGGGATACGGAGAGCCGGACGATCGGACGACAAGTCGAAACGCTGCTGGGGCAACTGCGCCTCGAAGGCGCCATTTTGCTGCCCCCGCTAGGGGATCATCCGGTGATCCTCGGCAAGCTCAACGAGGCGGCCATCCCGATCGTGCGCATCGCACCCAAAAGCAACTTGAATGCGACGGCGTCGATTGGGATCGACGACTACGCGGCCGCGAGGCAGGTCACGGCCCATCTGCTGGGCTTGGGGCATCGGCGCATCGGCTTCATTCTGGGGCGCCCGGAACATGGGGCGACCGAACAGCGCTATCTCGGCTTCATCGACGAGATGCGCGCGCACTCGGTCCCGGTCGACTTCGACCTCGTCCAAACCGGTAATTTCGAGTTTGCCGACGGCTTGATATGCGCCGAACGGATGCTGCGCGCCGCAGTCCCGCCGACGGCGATTTTTGCGAGCAACGATGACATGGCGGCCGCCGTGATCTCGGGCGCCAGAAAATTTGGC
>OCZU010001095.1_pt1 | contig 18198 bp, 12 predicted proteins | sample 1539001 | NCBI WGS metagenome assembly OCZU01 (sample SAMEA3539306, study PRJEB22396) | soil metagenome | biome: tundra; feature: field; material: soil | place: USA | collected 2010-05 | depth 0.15 m | reverse complement strand
GCTGGATCTGGGCGATTTGTTGGAGGATTTGAGCCGGGTTAAGTTGTTTCATGGGCGGTAGTATATGTGTACGTATATACTAAGTCCACAAAAAAGAGGCCTTTGGACCGTTTTGCCGAACGGAGTCTTGCGCCCCAAGCATGGAATACCGCCGGCGTCGCCACCTACGGCTGGCCTGCCGATCTGAGGGATGAACAAATTTTGGAAAAGTTGCTCGCCCTGAATCTTGAACGTGCCGCCGGAGAAGCCAAGTCGGCCAAATTGAAGAAGCCAAAAACGACCCGCGCAAAGAGCGACGATGAAATGATCCAACCGCTGACACATGAAATTTCATTCCGCCACTTTCTCAGTTTTGCGTGCCGCGTTTGCGCCGATATCATGCTGAACAAAGCGGAGCAATTCTTCAAATGGCGAAGAAGTCGCTTTTTTACCTTCCCACTCGGCATTCTCAGTGCCTTCAAAAGCGTTTGATTTTGTTTCTGGGCAGTCGAGAATCTGACTATGTTGAGATAATTGTTATGCACACGACTGACGTTTCCGCTTGGAAGCACGAACACAATTTCATGGCGGATACCTCGTCCGCCGAGAAACGCACGCACAAAGTCATCGTACTAACGGTCATCATGATGATGGCCGAGATCGTGGCCGGCACGATGTTTCATTCCATGGCTTTGCTCGCCGATGGCTGGCACATGAGCACGCATGTTGTAGCGTTCGTCCTGACGGCGCTGGCTTATTACTTTGGACGACGGCACGCGAAAAATGCGCAGTTCACTTTCGGCACAGGAAAGATTGGCGTCTTGGGCGGTTTCACGAGCGCGATTGTTTTGTCCGGCATCGCCTTGCTCATGGCGGCGGAATCCATACATCGGCTGTTCGCGCCGGTGGCGATTCATTTTCGGGAGGCCATCATCATCGCGACAGTCGGTTTGGTGGTGAACGTTGTCTGCGCTTTGATTCTAAAAGACGACCCCCAGCACCATCATCACGGTCATGACCACGCACACGACGGGCCTCATCATGACTTGAATTTGCGCGCGGCATATCTGCACGTTCTCGCGGATGCGCTCACGTCAGTGCTGGCGATCACTGCGTTGAGCCTGGGTTATTTCTTCGGTTGGGTCTGGCTTGATCCGGTGACGGGTTTGGTGGGCACGGTGGTCATCGTGTCGTGGGCTTATACGTTACTGCGCGATACGAGTTCAATTCTCCTGGACCGAATTCCTGCGCATACGGATTTGCCGGTCGTCATTCGCGAAGCCATAGAAAACGACGGCGATTCCGTGATCACCGACCTGCATATCTGGCAGGTGGGCGTCGGCAAGTTCGCGGCGATTGTCAGTCTGGTCGGGCATCATCCCAAAACGCCGGAAGCATATCGGGCGGCGTTGAAGATCCACGAAGAATTGGTTCACGTGACGGTGGAAGTGCAGATATGCCACGAGCATCCGAATGTGAAATGCGCTTGAAGTTTGGATTGATTCTGGATTTTTTCAAAATAAAAACCGCCCGCAAAGTTTCCGGTTCTGAGCTTCTGGAAACACTCGGTAAATAATGGGCCAATGTTCTGCGGGTGATTATTCGCGGAACGAAGACCATGATTCTGGCGGAGGTGAAGCGCTAGAATTCGACACCTCACCCCCGGCCCTCTCCCCGATCGAGGCGGAGAGGGTGTCACTGCTTCACAACGAACTGAAAATCCGCTCGAAGAAATATCTCGTCCAACCCCGCTCATTCGCCGAGATGCTGGAAGCCACCATCCGCAAATACCAGAACCGGACCCGGCCGATGGAGTTCCACCTTGTTTCAGTTGGTTCGGATGCCTACCTTGCCGGACCATGAATAATTGCCAGAAAGAGAGTGAGTCACCGGCCGAAGCCGCCGGAAATCGCCCGGTCCCAATGCCGAACATTGTGACGATGATTTCCGAGAGTTTCGGCATCAGCCGGGCCGTCATAACGGCGGGTATGATTTTAATCGGTCTGGGCCTGGTCGGCGCGGTGTGCTTCTTTCTTCATTCCGCCCCGCCCAGCACCATTACGATCACCAGCGGATCCGAAGGCAGCATTTTTTATACGAACGCCTGCAAATATGCCGACTTTCTGAAACGCCAAGGCGTGAAACTGAAAATCCTCACCTCGAATGGTTCCCTCGACAATCTCCAGCGGCTGGAGGATGCGTCAGCGAAAGTGGATGTGGGCTTCGTCCAGGGCGGACTCACCAACGGAATCACTGACAAGCTGGTTTCGCTGGGGAGCATTTCCTACCAGCCATTGCTGGTGTTCTACCGTGGCGCCCCCACCGATACGCTGGCCGGGCTGGCGGGTCAGCGCCTGGCCATCGGCCCGGTTGGCAGCGGCACGCGCACCTTGGTTTTAACCTTGTTGGGCGCCAATGGCGTTAAACCCGGCGAGGCGACGACGTTGCTGGATTGGGACGCAGAAACAGCCGCCAAGGCGCTTTTGGATGGGACGGTGGATGCCGTGTTTTTGATGGGGGAAGACGCCTCGCCCGCCATCATGCGGAAACTGATGCTGGCACCCGATGTGCATCTGTTGAATTTCGCCCAAGCCGAGGCCTATACCCGAAAGTTCAGCTACCTGAGCGTGCTGAAGCTGCCGCAAGGCGGCATTGATTTTGGCAGGAACATCCCGGCGCACGATGTGAACCTGATTGGTCCCACCGTCGAGTTGATTGCCCGGGACAGTCTTCATCCGGCGCTGTCGGACTTGTTGCTGCAAGCCGCGCGGCAAGTGCATGGCAAAGCCTCTTTGTTGCAGCGAAAGGGCGAATTTCCGGCGCCGATTGAACATGATTTCCACATCAGTGACGACGCCGCCCGCTTTTACAAATCCGGCACGGGGTTTTTCTATCGCCACCTGCCATTCTGGATGGCGAGCCTGACCAGCCGCATTCTGGTGGTGTTTGTGCCGGCGATTGTCATTTTGATTCCGATCCTGCGCAGCCTGCCCCATCTCTATCGCTGGCGAAACCAGACACGAATCTATCGCTGGTATCGGGCCTTGTTGGTTTTGGAGAGAGAATTGTTCGACGAACCGGAGGCGGGAAAGCGGCAACGACTGCTCAAACGGCTGGACGAAATCCAAACGGAGGTCAACAAGATGAAGGTGCCGGCGTTCCTGGCCGACCAATTCTACGGTCTGCGCGGCCATATTGATCTCGTGCGCCAGATGGCGAGCGATAAAACTCCCAAGTGAGGCCGACATCCAAAACAACGGCGGAAGTCAATGACTGCTCTGGCCGCAACGAGCAGCTCCTGGCATTTTCAGCGAGCATGAATCGCCGCAATAATTCTTTGAGAGAGTCCCACTGCGCACCAGTCTGACACCCGGCAGCACCTATTCGGTTCGGGCGCGGGCCATAGGCGAGAGCACCGGTTCCAGCGAATGGAGCGATCCGGTTTCGCTCATGGCCACGTGAGCACCCTCACCCCATCCAACCACTCCTCGGAGCGCAGACAGCCATGTCCGCACGAACCCCGTGGAATTGCAGCCAATATTCCCCGGGGCGAACCCCAACCTTGGAACTCGCGGACAAGGCTGTCCGCGCTCCTGCCGAGGGCCGGTTCAGGGGCACGATTCGCGGCTTTTCGCGGAACGTGGAATCTCTCCCATCGGATGGGAGAGGGTGACGGCAGGTCGGGTGATGGATGGCGTGGGCGCGGGCGTTTTGCTGGCGGGAGAAATCCGCCAGGACCCGGGTGACAGGCGATGACTGATCCTTCTCTTACATTGCCTGTTGCCCGCAAGTTTTTTCAGGTAATTTCCGGGTGAGGAGGCCAACGTTTTTAAGCTCGAAGCCCCTCACCACAACCCCCGCTTGGGGGGGAGGGGTTATTCTCGTTCGGTGCGCGTGTCAAGATACGCACGATGGTCCCCAATCCGCAGCGGTTGGATGGTGCGGACGTGCTGCGAGTTGGGACCGCTCGCGCTCCGCCTTCAAGTTTGAAATTCAAATCGAGACACCAGCCGGATTTGGAAACAACCTTGAGTTGCGGTTGAATCAAGGTATAGGATTTCCGCGAACCATGAGCGAAATCACGCAGGTGCTGCAGGCCATTGGACGTGGCGAAGGCCGGGCTTCCGAGGAGTTGCTGCCGCTGGTCTATGAGGAACTCCGCCGGCTCGCGGCGGCGCGCATGGCCCAGGAGCAGCCGGGGCAAACCTTGCAGGCGACGGCCATTGTTCACGAAGCCTGGCTACGGCTGGTGGGCGACGGCGAGCGGACCTGGCAGAACCGCGCCCACTTTTTTGGCGCCGCCGCCGAGGCGATGCGGCGCATCCTGATCGAAAACGCCCGGCGCAAATCCGCGCTGAAACGCGGCGGCGGCCTGGCGCGGGTGGACATTGAAGGTTTGGATCTGGCCGCCGCGGCCCCCGACGACAAAATTTTGCTGATCAACGAGGCGTTGGAGAAACTGCAAATGGAAGATCCGGAAAAGGCGCGCATCGTCGTGATGAAATTCTTCGGAGGATTAACGAATCAAGAAGTGGCCGAGGCCTTGAGCGTGACCGAACGCACCATCGAACGCCAATGGGCCTTTGCCAAAGCCTGGATGTTCCAAGCCATAAAATCGCAGTTCTGAGGCGCAGGTTGAGTTAAACCAAAGTTTTTTTAGTCGGGTTACGCGCTCCGAAAGCGCATGTTGGGAATGAAAGGTTTTTGATCGCGTCCGCATGACGAATACAAAACAACAGGAAGAAGCTCTGTTCGATGCCGCCCGAAATCTGGCCGGCCCGACGCCGCGGCGGGTGTTTCTCGATCAGGCCTGCGCCGGCGACTCCGCATTACGCGCGCGCCTGGAGGCCTTGCTGGCGGCGGGGACGGACGCGGAAAAGTTTTTCGAGGAGGTGGCCCCCTTCGGCAATCCATCCTCAAAGCAAAGGGTATCCGGGACGGGCGCTTCAGAGGAAGCCGCGAACCGGGCAGAAGATGCATTCGCCGAACACCCCGGCTCACGCATCGGGCCTTACAAACTGCTGCAACGCATCGGCGAAGGCGGCGGCGGCGTGGTTTACATGGCGGAGCAGGAGAAGCCCGTCCGCCGGCGTGTGGCACTCAAGGTCATCAAGCTCGGCATGGACACCAAGAGCGTCATCGCCCGGTTTGAAGCAGAGCGCCAGGCGCTGGCCATGATGGATCATCTCAACATCGCGCGCGTGCTCGACGCGAACGCGACGGAAACGGGGCGGCCTTACTTTGTCATGGAATTGGTGCGCGGAGTCAAGATCACGGATTACTGCGATCAAAACCACCTGGATACGCAACAGCGACTCGATTTGTTCATCCAGATTTGCCGCGCCCTCCAGCACGCGCATCAAAAGGGCATCATTCATCGCGACATCAAGCCGTCGAACATTTTGGTGACGTTGCACGACGGCGTTCCCGTGCCCAAGGTGATTGACTTCGGAATCGCCAAGGCGACCGACACGCGCCTGACCGACAAAACGCTCTTCACCGCTTACGAACAGTTTGTGGGCACGCCCGCTTACATGAGTCCGGAGCAGGCGGAGATGAGCGGTCTGGATGTGGACACACGCAGTGATATTTACAGCCTGGGTGTGTTGCTCTACGAACTGCTCACCGGCAAGACCCCGTTCGACGGGAAGGAACTGGTCAAGTCGGGCCTGGATGAGATGCGCCGGACGTTGCGGGAAAAAGAACCTCAGCGCCCCTCGACCATCCTCACCACATTGCACGGAACCGAATTGAAGGCGACCGCCGAGCATCGTCACGCTGAACCACCCAAATTGATTTCGTTGCTGCGCGGTGATCTGGATTGGATCGTGATGAAGGCGCTGGAGAAGGACCGCACCCGCCGCTATGAAACCGCCAACGGTCTGGCGATGGATATCGAGCGGTATCTGAACAACGAGCCGGTCATTGCCCGTCCACCGAGCCGCGTTTACCGCTTTCAAAAACTCGTCCGAAGAAATAAAGGGGTGTTCACCGCCGTCGGCGCGGTGGCTATTGCCTTGGTCATCGGCCTGGGAACATCCACCTGTTTGTTTTTCATGGAACGGGCGGCACGCCGGCGGGCGGTTGAAGCGGAACAACAACAATCCCGCCTTCGCGAAGCGGCTGAGCGGGGCCGCGCCAAGGAAAACGAACTGCGGTTGCAGGCGGAGGCGAGAGAGAAAATGACCCAGGCGGCGGTTCTCTTGAACCAGAATCGGCTCAAAGAGGCAGACGAATTACTTGCCCAAATTCCTCGCACGCAGGAAACCCTGGAAGGCGCAGCGGTCTTTCGTTCCTTGGGCGACTGGAACGCGCTGCAAAGCCGCTGGCCACAGGCGGCCGACCGCCTGGAAGTGCTGCTGCGAGTCGGCCAGATTGAATCCGGGGATATTTCCACATTGGACTACACGCGCTGCAGCAGCGCTCTCATTGAAAACGGGGACATGACCCGCTACGAAAACTTCCGCTCGATGGCCATCAAGCATTTTGCCGGCACCGCCGATCCGGTCGTCGCCGATCGCATTGTCAAAATCAACCTGCTGGTGCCCGCCGACAAGAGCGTCATGGATTCGCTAAAGCCGCTGGCCGAGTTCGCCCTCAAATCCGTGTCCGACACCAACACTTATCTGGAAGATTGGATGATTCCCTGGCGATGCGTTTCATTGGCGCTTTGGGAGTATCGTCACGGCGACTATAACGCAGCCGCAACGTGGTGTCATCAGTGTTTGGGTTATGGCACCCAAAACGGATCCCGCACGGCGACCGCCCGCGTCATCCTGGCCATGGCGGATAAAAAACTTAATCGGCACGAAGACGCCCGCTCCGAACTGACGCAATCGGCTGAACTGATCAACAACAAGTTCAAGAGCGGTCTGGATTACGGAAACAGCAACCAAGGCTTCTGGTTTGACTGGATCTTGGCAAGGATTCTTGCGCGGGAGGCCGCCATCCTGATCGAGGGAAGACCGCCGCCGGCCAGTCTCACTTCCCCGGTGAACTGAGCGCGGCAGCGGCAGTGTTTTGTGCAACAACGCATTCTGACGATGGGATGTCCTGCGGTTCTCTCCGTCCATTGAGAAATCCCTTTGACACTTCATCTCACATTGAGAATCGTCTTGCCCAATCCGCATGACCAGCCGCCGCAAAAACAAATCACTGCCAAAAAACAATGCGCCCGCGCCGCGGGTTCACGTTTCCGGCGCGAAGCTCTGGCTGATGTGTCTCGCCCTGATGATTGTCGCGCCAGTAACTTTCCTGGTTCTCCTTGAGGTGGGATTGAGACTGGCAGGGTTTGGCCAGGCCACGTCGTTCCTGTTGCCGTCATCAAATAGAAGCCAGAAAACATTCGTGCAAAACAACAAATTCGGATGGCGCTTCTTCGGGCCGCGCATGGCGCGTCTGCCGCATCCCATTTCCATTCCGCAGGAAAAATCGCCGGGCACCATTCGTATTTTTGTCTTCGGCGAATCCGCCGCCTTTGGCGATCCGCAGCCGCGCTTCGGGCTGTCGCGCATGCTTCAAGTGATGCTGGCCTCGCGCCATCCCGGCACGCGATTTGAAGTCATCAACACCGCCATGACGGGCATCAACTCGCATGTCATCCTGCCCATCGCGCGCGATTGCGCCCGCGCGAGCGGCGACATCTGGGTGATTTACATGGGCAACAACGAAGTGGTCGGCCCCTTCGGCGCCGGCACCGTCTTCGGCCCACAGGCGCCGCCCGCCTCGTTCGTCCGGGCCAGCCTCGCGCTCAAGACGACGCGCACCGGGCAGTTGCTTGATTCCGCCCGGCAATGGTTCCAGAAGGTGCCGGCGGACAAAAGCGAATGGGGCGGCATGTTGATGTTTCTCAACCAGCAAGTGCGCGCAGACGAATCACGCATGACCAATGTCTATCGCAACTTTGAACAGAATCTCGCGGACATCATCCGCACTGGCCACGACAGCGGCGCGGGCGTCGTCGTCAGCACCGTCGCCGTAAATCTGGAAAGCTGCGGGCCATTCGCCTCGCAACATCGCCCCAACCTTTCCGAACCAGACAAAGCAAGATGGGAACAATTTTACAAGCTAGGTCTCGAAGCCTGGCAGGACCGCAAATTTCAAGAGACGGATGCGTTTTTCCGCAAAGCGGCGGCCTTGGATGATACTGTCGCCGAGCTTCACTTCCGGCTGGGGCGATGCGCCGTCGCGATGGGCAACCTCCGCGAAGCCAGATTCCAATTCCCGCTCGCGCGCGACCTCGACACGCTGCGCTTCCGGTGCGACACGCGGTTGAATGAATTGATTTGGCAGACCGCCTCCAATCGCGAGCCACAGCGCATTTTGCTGGCGGATGTCGCGTCTGTTTTTGCCCAGGGAAATCTGCCCGATGAAGAATTGTTTTACGAACACGTGCATCTGACCTTCGCCGGGAATTATCTCCTCGCCCGCACGATTGTCGGGCAGGTCGAAATATTGTTGCCCCAAAATATTCCGGCTTCAAACAAACCGTGGCCGACCGTTGCCGAGTGCGCCAATCATCTCGCCTATACTGACCGCGATTTACTGAACGCTCTATCTGACATTCTCGCCCGCCTGAACGACCCGCCATTTACCGGGCAGATGAATCATGACGAACAAATCCGGCATCTCACCCAACTGGCGCAGCAGTGTTCAGCCGCCAATTCGCAAGGTGCCATCAGCAACGCCCTCGTGCTTTGCGCGTCGGCCTTGGAAGAAATGCCGGATGATGCGCTTTTGCTGGAACAACTGGCGTCATTGAAACAATCCGTCGGGGACCTGGCGGGGGCCGAGTCAGCGGAGAAGCGTTCGCTGGAGTTGCTGCCCAGCATACAGGAGGGATGGTCGAAACTCGGTTACATCTACGTTCAGGAGCAGAAGTTCGAGGATGCCGCCGCTGCGTTCCGCCGCGCGTTTGAAGAAGACGCGTAGGATGTCTGGGCACTCCAAAATCTTGCGCTTTCGTTGATCAAATTGAATCGCCGGGACGAGGCCATCGGGGTGTATCGCCAGGCGCTGGCAATCAAACCGCGCTTTGGCCCGGCATGGCTCGGCCTGGGCCAGTTGCTTGAAACCATGGAGCGCAAATCCGAGGCTGAAGATTGTTTTCAAAAAGCGCTCACCAACCGCGTCCATCGCGCGCAGGAACTGACGTCGCTGGCGCGCTTCTGCCAGAGCCGCGGCTGGTTCGAAGCCGCGTCAACAAATTACGCGGACGCGATCAAGCTCAACCCGTCCGACGCCACGCTTCGTTTTGAGGCGGGACAAAGCCTTGGCGCGTTGGGACGTCACAATGACGCCGCGCAACGTTACGCTGAAGCCGCGCAACTTTCACCGGGGTGGTGGCAGGCGCATTTTCTTTGCGGGCTGGAACTGGGGCGCGCCGAGAAGCCCGCTGGGGCAACCAGCGAATTCCGCGAGGCCGTGCGACTTATGCCCGACGTGGCCGAAACCCGTCTGAATTTGGGAATCTCGCTGGTCAAACAGGGGCAAAATGCCGAAGCGCTGTAAGAATTCGAAGGGGTGATCCAGCGTTTTCCCACAAACGCCGTGGCGCTTCAATACATTGAGGCTTTGCGCAAAAAGGCCGATCCGTAAGCGGTCGCCTGGAAAGGTGCCTGCGAAACCGGAGCAACGCCTGGTTTCCCCCCTGCATTTTTCCTGTCGGGTTTGGCGGCTGGTTCGCGCATGTATGAATCAGAAGCACACATGTCGAGAATTCCTATGCCAAAAATTAAACGCACGCTCGCCTTTACACTGATTGAACTGCTGGTGGTCATCGCCATCATTGCCATCCTGGCCGCATTGCTGTTGCCGGCACTGTCCAACGCCAAGGAACGCGCGAGAAGAACGGCCTGCAAAAGCAACCAGCATCAACTGGGCATTGCTCTGCAAATCTATGGCGGAGATAACAAGGACAAGATCATGGATTCGCGCTATCCGCCGGTGGTAAACTTTCCGCCCTATCCCGGAAACCCGCCGGGCGCGTGGCCGTGGGACCTCGCAGCTCCTTTTATTGATGCGATGATCAACAACGGCGCCAAGCGCGACATCTTCTACTGTCCATCCAATCCCGAATTCAACGTCAAAGACACTTGGGAATTTGACAGCATGTATAACGGGCACAATCCGGTAACCTTCCGCATCACGGATTTTCTTTGGATGGTGCCGGGCACGCAGCAAATGCCTTCCTCGTTTTGGAGATTCTCCCTTCTCGGCAACACCACCAATCGGCCGTCGGACAGTGAAATCAATGTGGATGTGGTGATCAGTTATAATGGCAATTACGCCGTGGTGCCGATCGGCGGTCTTCCGGCCAACATCGTTCAACGCACCAGCCACTTGTACCAAGGACGAGCTGCGGGAGGCAACGTGACTTTCCTGGATAGTCACGTCGAATGGCGAGCCTTCAAATACATGACCAACAAATTCAGCAGCCCGCAGTTTCAATTCTAACCCCCAAATCTTTGCGCCGATTCGAATCAAACCATCTCTTCCTCACCTAAAAACAAAAAACAGTTAGCATCCTATGAAAACACGTCTCATCAAAACAAACAAAGGGTTCCTCTGGTGTTGCGCGGCCTTGGCGGGCCTTCAATTCTCAGCGTGGGGTGCCACGCTCACCAACCGTTACAGTTTCACCACCGACGTCTCGGACTCCGTTGGCGGCAAAAACGGGAGCCTCGTCAATGCCACGATATCGGGCAACCAGGCCGTGCTCGCCAATCCGCCGCCCATCACCTCCGGCGACATCACCGGCCAGTACGTGGCGCTGCCGTCGAACCTCATCACCGGTTATACGGCGATCACGATGGAGGCATGGGTGACACCCACTCACGATGACGCCACTGGGGGGGCGTTTTGGAACCGCCTTTGGGACTTTGGCAACTCCGATGGCGTCAACGGCGTCACGCCGTTCCTGTGGCTGCGCACGGGAAATACCACCGTGGGCGTGCGAGGCGACATTGTCTCGCCAACCGAGGGCGATACCGTCAACGCGGACGTTCTGCTGGGTGGTCAGGAGAACCACGTCGTCTGGACTTCGGATGGCGCGTCCAAACGCGGGCGCATCTACATCAATGGCGTGCTCTCCGGCGCCAATGACAACGTGAACGTGACGCCCGCCAACATGGGTTCCACAACGAACGACTGGTTGGGCCGCTCGCAATTCGGGGGTGACCGTTACTTCAACGGCACCATCAACGAATTTCGCATCTACAGCGGCGAGTTGACTCCGCTGGAAGTCGCCGCCGACTACCAAGTTGGACCTGATACGGCGAACGCTTCTCCCGGAACGGTGACCAATTTGCAGTTGCAAATTCCATCTCCCATCGCAATTGACTCCACGGTCAACTCCATCGTGCTGGCCCAGGCTTCCGGCCTGACCAACACGATCAATGTCGCCGACTCGGCCACGGCAGTCACTTTCACTTCATCCAACCCGGCCAAAGCCGCGGTAAATGCCGTTGGCAAGGTCACGGGCGTCGCCGTCGGTTCGGCCAACATCATCGCCAGCCTCGGCAGCCTTTCAGTCACGCAAGCCGTGTCGGTCATCGCGGTCCCGACCGCTATGAAGCACCGTTACAGTTTTACCGCCGACGCGACTGATTCCATCGGCGGCGCCAACGGAACATTGAACGGCGGCGCGGTCATCAGCGGAGGCAAGGTCGTGCTTGATGGCATCCCCGGCTCGTGGGTGGATCTGCCGGCTAATTTGATTAATCCAACCAACGTCATCAATGGCGCGGTCACTTTTGAGTCATGGTTTACAACATATCCGGTCAACGGCGCCCACACACGGCTCTTCGACTTCGGTAACAGCAGCGGCGCCAACGGTGACAATTACATTTTCCTCTCTCCGAACGACGCTGCCAATGGCGGCATCTGCCGCGTCGCCGTCTCCGACGCAAATCCTGGTTTCAACGGCGAGGACGGCGTCAACGTCGCCAACCTTCTCGGTCGGACGAATCTCTACGTGGCAGTTGTTTACAATCCCAACCCCGGCCACACCAACCTGTCCCTCTACCTCAATGGCAATATCGCCGGCTCTGTCTTAACCACCAAGCCTCTCTCCAGCATCAACGATGTGTTCAGCTACCTCGGTCGCTCCACCTATTCTGGTGACTCCTGGTTGAATGGCGACATTGACGAGTTCCGTCTCTACGACGGCGAGTTGGACCGCTTCCAAATCGCCGCCAGTTTCCAGAGCGGCCCGAACACACCGAACTTCGCCGTCGGTGCCTTCGTGAGTTTCAACCTTAACGTCGGGAGTTCAACCATCCCCATAAACCAGTTGCGCCAAAGCTCGGCCATCATGAACTTCGCGGCGGCCACCAACGTCAATCTCATCGGCGACGCGAACCTGACGCTGACTTCGAGCGACCCGAATATTCTGACCATCAGCAGTCCCGGAGGTGTCATTCGAGCACAAACGCTGGGCACTGCCACGTTGAAGGCGGTGTACCGATACGTCACTGGTGCCACGACGACCTTCTATACAAATTCCCAGTCGCTCACCGTCGTGACTCCGCCTGGCACTCTCGTGCATCGCTACAGCTTCACGGCGGACGCGAATGATTCCGTCGGCACGGCGAACGGCACCTTGCAAGGCGGCGCGACCATCGGCGGCGGACAAGTGACGCTCGACGGCACCAGTGGATACGTGAGCCTGCCCGCCGGCATCGTTTCCGCGCTGACCAGCAATGCAACATTCGAAACCTGGTTCACCGACAACAACAGCGGCGGTTGGGCGCGAGTCTGGGATTTCGGCAGCGGACCTGGAGCAGCGAACATTTTCCTCGCGCGAGCGCTCCCCGGAGGCAGCTTGCCGCGTTTTGACTGGTCTCAAGGCAATATTGATTCCAGCACGTCCGTCACCAACGGTGTCCAGGCCCACATCGTGGTGATGTACGACGACGCGGATAACGCCAGTGAAATCTATCTCAACGGGTTGCTGGTCGCCAGCAGCGCCAACTCCGGCCTCGCGTTGAGCTCCATCAATGACACTAACAATTCGCTCGGACGTTCGCAGTATGCCGATCCATTCCTCAACGCCTCGATCAACGAGTTCCGCATCTATTCCGGCCTGCTGACAGCGGCACACATCATGGCTGATTCCGCCCTCGGCCCGGATCAATTCATCGGCACGACGACAAACGTATCGCTGACCGTGACCCGCTCGGGTGGCAATCTGATAATCAAGTGGCCGACCTCATCCGCACTTGTTGCATTGATGTCCTCGCCAGCACTTGGGGCCGGAGCAGTCTGGTCTCCGGTGAACAGCGTGCCGACGATTGTGGGCGGCAATTATCAGGCGACGGTTCCGATTTCGGGTTCCGCGCAGTATTTTCGGTTGCAGCAATGAAGGGTTGAATTGCTTACGGGCGGAGATGCGTTGGGGCATCTCCGCCCTTGCCGTTCCCATTGGATAGAGGCGGATAAATTGCGGGTGCGCTCGTGGCTCCCTCCTCGCGACAGAATTGCCAACAAGACTCGCATCCGCGCGAAATCGGTTTTAATATGAGTCGCGCCACATGATTAACACAGGCCAGACAAAAACCGGGTTCGACCGCCGCCAAATTTGCCACATCACCTGCCCGATTCTTCTGATTTTCATTACGGGGGCAGCCGTTCTCCTGGCGTGGAAGGCTGCCGCTCAACTTCCTGTCCTGGGCGATTACTATGCGCATGATCCGTCCACCATGATCAAATCCGGCAACCGCTACTACATTTATCGCACCAGCCAGGGTATCATGGCAAAGTACTCCACGGACCTGCGCAACTGGACCTATGGCGGACAAATCTTCCCGTCCGGCCCGCCCTCCTGGACCAGCAACTCGGTGCCCGGATTCACCGGATTCTTTTGGGCGCCGGACATTGTGTCGCTGAACGGAACGTACTACCTCTATTACGCCGTTTCTGGGTTCGGCTTCCAGGTTTCCTCCATCGGGCTGGTCACTTGCACCAACCTCAGCACGGGCAATTGGACCGATCAAGGCGAAGTGATTCACTCCACGACAGGCAATGCTTACAACTGCATTGACCCAAGCATACTCGTGGACACCAACGGAACGATGTGGATGAGCTTCGGCTCCTATTGGAACGGCATCTACCTGATGCAACTCGATCCCGCCACCGGCAAGCGCATCAGTCCAAGCTCCACATTAACTCAAATAGCTTACAACAGTTCCATTGAAGGCTCGTGCATCTATCAACGCGGCGGCTATTACTACCTGTTCGTGAACTGGGGCACTTGCTGCAGCGGCATAGACAGCACCTACAACATTCGCATCGGTCGAAGCGCAACCATCACCGGCCCCTATCGGGACAAAAACAATGTGCTCATGACGGGCAGCGGTGGCACATTGTTTCTCGAAAGCACCGGACGCTTTATCGGCCCCGGCCACGCCGCCATCATGAATGACAACGCCACAAACTGGTTCACGTATCATTACTACGACGGCAATGACAGCGGCACGGCAAAACTCGGTCTCGGAAGATTGACGTGGACCGACGACGGCTGGCCCGCGCTCACCAACGACTGGAGCGCGTTCTACACGTTCGACGTTGATGCGCGCGAACACCTCGCTCAATACAGCGGCGCTCTGCGAAACGGAGCGGCGATCACGAACGAACCGGATCGCGGCAGCGTCCTCAGCCTCGACGGCGTCTCTCAATACGTCGTGGTTTCAAACTCCGTGGCGAACGCCAGCACGTTTGCCGCGTGGGTCAAATGGAACGGCGGCGCCGACTGGCAGCGGATCTTCGATTTCGGCAGCAACACAACCAAATATCTTTTTCTCACGCCGCGCGCAAACACCGGCAGGATGCGTTTCGCCATCAAAAACGGCGGCGCGGAGCAGACCATTGACGCGACCACCGCGTTGCCGACGAACTCCTGGTGCCACGTCGCCGTCGCGCTCGATGGCGCAAAAGGTTTGCTTTACCTGAACGGAAATCCAGTTGCCACAAACGCCAGTCTTACGATTCGTCCGTGGCAATTGCTCGCGCGCACCAATTACATCGGCGAAAGCCAGTTCGCCGCCGATCCCACGTTCAACGGCAAAATTGACTCCTTCCGCGTATTCGCCCGTCCGTTGTCTGCGAGCGAAATTAAAGACCTCGCCTACGCGCATCCAGCGCTTGCGCATCGTTACAGTTTCACGTCAAACGCCTGGGATTCCATCGGCATGGCGCACGGCACACTCATGGGGAATGCCATCGTCACAAACCGCGCGCTCAAGCTCACCGGCGCTTCCGGCGGCTTTGTGAATCTGCCTGGGGGACTCGTTTCCGGTTCTTCCGCGGTGACCATTGAATTCTGGGCCGCGTTCGGCGCGAATGGGAATTGGGCGCGAGTGTTCGACTTCGGCAACATCGTCGGCGCGAATGGCTCGCAATACCTTTTCTTCAGCCCGCACACGGGAACTGGAACGCATCGCACGGAAATTTCCGCCGGCAGTACCGTGAACCTCGACATCCCCGGCACGCTCGACAACCGCTTGCTGTTCGTCGCCTGCGTCATTGATCCTGCGAACGGGTACAACGCCATCTACACAAACGGGGTGTTGGAGGAGGCTGCCACCGCCACGTTGCCCGCCTTGGGCGGTGTGAATGCAAGTTGGTCGTTCATCGGCCGTTCCTTGTTCAGCGCGGACCCCTGGCTCAATGCAACCATTGACGAATTCCGCATCTACGATGGCCGGCTCACGCCCGAGCAGATCACCACTGATTACCGGTTCGGCCCAGACGCGCTCGCATTGCCTGTCAACCTTGTTCAATCTAATTCTCCCATTGCTTTGAATTTGTCCTGGCCGTCCTATGCCGTCGGCTTTGCGCCTGAATCAAGTCCCACTTTGGACGCGGGCGCGATGTGGTCCCCACTCACGCCGCTGCCGACACTGGACACTGATCGGTGGAACGTGACGTTGCCAAAGACAAACACCGCAAACTTTTTCCGCCTGCGCCGATGAATTGTTTCAAACAACTTTGGCCGGTCGTCACTTGCCAGCATGTATGGCTTCAACCCCAAAGGGATTCCATCCATCATCCAGGGTTGCGAGGGATGAGCTACCCTGGGTCGCTGCCCCGGGAATTTTTACCCCAACGGGGTTGCGTCACGTTTTGAACGGCCATCCTGACATTGCACCCCCGCATAAAACATGGAGATTGATTTCACCAAACCAACACACTACGAACAAAGCATGAACATTAAACTTGAAGCCGCTTTGCTGGCCGCCGCGCTGCCCTTTTTACTCGCCGCCAACGCGGCGACCATCGAGGTGCAGGTGGACAAACCCGGCGCGAAAATCAACCCCGCGATGTGGGGGATTTTTTTCGAGGACATCAACTTCGGCGCGGACGGCGGGCTTTACGCCGAGCTGATCAAGAACCGCGGTTTCGAGTTTCCCGAACCGCTGATGGGCTGGTCAAAACTCAGCCCCAGCAAGGCCCGTGGCCAGTTGTCCATCCGCGACGACCAACCCTTCAATTCCGCCAACCCTCATTACTTGCGCCTCGAGTCCGAAGGCAAGGATGTCTTCGGTGTTGCGAACGAAGGCTTTCGCGGCATCGGCGTGCGCCAGAACGAAGCCTATGACTTCTCGGTGCAAGCCCGGCAAACCGCCGGCTCCCCCGCCTTGCGCGTGGAACTGTACGGCGCTGACGGGACCGTGCTCGACTCGGTGCGACTCGAAGGATTTTCTTCCGACTGGAAAAAATTCACCGCCGTCCTTCATCCCAAAGACACCGACGCCAAGGCCAAACTGTATGTGCTGGTGGACGGCAAAGGCCGCGTGGACCTCGACAACGTTTCGCTTTTCCCGGAAAAAACCTGGAAAAATCGTCCCGGCGGTCTGCGGGCCGACATGGTGCAAATGCTCGCCGACCTGAAGCCCGGCTTCATGCGCTTCCCCGGCGGTTGCATTGTGGAAGGCAGCGAACTGGCGCGGCGTTATCAATGGAAAAAGACCATCGGCCCGGTTGAGGAGCGGCAGCTTCTCATCAATCGCTGGAATTACGAATTTCTCCACCGCCCCACGCCGGACTATTTTCAATCCTTTGGCCTCGGTTTCTTCGAGTTTTTTCAAATGTGCGAGGACATCGGCGCGCAGCCGTTGCCGATTTTGAACTGCGGCATGGCGTGCCAGTTTAACTCCGGCGAACTGTGTCCGCTCGACCAGCTTGACACTTACATTCAGGACGCGCTGGATTTGATCGAATTCGCAAACGGCTCCGCCACCAGCGAGTGGGGCGCGAAACGCGCGGCTATGGGACATCCCGAGCCGTTCAACATGAAAATGATGGGTGTTGGCAACGAGCAATGGGGACCGCAATATATCGAGCGCTACGAAAAATTCGCGAAGGCGATTAAAGCAAAACGTCCTGAAATCTCGCTCGTTGCCGCGTCCGGACCCGACCCGGCCGACGACCGTTTCAAATTCCTCTGGTCGAAACTGCGCGAGTTGAACGCGGACATCGTGGACGAACATTCTTATGCGAAACCAATCTGGTTTCTTTCCAACACCCATCGTTATGACAATTACGACCGTAATGGCCCGAAAGTTTTCATGGGTGAATACGCCGCGCAAAGCGTGGGCGTGGTCAACGTGAAAAACCGGAACAACCTCGAATGCGCCCTTGGCGAAGCCGCCTACATGACTGGCCTCGAACGCAACGCCGACGTGGTGCGCATGTCGTCCTACGCGCCGCTTTTCGCCAACACCGAAGCCTGGCAATGGACGCCCAACCTGATCTGGGTGGACACCCTGGGCGTTTACGCCACGCCGAACTATTACGTCCAGCAACTCTTCAGCCGCAACCGGGGCGACGTGGTTCTGCCCACCAAACTCGATCAACCGGAAAACCAAGCCAACAAGTTCTTTGCCTCGACAACCCGCGACAATGAAACCGGTGAAATCATTTTGAAAGTTGTCAACGCCGCCGCTTCGGCCACCGAAACGGAAATCAAACTCGACACCGCTTCAACTCTGGCCGACACCGGCCGCGCCACCGTGCTGACCGGCGCGAATGGGGACGTGAACTCATTCGATAAACCCGACAAGGTCGCGCCCGTTGAAACGACGATTCAGGGCGTGTCGAAATCTTTCAAACACACCTTCCCGGCCAATTCAATGACCGTGCTGCGGTTGAAGTGAAAATATACGTGGGGTCAGTCAATAGTATCATGTCTTTTTCTTGCTCCCTCGCCCGTGCCAGTAG
>OCZU010001094.1_pt1 | contig 18199 bp, 14 predicted proteins | sample 1539001 | NCBI WGS metagenome assembly OCZU01 (sample SAMEA3539306, study PRJEB22396) | soil metagenome | biome: tundra; feature: field; material: soil | place: USA | collected 2010-05 | depth 0.15 m | reverse complement strand
ATGCGGTCACAAACGGACTGCCAGAAAGCGTGGACGAACTGCTGGCCTGGTTCCAAGGAACCATCGTTACCATAATCGCAATCGCCAGCACGTAGAACAAAATGAGCCGCCAGACAATGTTCCGCATGGCGTGCGGAATGGTAACTTCCGGCTGCTGGGCTTCTCCCGCAGTGACGGCGATAATTTCGACTCCCATGTAGCTGGTGACGGTTATGGTGAGCGAAAGCCATACTCCTTTCCATCCGGCCGGGAGAAACCCTCCGCGCTGAGTTAAATTGGCCAAACCAATCGCGTGCCGGGGACCGACGCCAAGAATTAAAGATAGCCCTATGATGATGAAGGCGACGATGGCCGCCACTTTGATCATGGCGAACCAATATTCAAACTCACCCAGCCGGTTGACCTGCATGGAATTGACTGCCACCAGGGCGGCTGAAACCAACACCACCCAAATCCATTGCGGAACGTTCGGGAGCCAAAACGAAATGTAGATGCCGGCGGCTGTAACTTCAGCACCGATGGCAATAATCTGCGCGACTCCGTAGGTGGCTCGAACCGAAAACCCTGCCCAGGGATTGAGGTATTTCTCCGCGTAAACTCCGAATGCACCGGCAACAGGATGGACGACTGCCATCTCCGCTAGCGCGTAGGACATGATCAGAGCAATGCCCGCTCCCAGAAGATAAGAAACAATGACGGCGGGTCCGGCGAGGCGAATGGTGACACTGCTTCCCAAAAACAGACCGACACCGATGGCGCCACCGATTGCCATCATGGTGAGCTGCCTTTGACCCAAGCGGCGTTGGAGGCCTTCCGCTTCCGGCGTCGGAGGCTTCTCGCCGGAAAGCATGGCGCCGACCCCTGAACGTTGTTGATCAGTCATAACTGCCAACACTGGCAGGGTCAGGTTCAAGGACCAGAAGATTGATGTTCTTCCTGAGAACTTCCACGACTGCCTTCACATCGTCCATCGTGTTGTACACATGGAACGATAGGCGCAAGCCGTCGTAACGGTTCGATGCGACGATGTCGTTTTCGGCGAGCTTCGGTACAAGCAAGGTTGAATCTTTGGATTGCAACACCACCAGTGGGCCTGCGCTATCTGCCGGGGTTTTGGCGCGAATGCCCAGATCGAAAGCGCAACTCAACAGCGATTGCGTGAGCCTCTTGATGTGGCCTGCCACGTTCTCCATGCCGATTTCCCGCAGCAGCTCGAATCCTGGCACCGCCGCATACACATTGGGCACGGAAGGGGAACCTGACTCGAATCTTCGCGCGGTGGGAGACAGATCGATGTTTTGAGGATCGTAGGCAAACGGATTGGTTTGCGCAAACCATCCGGTAAGAGTGGGAACCAGCGATGAAATGAGCTCTTTGCGCACGTACATGAAAGCGAGGCCGGGAGGACCGAGAAGATACTTGAGAGTTCCAGTTACAAAAAAGTCCAGATCCATCGTCTTCACATCAACCGGGCGGGTTCCGCAGTCCTGGAAATCATCGAGCATCACGAAAGCGCCGGAGCGGTGGGCAATTTGCGTAACCGCGCTAACTTCGGAACGAAATCCATTTTTGAAACAAACGTGCGTGAGCGGCACGATGAGCGTATTGCGGTCCACCATCTTTTCGTAATTGATCGCCGGGATGCGGTCGCCTTCCGCCCTTACAAATTGCACCTGAGCCCCTCGAACACGTTGCGCGAGCCAGACGTGCCCCATGGTAGGAAACTCGAACTCACCCATCACGACTTTCTTGCGTTCCTGGAAATTCAGCGCACTTGCGACGCTATTGATGCCTGCCGAGGCGCTGGTCACGATGGCAACTTCATCCGGGCTGGCGTTGATGAATCGCGCAAAGGCGGCCCGCGCCGCCTCATATCGCTCGACCCATGTCTCCCACGGCGAGCCTTGTTCGTGCCAACTCGCGATGTAATCTTCCAGCCCAGTCTGAACCGCATCTGACAGGGCTCCCTGGGAGCAAGTATTGAGATAGATTTTGTGTTGGAAGATGCTGAATCGAGAACGAATCTTTTGGATTTGCTTGTCGGTCAGCATGGTTGTTTGCTTGAGCGTTGATGAGTCAGGCACCCGTCAACTCGGCCAGCGCGCTTCCGAACCTGCGCACCTCTTCGACCGTGTTGTAGTGCACTAACGACGCACGCACTGCGCCAGTCTCCTTGGCGAGCCCCAATCTGTTCATCAACCGTGGTGAATACATATGGCCATCGCGCACGCCGATATTTTGTTTTGCGAGCTCTTCAGTGATTCTTGCTGGGGACACATTCGGCAAATTGAAGCATAGCGTCGGCACTCGTTCATGGATCCGCCTCTTGTCGGCAACGCCGTAGACGACCGCGCCACAGTCGTTCAGTACTCGAAGCATTTCGAGGGACAGCAACTCTTCGTAGCTTCGGATCGCCTTGAGCCCATGTTGTAGAGCGGCCCGCCTCGATCCCGATATCTCCGCTTCATCGTGACCGGTCATGCTCCTGCCCAAGGTCTCAAGGTAGCGCACCGCAGCATCCATCCCGGCCACATTCTCGTAGATGAAGGTGCCCGCTTCAATTTTTCCGGGTGGCTCGTCGGGGATGAAATCCTCGCGGAAGGTTGGGAGCCTTTGAAGCAGTTCGCGGCGTCCCCAGAGAAATCCCATGTGGGGGGCGAAGATTTTGTAGCCCGAACACACCAGGTAATCGCAATCAAAGGCTTGTACGTCGATTAGTCCGTGAGGGCCGTAATGCACGGAATCGAGAAAGATTTCAGCCCCGGCCGCGTGCGCCACACTCGCTGCCCCCGCGACATCCACAATCGAGCCGATAGCGTTCGACGTAAGGGTGCATGCCACCAGGCGCGTTGTCAAAGACACCAGGGGGATGAGGTCGTCAACGTGCAGATTTCCATCGTCCCTCATCTTCCACCATAGGATTCTCGCCCCGTTCCGTTCCAACGCCAGCCAGGTGGCGACGTTAGCTTCGTGGTCCATATCGGTTACGACAATCTCGTTCCGCTTACCGAGCGTTTGTCCCATCGCCAAACTCACCAGACGAATGAAGGAAGTGGCGTTCATGCCAAACGCGATTTCGCCCGCGTCGTGCGCGTTCACGAGATCAGCGACACTCTGTCGTGCACGCACAATCGTCGCGTCCACTTCACGGCTCTTCGCATAGCGTCCTCCTCGCTGCACATTGCACTCGAGGAGATGATGATTCACTGCGTCCAACACGGTCTGTGGAACCTGCGCCCCGGCTGCGTTGTCGAAGAAGATGAATCCCGGAGGGCGAGTCAGCGCAGGAAAAGCAGCACGAACGGTTCCAACAGGAAAGTTTGCAGTCGACCCAGTCGGAGTTTCGGGGTTGAGAACGCCTTGGGACTTGCTTTCCAAGCCTTTTCTCCTGGTTACATCTGAAAAGTCAGCACTGCCTTTTGCGGAATAAGCAGCGCCAAACCTATACCCCGCTGCAAACGCTCGTCAAGAGCGCATTTTCCACCTTTGCAGGATAGAATATGGGCTCTTCGTGTATCAGAGGAAAGGAAGGATTATAGTGTCCAGTCCCGAGCGGCGGCGTGCGGCACGAAATCAAACCTGAAAGCGAAAACATGCCCGTATCTTTGACCAACTCCAAGCTGATCTATGACGCTTTGAAGGAATGCGACATCCGCCTGCTCTCGGCTCTACCGGAAACCTGGTTGGTGCATCTCATCCGGATGGCGGAAGAGGACCGCGAGATGACCCTGGTGCGACTGGCAAAAGAGGAGGAAGGGGTAGGCGTGTCAGCCGGAGCACACTTTGCCGGGGTTAAGTCGGCCATGCTGATGCAGAACCACGGCTTTCTGGCATCCATCAACGGCGTCGTTTCTTTCGCGCATCTGTACAAGATTCCTCTCTTGATGCTCATCAGCTACCGCGGCACTTTTGGGGAGCGCGACCCGTGGCAAACGCAAGGTGGCAACGTCACCGAGCCGCTCTTGCGGGCGCTGGCTATCCCATATTCTTTCCTTGATGCGGTGGCTACCGTGAAGAAGCGCATCCGGCAGGCGCAGACTCTCGCCGAAAGCAGTTTGCAGCCTGTCGCTCTTCTCTTGACGCGTGACCTGATGTGGGAGGAGTGATGCTGCGCCTTGACTGTCTTCGGTCGATTTATTCGGAACTGGAAAACTGTCTGGTCGTCACCATCATGGGAGCAGTCGCGGCTGAGCTGCACTCTCTGGGTCACTGCTCCAATTTCTTCTACCTGCAACACGCAATGGGACTTGCCTCTTCGACAGGGTTGGGCCTCGCTCTGTGCCTGCCGGAACAAAGAGTGATCGTACTCGATGGTGACGGTTCGCTTTTGATGAACCTTGGCAGTCTTAGCACAATGGCGCGCTACCGTCCCAAGAAACTGGTGCACGTCGTTTTCGATAACGAAAGCCTGCTCTCGGTCGGGGGCTTCCCAACAGCGACGAGCACAGGCACAGATCTGGAAGGGATCGCCCGTGCCTCCGGCATTCCTCGCGTGGTCACAGTACGTAGCGTGGAGAGTTTTAAGGCTGCTGTGACGGACGCCCTCCGCGGCAGTGACCTGACAACCATCATCGCCAAGGTCGAAGCCACGGGTCCCGCCGCCTATGTCACCGACCTGTCGTTGCTTGAGAATCGGTTTCAATTCCGCCGGCACATTCAGTCGCTCAAGAAGCGCTGAAGATCGGAGAGCGTCGTTCGATTCGCGGCCAAACGCGGAGGTAGAGTGTCGAACCCAAAGCTTGTGAGGTGCGCCAATGTCTCTCGTCTTGGCTGAACTGCTCGAGGACCTAACCGCTGGCAGGTTGCGCATTGTGGATCTGACCCAGCCCTTGAGTCCGCAAACGCCGTTGCTGCCGCTGCCCTCGCAGTGGAACAACTCGCCTGCGTTCAGGATGTGGGAACTGTCGCGGTACGATGAGCGCGGCCCCGCCTGGTACTGGAATGCCTTCGAAACCGGCGAGCACACCGGCACCCATTTTGATGCTCCAGTCCACTGGGTCTCTGGGAAAGACCTTCCGGACAACACCGTAGACCGCATCCCGCCGAAGAAATTTGTTGGACCGGCTTGCGTGATCGACATCAGTGCCGAGGCGGCAAAAAACCCAAACCATCTGCTGACCCTGGACGGAGTCCGCGGGTGGGAAGAACAGCACGGCCATATCCCGGCGGGCGCATGGGTTCTTTTGCGTACGGACTGGTCGAAGCGGAGAGACCCCAAGGACTACATCAACCTAAAGGAGAATGGACCCCACACTCCCGGATTGGCGAAGGAAACCTCTGCTTTTCTTGCCCAGCAGCGAGATGTCCTGGGCGTCGGAGTAGAGACGGTCGGGACCGATGCGGGTCAGGCCGCGACCTTTGACCCACCGTTCCCGAATCATTACCTCATGCACGGCAGTGGCAGGTTTGGGCTGGCCAGTCTGTCCAACCTCGATCAGCTTCCGCCGACCGGTGCCATCGTTATTGCTGCGCCACTGAAAATCGTAGGCGGCTCTGGCAGTCCTTTGCGGGTCATTGCCATCACACCCTGAAAGAACTTCTTGAGTGTAGTTATTTCTTCCCGCGGAGAAGCTCCAGTTCGGAGCCAATGAATCCCCACGAGTTCCAAGCCTCACCCTTCACCACTTTCTTGAATAGGCCGAGCGCGTCGGAGCCGTCGTGATTGTAGAGATGCCAGTTCCCGATACCATAGGTCACCGTATCGAAAGCCAGCTCGCCTTCGAGATCCTCCGGTCCCGAAGGCGGAGGCGGCAATACGGCGTCTGCCGTAAGCTGTCCCTGATAGAAGTGCAAGAGACGCAGATAAAAGTACAGGTGAGGCTCGGTGTTTTTAACATCGGCAGTGATACGTGTCAAAATCTGCGCAGCCTCTTGCTCCTTGCCGGCACGACGCAGCGAAACATAGAGCCAGTTCGAGCAATCAATCAGGCTGTCGTTGCTCCTCACCAGCGCTCGGGCTCGGTCGAACGAAGCTGCCGCCTCATTGAACTCGCCTGAAAAATAGTGCGCCAGCCCCAGGTGATAATAGGCATCCAGCATCTCCGGAGCGAGCCGTGTTGCCTTCTCCAGATCGTCCATTGCCTGCTTGAACTCCCGCAGTCCCAGCTCCCGATGCCCTCGTTCAAGATAAAGATCTGCGTTGTTCGGAGCAAACGCCAAGCCCTGGGTGGTTGTCGCCACTGCCTCTCTGTACTGCCTGCGTCCCGCCTCCGCTTTGGAAAGCTGGAGCACCCGCTCGACACTCTTCGGATCCGCGGCGAGGCTCTTGCGAGCATCGATAACACCCTGGTCGTCCGGCAGCGCATAGAGCTTGCGCCCCAGGCCGGACGTAACTTCCAAGGCGCCCTGCCCGGCTCCGCCAGTCTGAGAAAGTAGCTGAGCCGTCAGGCCGAAGATGGCCATGAAGAGAAATACCCCAAAGCGGATCCTGGATTCCCCTCTCCATCCGGTGCTGCTCGTCGCTCGGCTCATGTGCACAGTCTCCTCTAGTTAGAAATACGTCGTACTAGCAAACCATAACGACGCTCGCAACTCTAGCGAAGCGTCACGATCTTCGCCTCTTCACAAGCCTTCAGATAATCAGCCACAACATCCAGCGGGATCGGCCCATACTCCGCGGCCACCGCATCTCGTATCTCGCCCACCGACCGTTTCCCATCGACGAAGTTGACGATTTCATAAGCGTAAAGCGCCCCTCGGTCCTGCACGCGGAACAGACGGTTCGATTCGCTTTGAAACAGCTTGATCTTCCCAACACGCTCGCTCCCCAGCCTATCCAACAGCACATCATCGTTCTGGAAGGTAAGGGGCCCAAACTCGGCCGTGCGCACCGGAACCCGGGACGCGTCCGCCTCCCCATGCCAGAACGGCACCGTCTGGAACTCGCCAGCCCCGCGCTTCTCCGCACTTTCGTCGAGCCACCCATTCAGCATCGCAGCCTGGGCTTCGAGGGCCTTACTGAACACCGCAACCTTGTCCGGATCGCTCTGCGTGTAGGTGGAGAACGAGCGAAGCTCCGCTTGTTCGCGCCGCAGCATCTGTGTCATCAGGTTGCGGGCCTCATACCAGGCTTCCCTGGGCTGCAACTGGGTGTCTTGCGCGAGACGCTGCGCCCGCTCAAAACCCTCCGCCAGACGCCGTTGCGCCCGGGCGGCAAAGAATGGAAGCAAGGAACCGGCCTGCCCGGCATCGACGGTCGCGTATGTGTATCCCGAAGCCGCACCCAGCAAAGCGACCCGCCGCAGCTTCGTAGGGTCGATCTGTTCCAAGGTATCGTGGTCGGTGTGAATATAAATGTCCGGCCAGTCCCGTAGGTAGAGCGACGGCACCGCGATCGTCGACGAGTCGTAGTCGTCGTGGTCGCTGCCCTCGGCATACGGAGTCCGATTGGCCAGAAACTCGTTCCGCGTACCGGGCGCGCCGTTTCGACCTTCCAGCACCGCGGCCTCCGCATGGCTGCCGTCCTCGGCATACGCTGCCGCCCCATTGCGGATCGTTTCAGCAAACAACTCCCCCACATCGGTCACAAAGCTCGGAAGCGACCAAGGCGTCTCCGTCACATGCAGGATGGACTTGTTCTTGTACGGATCGCCGCCCACCATATCCATATGCACGTCAACACGCATAGAGTGGCGAATCTCGGGATGCCCACTCAAGAAGGCCATCGTGCCTTCGACCTCCGGCCCCCAGATAAAGCGCAGGGTTCGGGCTGCCCGCGGAAGCTTGCCGCTTCCGATGAGTCGGTTGAGCAGCCGCGCCGCCTCAAGGATCGTCACGCACCCGCTCGCATTGTCGTTCGCTCCCGGCCGCTGATGGTCGAGGTGGCAACTATAGACCACCTCCATCGCGTGAGCGTCTGTGCCCGGTATTGTTGCAGTCACCACCGTCCAGTGCCCGGAGGTGACCTCCGCCTTCACGTGGGCACTCAGCATCACCGGCCCACTGGCGAGCTGGGCCCGCAGCGCCGTCGCCGTTCCTCGCGACACCATAAATGCAAACCCGTTCGGCAGCATTGCATCCAGGTGGCCCCAGCGCACAAGAGTTGTGTCGAGCCCCGACCACGCCGTCGTCTGGTTCGGCATGTCACTCACAATCCCCGCCGCCCCGTGCTGCATGACGGCCATGCGCTGTACCGTCGCGAGTGCCCCATCGGCAAGAACGATCTTTCCTCGCACGTCCTTGCTAGCGTAGTCAGCCTCGCTCGTTCCGGCACCCACGTCGACCAAGGCTGCGTCCGCGTCGGCAGTGTGGCTGTAGTCCGCGAGCCGGATCGGGTCCGTCGCCCAATCGCCCAGCAACGTGTGCTCCGGCTGAACCTCCCACAGCCGGGCCGACTCCACCTGCCACGCGACATGTGAGCGCATCAGCCCATAGTGAATCTTGCCATCGATCGGAAACTGCTCCGCGTGTGCATCCTGCAGCCCATATTCCTTTGCGCGCATCAGCATGAACTCCGCCGCCTGGTCGAACTCCGGCGTCGCCGGTACCCGGTGCAGCCGAGTCAAGCTGCGTAAGTTTTCATATGGAGCCAGACCGCTCGCCTCATCGCGCATCTGCGTCCACTGCGCCTCGCTGAGAAAGGGTTGCTGGGCGAGGAGCAGACAGCCGTGAAGAGCCACACATGAGGCCACCAGGAGCCGAAGACGTTGAGTCGCGCTGAGAAGTCGCATAAGTTAGGTGATTGTCCTGAGCTGATGTTGGGCAGATTACTTCCTGACTGCCGCCGGCTAACCCTTCCCCAAGTACTTCCCAACTATGGCGGCGCAGGCTTCGACAAAGTCCTGTTCTGGTTTAGTGAACGTGCTGGCAAAATAGCTCTCGATGTCAAACTCGGCCGCGAGCTTGTTCTTCACGAAGATCGGGACAACGATTTCGCACTTCACCAAGGGCGATCCCGCAAGATACCGCGGATCCTTGGAAACATCATGCACCACCACGACCTGCCCGCTACTGGCAGCGGCGCCACAGAGCCCGGTGCTGAGGGGAATGCGAGCATTGGGGGTAAAGCTGCCGACGAACGGGCCGACGAGCAGAACACCGGGGTCCACCGGGTCGATGACATAAAAGCCTACCCAGTTGTAGCGCGTCATCTTTTCGTGCAAACGCTGGGCGATACGCTCCATGACCGACTCGGGGGTGGGAGCGATCAGAGCGAAATCCTGGAATTCCCGGAGAAGTTCTTCATGCACTAGCATCATGGTTCGGGCTCCGTGCTAAGTGTCAGGAAGCTCTAGCGGTACTCAACGTTCGCCTCCGTCCCGTCACTAGTCTACGCGGATGTGGAATTTCGAAGAAGGAGCTGGGTTCGTAGTAGACGCCAACCGGACAAAGAGAGTCTCCCGCCGAGCTCAACTCCCGCAGTTGATCCGAGCCGCGCCGGTCCTATAGGGTTGTGCTGGAGCTGCACCTTGGAAATCTATCTGGTCGATGGCACCTACGAACTGTTCCGGCATTACTATGCGCTGCCATCCGCGAGGGATGGAGACGGGCGGGAAGTCGCAGCCGTCCGAGGCGTACTGGTGTCGGTGCTGGGTATGATCAACGGTGGTGCAACGCACATTGCCGTCGCGACCGATCACGTTGTTGAATCCTTTCGCAACGAATTGTGGCCAGGTTACAAAACCGGCGAAGGCATTGAAGCTGACCTGTTCGCACAATTCCAATTGCTCGAAGACGTTCTCTTAGCGGGTGGCATTGTCGTCTGGCCGATGGTGGAGTTTGAGGCTGACGACGCGCTCGCTGCCGCGGCGGTGGCGGCCGCTCGTGATGCACGTGTCGAACGCGTGATCATCTGTACACCGGACAAGGATCTCGCCCAATGTGTATCTGGCGTACGCATCGTCCAGTTGAATCGCCGCACACGCGTGACCATGGACGAGCCTGGCGTAGTCCAGAAGTTCGGCATCTCGCCAGTGTCGATCCCTGACTACCTGGCGCTGGTGGGCGATGCAGCAGACGGCTATCCGGGACTGCCAGGCTGGGGTGCGAAGTCGTCGGCTGCCATCCTGGCCAAGTTTGTCCACCTCGAATCCATTCCTGCGGACTCCCGCGAGTGGCACGTAAACGTCGCCAACGCCAGCGTGCTCGCAGACACTCTCTGCCGCGAGCGAGACCAGGCATTGCTCTTTCGCACTCTCGCCACGCTTCGCACCGACATCGTGCTTTTTCACGATGTGGACGAGTTGCGCTGGAACGGTCCCACAACCACCTTCGCTGCGCTTGCCGCTCGATTGGACGCCGCCACTACCCAAACCCGGCGGCAAGGGGCGCGTAGCCGCCGCTAACGCCCGGCCGGGCGTGTCGCGAGGTGCTGACAAAACCCCGGAGTTCAGCTCCGCCGGGACTTTCTCTTCCACGACCGAAGGCTTATGATGTCGTCCACGGAGCACCGTATGGCGGTCGCGGCTAAGAACAGTAACGCGGTTACCGAGCTCGATGTCCTCTGGATCACCGCTGGTCTGAGCTGCGACGGCGACACGATCGCAATGACAGCGGCCACCCAGCCCAGCATCGAAGATGTCCTTCTTGGGCAAATTCCCTGGATTCCAAAAGTAAAACTGCACAACCCGTCCTAGCCCTGGCCAATGGCGGCGACTTTATGAAGCCCTTCCACCAAGCCGCGGAAGGGAAGATCGACAATTTCATCTTCGTGGTCGAAGGGTCGATCCCGAATGAACATAGTCAAGGAGGAGGGCTATCGGGCTTCGCTGGGCACCGACCCAAAGACTGGTCAGCCGATCACCACGTGTGAATGGATCGATCGTCTCGCTCCGCAAAGCCAAAGCGATCGGTCTCAGTAACTCAGGTTGAATTCATGATCGGCCTTCTCTCCATTCTCGCGGTAGGATTTTTCTTGGGGATGCGCCACGCCACGGACCCCGACCACGTCATTGCGGTCACCACCATCGTCAGCACTCAGCGAAACCGCATACGGGCGGCCTTGATTGGAGCATCTTGGGGAGTTGGCCACACCGTTACCATCTTTGTGGTTGGTGCCGGAATCATTCTCTTCAATCTTGTCATTCCGGTGCGGGTCGGGCTCAGCATGGAGTTGTCGGTCGCCGTCATGCTGATTATCCTCGGCCTCATGAATGTCGCCGGGTTTGTGCGCTCAATGCCCGCGGCATCAACGCCTAGTCATGATGGAGAGACAGTCATCCACTCTCATGCCCACAGCCACGGAGACTACATCCACAACCACCCGCACGCCCACCAGCCGGAAGCTCATCCCCATCCGCCGGACCACACGCCGCTGGCCTGGATAGACCGCGTACTTGGAAGGATCAGTCTTTATCAATTTCTTCGGCCGTTCGTGGTGGGCGTGGTTCACGGACTTGCCGGTTCGGCGGCTGTCGCGCTGCTCGTCTTGACCACGATCCGAAACGTCCATTGGGCCATCGCTTACCTGCTGATCTTCGGTGTCGGTACGATTGCGGGCATGATGCTCATCACAATGAGCATTGCCTCCGCGTTTACGATGGTGGGAAAGGGTCGCCAGAGATTCTCTCGCCGACTGGCATTGGCGTCGGGTTTGCTCAGTCTTTGCTTCGGTCTTTTCGTTGCCTACCAGATTTGCTTCGTGAACGGCCTCTTCACGACCCATGCAAAGTGGATTCCGCAGTAGGACGATTCCGATGCGAGCTTCTCTAACAAAACAGCCCGTCAGCAATTCAATTCGACCCGCGGGTTCGAGGTTTCAGCTGGGGACGTGCCCCGCCCAGAACCAGTTCGCAAAGACGGTCGACAAAATCAGGTGTCAACTTGTCATGCCGAATAAGAAATCGCATGTAGATGGGCCCGTAGAGTGAATCAAGAAGCAGGTCCAGATCGACGTCTTTGCGGAGTTCGCCCCGGAGAATCCCGCGCCGGATCGTGGCATAAGCTTCCTGGCGCCGCGGCCAGAGGAAGCGTTCGCGGAAAGCGGCAATCAGATCTCTATCGCTCTGGCCTCCGCCGAGAATCGCAGAAACAATGCGCCCACGCGGGCTGCGAAAGATTTTGATCACCTGGCGCATCTGTTGGCTCATGTCGGTTTGGACGGCGCCGGTATCAGGGAAGTGGAGTCTCCGGGTCGTGCTGCTGGCAAACGCGTCTGCGATAAGGGCAGCCTTGTTGGGCCACCAGCGGTAAACGGTTGCCTTGCCAACGCTGGCATGAGCCGCCACGGCTTCGATAGTCAGCTCGGAAAAGCCGTTCTCTCCCAGGAGTTTCAACGTGCTGCGCAGGATGGCCAGACGGGCCTGTTCGCTGCGCGGACGTCCCGGAGAGCGCTTGCGGCTACCCCTGCCGCGTTTGCCATAAGCCCGAGACTTCTGGCGCATATTCCTACCCTACCATATATAATCAGAGCTGGCTTTAGAATCCAATACGGGCAGTATCGAATCTAAACCTAAAGCCGCGGGGTTCTGTTCTCGTCAGTCTGGTGCAAGCCCTCACGTCGTTCGAACTCTGGAGTGGTGTCTAACCGATGTGGATAGTTGCGTTAGCTCTCAGACGTCCCTATACATTCGTGGTTATGGCGCTCGTCATCATAATCCTGATGGGCGTCACGGTTCTGCGCACTCCCACCGACATTTTCCCGAATATCGACATTCCCGTGGTCTCCGTGGTTTGGTCCTATACCGGCATGTCGCCGCAGGATATGGCCGACCGTATCGTGACCAATTCGGAGCGTGGCATCAACATCACCGTCAACGACATCGAGCACCAGGAGTCTCAGTCGGTAAACGGTTTGGGCGTCATCAAGATTTTTTTTCGTCCGGGCACGAACGTGCAAGGCGCCATCGCAGAAATCACCGCCATCTGCCAGACCACCTTGCGCGGCCTTCCCCCTGGCACGGTTCCACCTCTGGTCATCTCCTATAGCGCATCGACCACACCGATCGTTCAGCTCGGGCTGAGCAGCAAGACACTGCCTGAGGCGCAACTCTTCGATCTGGGCCAGAACTTCCTGCGTAACTATCTGACCACCGTGCCGGGAGCGGCCACGCCCTATCCTTACGGCGGAAAAATTCGCCAGGTTCAGGTGGACCTCGACTTGCCGAAGCTCCAGGCTTACGGGCTTGCGCCTAACGACATTGTCAACGCGGTCAACGCGCAGAATTTGATTCTCCCCAGCGGTACGATCAAGCTGGGCCTGGTGGAATACAACGTTGAGATGAACGGAACGCCGGCGACCATTGCGGAATTGAACGACTTGCCGGTCAAGACCGCCAATGGCGCGACGCTCTATATGCGCGACGTCGCCCACATACGCGATGGCTTCGCGCCCCAGACGAATATCGTGCGTCAGGATGGAAACCGCGGCGCACTGATGTCGATCTACAAGATCGGTAATGCCTCCACGCTGCAGATTGTCGCCGGGATCAAGAACATTGTGGGGCAGGCGGCACAGTCTCTTCCGCCGGAACTGAAGGTCACGGCGCTGTTTGACCAGTCTCTTTTCGTGCGGGCTTCAATCTATGGCGTGGTTCGGGAAGCGGGGATCGCCGCGGTTCTTACCGCCGTCATGATTCTCATCTTCCTCGGCGACTGGCGCCCCACCATCGTCATCTCCATTTCCATCCCGCTCTCCATCTTTTGCTCGATCATCCTGCTGGGCGCGATCGGCGAAACCATCAACATCATGACTCTGGGAGGATTGGCGCTCGCCGTCGGTATCCTGGTCGATGACGCCACCGTCGAAATCGAGAACATCGAGCGCAACCTGGCCATGGGAAAGGAAATGAAGCAGGCCATTCTTGATGGAGCGCAACAGATCGCTGTGCCTGCATTCGTCTCCACACTCAGCATCTGCATCGTGTTCGTGCCCATGTTTTTCCTGGCCGGGGTGGCGAAGTTTCTGTTCGTACCGCTGGCGGAGGCCGTCAGTTTCGCCATGCTGGCCAGTTACCTGCTGTCACGAACTCTGATCCCCACGTTGGTGATGTACATCATGCGCGGGCACGAACACCGGGCCGAGGCGCCTAAGACCTCCCTGGGCCGCTTCCAGCGCGGTTTCGAGCGTAAGTTCGAAGAGTTTCGCAATGGCTACGAGCGCTTGCTGGAAACCACTCTTGAGCATCGTGGTGTCTTCGTGACTTGTTTCCTGGTCTTCTGCGTGCTCTCTCTCGGGGTGTTCATGTTCCTGGGCCAAGACTTCTTCCCGCAGGTGGATGCGGGCCAACTGCGCCTGCATGTACGCGGGCGTCCTGGCCTGCGCGTCGAAGAGACAGCACGGCTCTGCGATGAAATCGAGGCCGTGCTGCGCCAGGAGATCCCAAAGGGTGAATTGCAGACGATGCTCGACAACATCGGTTTGCCTAACTCCGGGATTAATCAATCCTACAGTTCCAATGGCACCATCGGCACCAGTGACGCTGAGATCCTGATCGCTCTCGATCCCGAGCATCATCATCCCACGGCAGGGTACATCCGCCATCTGCGCGAGGTTTTGCCGCAGCGTTTTCCGGGAGTGGAGTTCTTCTTCCAGCCCGCAGATATCGTTTCGCAAATTTTGAACTTCGGTCTGCCAGCGCCCATCGACGTCCAGGTTGTGGGGGCGGATATGCGAAGCAGTTATCTCATTGCGCAGCAGATCGCCAACAAGATGCGGCATATTCCCGGCGCGGCCGACGTGCACGTGCAGCAACTGCTTGCGCTGCCCACGCTGCACATGGATATGGATCGCACGCGCGTGACGCAGGTTGGGCTCACAGCGCGCGACGTGGCGCAGAGCGTGCTGGTTTCACTCAGCGGCAGTTTCCAAACGTCACCAAATTTCTGGCTCAACCCGCGCAACGAAGTTTCTTACATGATGGCGGTGCAGGCGCCGCAATACCGCATGACCAGTATGCAGGATCTGATGGCCATACCAGTCACCTCACAGCAGAGCACACAGTTGCTGGGCAATCTGGTGCAGTTGTATCCGGTCGCACGGCCCGCTACGGTAAACCACTACGACGTGCAGCCCGTCATTGACGTTTATGCCAGCACGCAGGATCGCGATCTGGGCGCGGTCGCTGCCGATACAGACAAAGTGCTGAAGACGTTCGATGGCAAGTTGCCACGCGGCACTCACATCGTCGTGCGCGGGCAGGTGGTTACCATGCGCTCGTCGTTTTTCGGGTTGGGCGTGGGGCTGGTTGGCGCGATTCTGCTGGTCTATCTGCTAATCGTCATCAACTTCCAGTCGTGGCTCGACCCCTTCATTATTATTGCGGCGTTGCCGGGCGCGCTGGCGGGAATCTGCTGGTTCCTGCTGCTGACCCGCACTACGTTGAGCGTGCCATCGCTCACCGGAGCGGTGATGTGCATGGGCGTGGCTACCGCCAATTCCATCCTGATGGTCAGCTTCGCGCGCGAGCAGATTGACGAGGGGATTCCTGCCGTACAAGCCGCCGTCGCCGCAGGATACACGCGCATGCGCCCCGTACTGATGACCGCACTGGCCATGATTATCGGAATGGTTCCCATGGCGCTGGGCCTTGGCGAAGGCGGCGAGCAAAACGCACCGCTGGGCCGCGCCGTTATCGGCGGACTGCTGTTCGCCACGGTCGCCACTTTATTTTTTGTGCCCAGCGTGTTCGCCATGTTCCACAGCCGCAGGGAGGCCAAGCTTGCGCGCCAGGAGCAAGGCTAGTCACGAGCAAGCATCAGGGGTTTGTCGCAGGAATTGGAGTTAAGCATGAGTGCAGAGAAGGGATCCAAACAAAATCCGGAGGATGGTCCACGGTCTGAGCAGGGCCATGACATCCTCCAGTCGCCGCCGAGGCAAACCGAGGAGCATCATGTCCTGAGTGCTCAGGCCCAGCGCGACGAGGAGATCGCCGAGATCCAACAGCATTCTCGGCACCAGCCTCCGGGGATACAGAAGCCGCCCGAACTTCCGCCAGCGCCTGCACGCACGGCTCTGGCGATTGTAGCCCTTGTGCTGTTGGTGCTGCTCGTTGCCGGTGGGCTCACTCTCTGGGATCACGTGACCCACGAGCGCGCGCTCGCCAAGGAGACCGAGCGTGAAACGGTCCCGACTGTCGCCGTCGTCTACCCTCTCTCAGAGAAACCCGACGAGGACCTGGTACTACCCGGCTCCATGCAGGCCTACGAGGAGTCTCCGATTTACGCCCGCACGAGCGGCTATCTCGTGCGCTGGTACAAAGACATTGGCAGCCGAGTAACCAAGGGCGAGTTGCTGGCGAAGATCGACACACCTGAGGTCGATCAGGAGTTGAACCAGACTCGAGCCGCGCGTCAACAAATCCTGGCACAGATGGACTTGGCCAAAATCAGCGCCGATCGCTGGGAGAATCTGCGCAAGACCGATTCGGTCTCCGCGCAAGAAGCTGATCAATATTGGAGCGGCTACGAGCAGAGCAAAGCCAACCTGGCCGCCGCCGACGCGAATGTGCGCCGCCTCGAACAGCTTGAAGGTTTCAAAGACGTTTACGCGCCATTTTCCGGCGTGCTTACCCGCCGCAACGTCGATCCCGGTGCACTCATCAACGCCGGTGCCGGCGCCGCTGGCCGCGAACTGTTTGACGTCGCGCGGGTCGATCCACTGCGGGTCTACACCAGCGTTCCACAAGCCTACGCACCCTATATCAAGGTCGGCGCCAAGACGGCTATCACCCTGCAAGAATTCCCCGGCCAGAAGTTTTTCGGCAAGGTGGCCCGCACCGCGGAGGCCATTGATCCGGCCACGCGGACTCTGCTGACAGAAGTTGACGTCCCCAACAAAGACGGACACCTGTTGCCCGGCTCGTTCGGGGAAGTGCACTTCGCCGTCGGATCTGGTGTAAACAAGGTCACGATCCCGGTGAACGCAATGCTGTTCCGCGCCGAAGGCCCGCGCGTGGCCGTCATCGGCACCGGGGGCAAGGTGCAATTACGGCCCATCAACATTGGGCGCGACTACGGCGCCACATTGGAGGTTCTCGGCGGCGTCTCCCCCACCGATCAGGTCATCATCAACCCCGCCGATTCGCTTGAAGACGGACAGCAGGTGAACGTAGCACAGCCACCCAGCCAGCAACAGCCAGGCCAGTCTCCGCCGCAAGGCCAGCAGAAAGGCAGCGGATCGTGAAGCGCGCCGCACTCTCGGCTGCTCTGTCGCTGCTTGCTCTCGCAGCCGGATGCACCGTCGGTCCGCGTTACAGCCGGCCCGCGCCTCTGGCGCCGCCTCCTGATGCGTGGAAGACGCAACCACCATGGCAGGAGGCCGCGCCCAAGGACTCAATCCCGAAAGGCGTATGGTGGCAAGTTTTCAACGACGCCGAACTCGATGCCTACGAGCAACAATTGCTGCAAGCAAACCAATCTTTGGTAGCCGCTCGCGACCGCTTGGACCAGGCGCGATCGTTGGCGCGCGTCGCGACCGCGGACATGTTTCCGCAGCTTTCTGCAGACCCCAGCGCGTTGCGCCAGCGCGGTTCCGGCAATCGCCCTCTGGACGGCCAGACACTGACCATCGTGAACGGTGTGGCTCAGCCGGTCACTCCGTACACGCAGAACGTCTATACGGTTCCGTTCTCGCTGAGCTATGAGGTCGATCTCTTCGGCCGCGTACGCCACAACGTGGAAGCGGCTAACGCATCGTTACAATCCACGGCTGCGGATCTTCAGAACGTACAGTTAGTTCTCACCGCCGAACTCGCGGCTGACTACTTCACTTTGCGCGAACTGGACGCCGAGATGGGAGTGGTGCAGGAATCCGTGGGCTATCAGCGCAAGGGTCTGGACCTGGTGAACAACCGCCACGCGGGCGGCGTCGCCAGCGGCCTTGAAGTCGCGCAGCAGGCCGCACTGCTCGACTCCACCGTATCGCAGCTTGCTCTGGTACGGCAGACGCGCGCGCAGTATGAGCATGCCATTGCTGTGCTCGTAGGCCAGGCAGCTTCCAGCCTCAGCGTGCCTGTCGCTCCATTGCGCGCCACGCCTCCTCCGGTCCCACTTGGAGTGCCCTCCGACGTGTTGGAGCGCCGCCCCGACATTTCCACCGCCGAGCGCACGATGGCGTACCAGAACGCGCAGGTCGGCATCGCGCGCTCGGCCTTTTATCCGCACATTACCTTAAGCGGTTCGGGCGGATGGCAAAGCCGCGACCTCGCGCCTCTCTTCAACGCGCCCAGCCTTTTCTGGTCGCTCGGCGCCGATGCCCTGCAGCCCATCTTCGAGGGTGGGAGGAACCGCGCGAACCTGGCTGCGGCGCGCGCCGCATATGACC
>OCZU010001093.1_pt1 | contig 18209 bp, 22 predicted proteins | sample 1539001 | NCBI WGS metagenome assembly OCZU01 (sample SAMEA3539306, study PRJEB22396) | soil metagenome | biome: tundra; feature: field; material: soil | place: USA | collected 2010-05 | depth 0.15 m | reverse complement strand
CGATCAGGTCATATAAGTCTTCAATCATGGTGTCCTCATCAATAATGAGTGCAATGGCGATTTAACGTCAACTACGTCATTTCACCCGTCGAAAAGCGCGAAATCAGCAACTCGATCCGCCACCAGAATAGATCAGCGTTACCTGACCATCCCGAATGCCGTAGACGCGGTAAAAGTGCGATTCGGGGTCGCTCACTACGGTGATAAGGAAGTCGCGTCCAGTCTTCAAACGTATCGTTCCGAGTACGCGCTCGTCTTCATCTTGTGTGTTCTGCTTCCAGTGGAAGACGTGAAAGCGGTGAGGTTCCACCACGCCGATCCCAAAGATCAGACTCCGCCTTTCACCTTCTGGGACATCCGTAAACGCTCTTTGTATTATTAAAAAACCGTGCCCTTCGAGGTCGGCAGAAAAAACTCGTAGATATTTTGTCGAATCGAGCTTCTTCGGGATTTGTTCAGCAAGCAGAGTGCGAACCGCCAATGTGTCTTCCTTGCTTGACGGCTTCAGCGGTTCACTATCTGCGAACACTTCAGTCGAACTCGCCGCAATAGCCGACTTCTCAATAACACTATCCGAGTAGGTTCCAGTTCCGCTGAAGTCGAAGCACTCACTGAGAGTTGTTGGTTTGGCGTGAACCGTCGCGCCTCTTCCATCGGCACTCACGACCGTGTAGACATGTTGCTTGCTCAGGTAGTCACGCTCGAACTTGAGGCAGTTCTTCGGGTCACTAGAGCAAGGCAGACTGCTCCATTTTCCAGATTCCGTGACGAAGGCCAAGGGTTCCACGAGGACGGTTCCACGTCCTGTCCATTTGCTAGGACCGATTCCCCCACGTAGCATCGAGTCGTCACGGGAAACGGCCGCCAACATGATCTTGACCGCAGGCTGCGACGAACTCAACGACGGCACGCCTTCCTGTCCAAGGGAAGTGACAGTCCCAACTATCGCTAGGAGGATTACGAATCTGGGGCGGTTCATGGCAACACTTTACGCCCAAGCGTGGCAGGTTCCAACGTAACTGTTGTTATCAGGCCATAACGCTCATTGAGAATTGGCCGGAAACCCTCATCTTTGTGTCCGAGCTGGGAAGATTCACAACTCTTGTCATCGCGGGGCTCAACATCAGTGAGAGGCCTCAGTTGCAGCGCAATGGGAGAAATCAAGAAGCGATCTGCCGGCTGGGTTAGGATGCCGGGCACTATTAGGGCGACGAGGAGAACCGCGCTGCCGGGAAGCCGCATCAACAGGAGACGCTTACAGCTTAAATAGCGACCGCAGAGAATCGTCATCAACATGGCTCTCGGGTGCCAGCCAATGAACAAATTCTCTGGCGCTTATGTGCATCGGCTTTTGAACCTCCCTTTTCTCAAGTCCAGACTCAAGGTCTGCTTGTTTGCCCGTGTTGGTAATCACCGTCCAGGTCTTCGCCTTCATTGGTCTTTGCCTCTCTATGGCGGCTGAGTGCGAGCTTCAGCCTGACTTAGTCACGTGTTGTCGGAGCAGTCGCTCTCGTTTATTTAATAGCCGATTAAACTCGGCTGCAAGCTCTGTCAGCTTCTGCGAGTCCGTCTCTTTCGCGACCTGTTCAGCCACCAATTCCCAGTCGGCATTTTCGCTCAGGGCCATATCGTAGACTCCAATTTCGGTATAGCAAATAGCCTACCGTTGGGGGCAAAACTGGTCTGAGCACAATTGCTCAGTGAGACTGGCGGCAAATTCTTCTCTTTTCGATTTCACTCAAAACCCGTCAATGAGCGCAATGGCGATATATCAAGAGTCGAACCGCAGAAGCACTGTTTTCCCTAATTCGTAGGCCGATTTGCGAGCTGTCGTGCCTGGGACTAGAGTTGGCTCAGCCACAGGAAACTTTGACAGCTCACACATTGAGAATGACGCTGTATTCTTGTTGAATGTAGCTGCCCACATCTCAGCGACAGAGGTTGGTGTATATGTTCGCCGAAACAAGGAACCATCTGGACGCAGGAGTTCTCCCTCTCTTGAATGCAGTCTTCTGCCTGGATTGCGAGGTCATCAGTAGCAGTCGAGGTGACGAATGCCCCGCGTGCAAGAGCCGCGCGCTCGTGAGCCTCGCTCGGATGCTCGGGGGCAGTTTGCTCGCGCATAGGGCACAACACTCTCACGAATGCGAAAGTGGGTTGTTCGACATCACAATTGCGGTTGAATTGCAGCAGATGCACGCCAAAGACTTGAGCACCACCGTTGAGAGGTTGACCAGTGTGATTGGCCCGAAGCTCGCACGAGACCGAGCGTCATTCCACATCAATGTGAAGCCGGCAGTAGACAAACTCGACCTACAGCCCTCGCTTTTCTTTCTGGAACGGGACGCCGCGTAGAGCATCGCTATTACCTAGAGTCCAGCGTCAATGAGTGAAATGGCGATATAACGTCAACTGATTCGAAGGGCCCTTCGAATCTGCGCAGATTAGTCACGCTGACATCGCGGATTTTGCGGGGGAGTGCGTCAACCTCAATCGCGAGGACGCGCAAGAGTACCGGGAGCAGGTTGGCAGGCTCCGTGACAAACTGGACAAATACGCGGCGGACTATCCCGATTACGGTCTCATTAAGACGTTGCTTTCCGGAAGCCTCGCAAAGGGCACGGCGCTGAAGGTGCTCAATGACATCGATGTCGCGTTTTATGTGAAATCCGAGAAAACGCCCAGCTCCGAGCCGGACCCGCTTAACTGGCTGGCCGAGCGCCTGCGCGAGGCCTATCCCCAGATGAAACCCGATCAGATCAAGCCCAACAGGCATTCGGTCTGCATCAAGTATGCGGTAAGCGGCCTGAGCGTAGATGTCGTCCCTGTCCAGTACAAGGGCGATCCGGACGACCGTGGCTATCTTTTTGCCTTCGATGGCGGAAAACCTGTTCTGACCAGCATTCCCCTCCACCTGGCTTTCATCCGCAAGCGAAAGGCGCGGCAGAAGGATGATTTCGCACAGGTGATTCGCCTAGTGAAGTGGTGGGTGCGGCTGCAGAAGGGCAAGGACGAGGATTTCAGGCTCAAGTCCTTCATCACGGAGATGATTGTTTCGCATCTTGCGGACTCCGGCGTCAGCATGGCCGACTACACCATCGCGCTGGAGAAAGTCTTCACCTATATCGTCAAGTCCAGGCTCAAGAGCCGGATCTCATTCACGGATTACTATCCGGCCTCGAAGCTGCCGGGGCCCCACCGGAAAGGCGATTGAGATTTTCGACCCGGTGAACGAAACGAACAATGTGGCGGCCCTCTATGACGAGAGCCACCGGCAAAAAATTGTAACCGCTGCCCAGGATGCGCTCGAAGCCATATCCGAGGCCCGGTTTGCGACTACGCGCGGAAGAGCCATCGAGTGCTGGCAGGACGTGCTGGGACCATCTTTCAGGGGATAAATCGCCATGACTTACAGCGTTACTACGTCAGAAACATTTTCGATCATCAACGCGCGCAAACTATCCTCCAAGGTGGCGGCCGACATGCACCTCTGTGCGCAGTATTACGGCAAACCCTCCGAGGAACAGATCCGTCAATACGCGGAAGAGCTGGCGCAATTCCTGAACGAGGGGTACGTCAGCGAATACGAATTCGGCTACCAGAAGGATGGCAAACGTCTTGTGACGTGGCGCTACAAGGTAGACGAAAACGGCACGCTTACCACTGATGAGCGCCCAGGCAAGGTTGTGCCGTATGTGGATGTCGCGGGCGCATATTTTTTCAACTTCCTGACGCCACATTCCCGGTTCTGCCGACTGTCCGGCGCCCAGCAGGCCAGTTTTGAGGCGAGCATGCCGTTCCAGAGAACGGCCGGCAACCCTCCGTCTGACGGCCGGGGTTACTGGACATCCGACCGCAATTATTTCTCGGGTGGCCGTGGGAGCCTTTCGGGGATCGGGCTTGCGGACAGGCAAGTGTAAAGCATTTGCACCTTCAATCGCGCTGCTCATCTCCATTCCCTCCCTTTCTCTCCCCTTCTCAGTTTTCCACAGGTTGATTTTTAGGCGGATTCAAATTCAGCCACTACCTTTGGTCTCTCAGATGCAACTATCGGGGCGTTGCGGAGAGTAGAATAGGCCGCAAACTGCGGTGCTGCAACGGGGAAGGGGGGCAAATGTCACTCGTGGAAGCGACTGGGGACATTCTCCTGAAGTCGGTCCTGTTCGCAACCGATTTCTCGGAAGCATCCGAGAAAGCCCTCCGCCATGCTCTCGCCATTGCTCGCCACTATGGGGCGAAGCTTTATTTGGTACATGTGGTCTCCTCGCTGGGGTTCACTCTCGTGGGTCCGGACGCAGTGAATACGGTCACAGAAATAGTTTGGAGGGATGCCCGCCAATTGGAGGACCAGCTTGTTCAAAGTGGGGCGCTGGCCGGTCTGCGCCATGAGATCATCGTTCGCCAAGGTAGTGTATGGGAAGAGTTGGAAAAAATAGTCAGGCAAGAGCAAGTTGACCTGGTGGTCATCGGCACACACGCGCGACGAGGTTTGGGAAAACTACTCCTCGGGTCGGTGGCGGAACATATCTTTCGTCACTCCGATTGCCTTGTCCTGACCGTTGGTCCGGGTTCCTTGCAGGATTCCCCGGTCGACGGCACTAGAGCGGTTCGGCCCTTTCTGTTCGCCACGGACTTCGGTGGACCTTCCTTACGTGCCCTGCCCTACGCCATTTCGTCTGCCAATCACTTCGGAACGAAACTCGTTTTGCTCCATGTTGTCCCCGCGGTCCCGATGCCAGAAGGGATGAATCGGCCCACTGCGGACGATGTTATGCAATTGCGAGAGAATGCTCACATAGCCAGCGTACGGCGGCTCAAGGAATTGACGAGGCAAAACGCCAAGCTGGCACTCGAACCTGAATGCTTGGTCGAGTTCGGTTCGCCGAGTGAAAAAATCTTGCAAACAGCCAACACTCTCAAAGCCGACGCCATCATTCTGGGATTGCATCGCTCAACCCATGTCGATACAAAGTCCCACATGCCGTGGGCGACTGCGTATGAAGTGGTGTGCGGTGCAGGCTGCTCCGTCTTAACAGTGAGGAATTGAGGCAGCGCTGCTCTAATGGGCTGGGGAACTAGCTCAGGTTTTCCTGGTTTTTGCAGGGCCTTGGTGAGCTACGCTGGCCTCGGAAATGCTGCGTGAGGATCTACGCCATTTCTTTCACCTCCAGAACGCAGGGCCAAATCCCACCAGAGACCCCAGATGTTGCATGTCGAGCATAGGAGAACTGGAAGCATTGATCACCCGTTCCTCCACCCGTTCTCCACCGTCTGCAATTCGGAGGACCTTGTAAGTTGTTGAAATTATTTGAAAGATACGTTCCGAAAAGGCTGCGCTCTCGCCGGAGATGGAAGCGGCGCGAGCCCAAGCAATGGACCCGCGCCGATCATAGTTAAGCTCGTTGCACCCAAAGCAATGCTGGATCGCTACTAGAGTGTGACGTTGAGCGCGATGTTAACACCGGGATACATCGGATTGCACAGGTAATACATGCCATCAATCTCGATCACGAAAACGTTTTGCGTGTAGAGCCAGTTACTGGGCCACACGCCCTCAAATCCGAACCAATAGCCACCGTATTGGAAGCGGCGATTACCGTAATCGCCCGCGGTGACACGGAATGTGTGTTCCCGTCCAAAGTTGGCCTTGTAACGATCGTCGGGAATGCGGCCACCGCCGTTACCACCGGCACGCTGCGCCGGCTGGGCGTGTTGCTGCTGCGCGTTTTTCTGTTCCTGCTGATTGTTTTTGTTCTGCTGCTGCACGTTCTTCTCTTCCTGCTGGTTGTTCTTGTTCTGCTGCTGTGCGCTTTTCTCTTCCTGCTTGTTGTTCTTGTCCTGTTGCTGCGCGTTTTTCTCGTTTTGCTGTGCGGGTTTAGAGGGTTGCGCCTTTTTCTCGTTTTCCTGAGCGGGCTTGCCCTTCTCTTCTTCCTTCTGCTGCTCCTGCTGTGCATATACCGGAACCGCGATGGCTAAAGCGAGAACTGATGTGCTGATAACTGAAAGTAGTCTCATTAGGTATTGCCTCCATTACTGCCTGTGGACGCGGGCAAACTCGCCCGCGTCCTGCTTGCTCTAACGCAAGCTGCCTGTAGTCGCGTTAGCTGGCGAACCAATCGCTTCGCCGGATACAAGAAGTTCCACTCGCCGGTTCTGCTGCCGGCCGGCGGAGTTGTCGTTGGAGGCAACCGGCAAAGTGTTGCCGAAGCCCCTGGATGACACGGAATGCGTTGCTACGCCTTGCTGTACTAGATAGTCGCGCACTGAGCCGGCGCGATTCTCAGACAGCGTTTGATTCATGGCATCGCCGCCGACGTTATCCGTATATCCGCCGACTTCAATGTTGAGACCAGGATAGGCGAGCAGAATGCCGGCGACTTTCGCCAGCTTCTCTCGCGCCCCCGGCTTCAGGGAATATTTTCCGGTGTCAAACAATACATCGGACATGCTGACGATCAGCCCGCGCGCGCTATCGCGAGTCTGAAGGATCAAATTCAACTGCTCAGACAATTTCGCGCGCATTGCCGCTTTGTCGGTATCGGCCTGTTGCGCGTTCAACTGGGCCTGCTGCGCCGCCAGGCGGGATTGTTCCGCATCTGCCTGAGCCGCCGAGATTGCATTGGCGGAGGAAGCCTGGCTGTCCGCCATGTCTGATTGGGCCTTCGCGGTCGCAGCTTGCGCATCGGCCGCGTCGTTCCGTGCCCTTGCCGCATCCGAGTCTGCCTGAGCCTTGGCAGCCTGCGCATTCATGGCATCGGATTCTGCCTGAGCTCTAGCCGCTTGAGCATTCGCCGTATCGGACTCGGCTTGCTCCTTCTGCCGCATCGCATCATCGGCCTGACCTTGCGACCTGGCTTGCGCATCCGCTGAATCCCGACGTTCATTCGCCAGGCGGACGTCGTCCATCTTCTTGACGGCGATTTCGCGGGCATCTTCCGCAGTCTGCACCGCCTCGCGGGATACCGCGATCAGGGGCTTTCGATCCATGTGTCTGTTTGTGGCATAGGCATCCGCGTTGTTCATCAACTGAACGGCGTGTTGATAGCTATTGCTGGCATACTGCTCAGCACCCTCGGATTGAGCGATGCGCAATGCATTCCGCGCCTCAAAGAATTCCAATGGCAACTTGGCATTCAGTACCACCGGATCGAACTTGTAGCCGGTGGGAATGTAGCCGCCTCGTTCCATCAGTTCGTATTTGGCGTTCACCGCTTCGGTGGTTCCCTTGGTTTCCTCGCGAACCACATTCTCGAGAATCACCAGGTTGCTGGGCTGCCGCACGGCGTAGTAAGGTTCCGCGGTGACAATCAGGGCGAATGCCTGAAGGTCGGTGGTCACGTTCAGCTTGCTGCGATGGTTGTCGCCGAGCAGGACTTCACCCAGGTTCACAGCGCGGCCTTCGGGCGAGATCGCCCACAAAACGTAGGTGAGATATTCATTACCGAATGTAGTCGGCTTCTGCAGATTGCCGAATTCCGCTTCAATCGCGATGGATCCCCGCTTGCTGTTCACCTCGGCTACGCCATTCGCCGAAGGCATCAAGTCCGTGCCCGCGAAATCCACCTTCGACGATCCGCTGCGGTGCTTGTAGTTGACTGCCTGCACGCTGCGGCTGATGACGGTTACGCGGAAAGTGGGCGTCTGATTCATGTGCTCGACGCCGTCGATGGTTTGAGAGTTGGTCTGAGCCACTGCTGGCAAGCTCAGTGCAATTGCGGCGGCGAACATCAGCTTCATTTTCACAATATCTCCTTGGGGCAGGTATCTGCCGGGTACATCATCTAGAATTTGATCTCTGTGGCGTGGCTTCCAAGCGGCCTCACCCGTCATCCTTTTCCGACGTGAATATTGGTAAGGGAGTGGAACAGTCCAAAAACATTCAGCAGCCACAAAACCACGGCAATAACCACGACGCCGTTCAAAATGGACTTGATGGATGACTGCATGGGGATGAAACGATTCACCAGCCAGAGAAGAACACCCACCACGATGAGAACTTCCAGGAGTTGAATTAAAGGCATGGCTTTTCACCTTTCTTGTCTCGCGGGCTAGCGCCTCTCATCCGCTGGAGGCGTTGCCCTAAGTTCAATGTTCGAGAGCTTCTTAGGGTCGAATCGTGTCCGCCGCAGGTTCGCGGCCGACACACGGATAGAGAATGCTGTTTGGCTGGATGTGGTCGCTTCGCCGAGACTTGATTGGGCCCGGCCCCGGCCCCCAGTGACCTAAGAATGAGAGCTACGAATCAGCGTCGGAGACTCTCTCGACACACTCAGGAGACTAAAGAATGACAGATGCGTGCATTCGCGTCTGAGCAAGATAGCTCACATGCGGGAATTAGGTTGCTCCAATCAGTCCTGCGCTCCGTGCCGGCGCTCACAACTTCCATTGGTATCCAGCCAAGCGAGAAGAGAGCGCACGCTGGCCCGAGCCAGGGCAATCGCACAGTCGGCTGCTCCGTAGTAGATGTTGAGGGTGTCGCCGTCGGCGTCCATCGTATAGCCGCAGGGGAACACCACATCGTCGACGTCTCCGTGGCACTCGTACTCGGCTTCCGGTCCAAAGATCCACGAATCCCCTCGCAGCAAACATTTTTCCGGATTCTCCAGGTCGAACAGTGCCACGCCCAGCCGGTACAGACAGCCCGAAGGCGTGTGCCGTACTCCGTGGTAAAGCACGAGCCATCCCCTGGAAGTCTCGATGGGCGGCGGCGACATGCCGATTTTGTTTGCGTCCCACCAAGCGCCGCGGCGCGCTTCCAACATGAGGCGGTGCCGGCCCCAATGGCGCAGGTCCGGAGAATAGGAAATCCACATGTGCGCCCCAAGCGTCGTCATGGGCCGATGAATGAGAGCCCAGTAGCCGTTAATCCTGCGGGGCAGAAGGGCTGAGTCTTTGTCATCCGGCACCATAACCACGCCGTATCGCTCGAAACTTCGGAAGTCTTTGGTCAGAGCGAGAGACACGCCGGGTCCACCGCGCGAATAGGAAGTGTACGTGACCACGTATTGCTGCAGTTCGGGTACGAACGTGATGCGAGGATCCTCGATGCCCCAGATTTCCTCGGGATACTCCTTCGGGCTTGGCATCAAAGTCGGCTCGCTATCGATCTCCCACCCATCGACACCGTTGCGAGAGCGCGCGGCGCAAAGATGCGACAAGCCGCGTCGATCTTCCACGCGGCAAAGCAATAATGTAGAGCCATCCGCCAGCAGCGTCGCTCCCGCATTGAACACACTATTAATAGAGTATGGCCAATCCTTACTGGTTAGGATCGGATTGGCGGGATGCCGAAGAAGCAGGGGTTCGTAGCGAGTGCTCAGAAGGGTCATAGGTTGTTGCACGGGGATGGTCATGACAAGATTTCCATTGGTTCAGCCTCTTTCAGGGAACGCATCTCCAGAAGTGCCATCAGGAACGATAACGTCGATTCCGCGCCCTGGTTCTGGTTGGCGCGGTCGGGATGAAGACCGTCGCGGCAACCGCCGGTGACGGAATCATAAAGAGGAACTTGCAGATCGTTGTCGCCAAGAAACCAGTTGAAAGCCGACCAGGCTTCGTTTCGCCAGCGGCTGTCACCGGCTACACGGTACGCTTGCAGGCATGCAGAAACCGCGCCAGCGGCTTCAATCGGCTGTTGATCGAAGCGGGCCTTTTCACCACCCTGGCGATAAAACCCTTGCGAACCGATCGGCACAAAGTGGCCGTTAGTTTCGCAACGTTGGGTTTCGGTAAGCCAGGCCAGCGATTCGAGGCCGGCGGAGACCATACGATCATCCGCACAAGCTGATCCCACCAACAGCATGGCTTGAGACAGCCTCGCGTTGCCGTAGGCCACAACATCTTCAAACCACTTCCAGTCCGGACGGCGGATCGACTCATACATTTCGAGCAATCGCCGGGCGAGCACGGATCGCACTTTCTGAGCGTCGCGGTCTCCGGCATACGAATCCAGGTATTCCTGGATTCCAAGCAGGGCGTAGGCCCAGGCGCGAGGGCTTGTGAATTCCATCACCGCGGGCAGGGAGAACTCGAACAAACGCCCGGCAGCGCACCTCAATCCCTGGTCCCTGGACCGCCCCAGAACTGTGCCAAGCGCCCACAGTGCGCGCCCATGGCTATCTTCAGAACCTTCATCTTCGGTCCACCGGCGATCATAGCCGAGGAAGTTTCTGAATCTGCCCTTCCCTGGATTAAACGCATGTTCCAGGAACGACATGTACCGGAAAGGTGAATCTTGGGTAATGAAATCGGGATTGGCCGAGCCGGCTTCTCCAAGCTGATCCTTCCCCAGTTGCTCCAACCGTGCACTGAAAATGAGCGCGCGGGCATTATCGTCGGTGGTGTGGCCCTCTCCGCGGTTCGGGACGGTGAAGATCGAGTGCTGCAGGATTCCCGTGTCATCGGTCAGCCGATGCAGGTGGTTCAGGTTCAAGGCAGGCAGATGGTTCAGCAATTTGTGAGTTGCCCGGGCCGAGAACTGAACTCGGGGAGTCTCCATGCGGTCGCTCCGCACTCGTGAAAAACTTTCCATGTACCCCTGGGCGACTCTCTTCCAGATCATCTCGCGCGCGAACAGATAAGCGCGTTTCCGCATGGCATGGCGTATTGCGGGCGTGTCGAGGAGTTCGACTGTCTTTTGTGCGATAGCTCCCGGATTTTGAAACGGGACCAATGCGCCCCGGCGGTCGTCCAATAACTCGATCGCGTGCCAGTACGGAGTCGAGATGATCGCCTTGCCCGCGCCCAGCGCATACGCGAGTGTCCCGGAAACTACCTGCGCCTCATACCGGTAAGGCGTGATGTAAATGTCTGCGGCGCCAATGAACTCAACCATCTCCTCCGGAGCGACGAAGCGGTTGTGGAAGATCACTTGCGATTCCACTCCCACTTCTTTCGCCAACGCCTGCAAGCTGGCTCGATACTGGTCACCCTCGCGGCGGAGAATGTGAGGATGGGTCGCACCGGCAACGATGTAGACAACATTCTTGTGCTTCGACAAAATCTGCGGCAGCGCTTGAATCACATTTTCGATTCCCTTATTCGGCGAGAGCAGGCCGAACGTGAGCAGAACCGCCTTCCCTTCGACACCGAAGCGGTCTTTGTAGAAATTCGGATCGAGGAATGGCAGGTCCGGCACGCCATGCGGAACCATGTCGATCTTGCTGCCGGGAACTTTGAAGATTTCCTGCAAGAACTGGGACGAGAGCTGGCTCATGACGATGAGGCGATCCGAAAGCTCCGCAATCTCTTCCATGACCATCAGTTGGTTCGGGTCGGGCTCGCGCAGAACAGTATGGAGCGTGGTCACCACGGGCATCTTCAGGCCGCGCAGCAGATGCAAAATATGGCTTCCGGCAGGACCGCCGAAGATTCCATACTCGTGCTGCAGGCACACCATGTCGATATTGTTGAAGTTCAGGAATTCAGCCGCTTCTTGATAGCTCTTCAATTCGTCCTGGGCCAGCGACCATCGGACGCGCGCGGGATAGTCATATCCTTCGTCGGTGTCGTTGACCGGGAGGGCCAGCAGTCGAGCTGTGCCGTACTCTGCGGAAATGGCAGCGCACAGATCCGTTGTGAAGGTGGCGATTCCACACTGCCGCGGAAGGTAATTCCCGATCACCGCGATTCGACTGGGCAGCGATGGCTTCGATTGCAATCGCGCCCGTGCCACTGAAGCCCCATCTCGCACCAGGGCACGGGGCCCGATGACCTGTAGGACCCGCTCGGGGAACACTGTGTTTGGCAGCGACATTTATCCCTAACTTGGTGAGAACGGTGTTGGAAAGAGGCCATCTTCCAGATGGGCCGCAAGCGATTACTGAATCTGGGTTGAAATTTTCCTCTTGTCAGTATTCAACGGAAGTGGACTTGAGGACTGGTCAAAATTGACCAGCCTGTTGCTGGGCGACAGTGCATCATGCGGCTATGAAAGCCAAGCAAGAACAAGCCATGTCTGTTCGTTGCCCCACCTGTGGCGCCAAACCTGGAGAGAAGTGTGAGCTCAGCACTGGCCAACCTCGCACCGCGCCGCATCGAGATCGTCGTTTAGAGGCCTCGGAAAAGTAACTCGCCGGTCAAGTCGAACCGCCCCTGCCACCCGGAAGACAGAGTCGATCAATGGCCCGGGATTCAGGCCAGCGCTGGCTCGGCGAGCGCTGAGCGAAGGCGGTCAAAGGCGTGGCTCACCCATGCCGCGGCTGCCGTGCTTTCTTCTAGCGTGGGCGTTGTTACTTGGAGCAATCCCTGCCGGCCAAGGTTCGGGGGCAGTGCGAAGGCGTCCTGGTGCTGCATGATAAATCCCAGATTGTGCGCCAAGTCCTCCGATTGATATTCATTATCGAAGCTGATGCCAGCGGCGTGAAACGTGGTGGGCGACATCCAGTACTCACACGCCAGCAGCCAATGGCCTCGGGTTATGGAGGACCAGACCTTCAGATAGTCCAAGGTGCCGCCGGGAGCGAAACCATATTCAATATGAATCAGGCCAGCTTCGGTTCCGTGCATCAAGTCTGCCCACGACACAACAATGGCAGACTCAAGAATTTGGTCGAGACTTTGATTTCCGTTAAGCGCCATAAATTCGCCCTCCGGCTTGGGAAACGCGGTCAGCCTATGGCCCATTCCGCGTTATGCTGCGACGCGTGCCGTGCTTCGAGGCTATCCAGGTAGCAGCTTTGCTGGACGTGCCGCGAGTGTGCCGTAACAACGGCATAGGGCACACCCAGAAAACGTTTGGCGACGATTCCAGTTACCTCGGGGCCGTTGAAGTGTTGCTGCTTTGCTTTCCCCAAGATCCGCTGCAATGCGTTCTGTATCTTCCTCGCTCCGAGAGCGCCAAAGAACAGCACCTTGAGTTCTGCCGCCATGAAGAAGAAGTTCCAGCCCGCGGCATGGATCTTGCGATCAAGAGCGAAGCCATCCAACACCTTGATGTGGCTCCAGTTTCCCGAGCAGGGTGCAGTCTCCAGACCAAAGGACTGCATCATCAGGGACGACTCATTGGTCAGAATTGTGCCGACTTGAACGGTGGGCCGCATGAATCCTCCAGAGAAACCTGCGCGGTCAGGCTTGCGTGAACGCGGTTACGACCATCAGTAACAGTGAACCGAAGACCAGAGCGCCGCTGCCCAGCAGCACGATTTCGCTAAGCAGGTCGGGTTTCAGTAGATATGCCCGCAGCATTTCAGTTCTCCCGCTCGGACAAACGCCCCGACAAGGTGCCCTCCACTGGAAGGCGAAGCGATTGCGGATTCCGGCAGACAAATATCCGGTAATGGCCCGCGAACCACCTTGTCCGGGCAAGTCCCGCCTCAAGGATGCAGGTAAGCCGTCTGGTTTGGCGGACGAACCTTCACTCTTGAGCCATTGATAGAATCGCCCATTCCCTTGAGAAATACTGTACAGAATGGCTCACTTTCGCAAGCTCACCGCTGCAAGTGCAATTACGGCAACATGAAGTTGGCGCCATCTATACGATCCGGATTGCCTTCTCCGGGACTATAATTACTGCTAATGAGTCTTTCTGTGGCAAGCAAGAAGAACCGCGGATTCGATTCCGACACTTTCCTCGCGACCATCGGCGATGGCAGGAAGATCCTGTCTGTCCCGAAAAAGCAAACGATCTTCGCACAGGGAGACGGGGCGGACGCCGTGTTCTATGTTCAGAAAGGCAAAGTAAGGCTCACCGTCGTATCCGAGGCTGGCAAGGAGGCGACGATCGCCATCGTGAATGAAGGAAATTTTTTTGGGGAGGGCTCCCTGGCAGGTCAGCTTCTGCGTATGGGCTCCGCGGCAGCCATGACCGATTGCGAGATTCTGCGGGTAGACAAGAAAACGATGATGGATGCGCTGCACCGCGAGCCCGCGTTTTCTGAGATGTTCGTGGCGTACCTGCTGGCGCGTAATATCCGCTACGAAGAGGACCTGGTCGACCAGCTTTTCAATTCCAGCGAGAAGAGGCTGGCCCGCGTTCTTCTACTGCTGGCTCATTTCGGCAAGGAGGGCATTCCTGAAACCGTGGTCCCGAAGATCAGCCAGGAGACCCTGGCCGAGATGGTGGGAACCACCCGTTCGCGGGTCAGCTTCTTCATGAACCGGTTCAGGAAATTGGGCTTCATTCACTACGCCGGAGGAGTTGAGGGCGGGCTGCAGGTCCACAGCTCGCTGCTCAATGTAGTCCTGCACGATTGAGCACTCCCACGATTGCGACCTAAATCTTGAGCGCGTCCCCGCCCTTCAACCGATGGAACTAACGGGCCAAACCAGTTTCAGTGAGCTCGTTTTGCTTGCCGGAGCCGCTACCCGGTTACTCCCGCATTCTTGGACGGCTCGGCGGCGCGCCAAACGTACAGATATTTCTCGTCGCTGGACGTTACCACGGGAATGTTTTTCTCTCGCGTAACGCGATTCAACGCAGAGCGAAGGTTTTGCATCTTCTCGCCGTTAAGACTGCTCAGCGGGATTTTGATGGCCTGCTGGGCGTTCAGCTTTGACAGGTCGGCAAGAATGTCCGCCACCGCTTTGCGATGTTTTCCTTTGCGACCCTGCGGAACCTCAGACTGGTTCACCGCCGAATAGTGCGTACCGTTTCCGTTGCGTCCCATCGGAAGCACCCCTTCATCGGAAATCGTATCCGTGTGGGCGAAATCCTACTGCAAAAAATCGTATGCTGCAACTAAAAATCTGTGCGAATCCTACGCAGGGCAGCGATCCCGCTGCAGATGCGTGCATTAAGTTTAGTATTTTCAAGAAGATGCACTCCCTGCGTTGGGCTAAAACCTGCTAAGAGTTCACCCGTATGATTTGGACCGCGTTAGCATGGTTGGCGGTATGGGTGGCTGAGACGCTCAGGAAGCACGCGATGTTGAAGCAATCGTCCTGGCGGCTCTCTTGAGGGGGCACCCAACCATGACTCCAGTCGCAACGGCTAAGAACAAGCGCGATTTCGATCCCCATGCATTCCTCGCAACGATCGGCGAGGGCAGGAAATTTGTGCTCTTCCCGGAGAAAAAAACCATCTTCAGGCAAGGAGATACCGCCGATGCGGTGTTTCATGTCCAGACCGGCAAGGTAAAACTCACCGTGGTTTCGAAGACTGGCAAGGAAGCAACGATCGGCATATTAAGTGACGGAGACTTTTTCGGCGAAGGTTCGCTGGCGGGCCAAACCCTCCGCATGGGCTCTGCCACCGCGATGACGGATTGCGCTGTTCTCAGAATCGACAAGAAAGCCATGATGGAAGCTCTTCACCGCGAACACGAAGTTTCTGACATGTTCGTGGCCTATTTGTTGGCGCGGAACATCCGTTACGAAGCGGATCTGGTCGATCAGCTTTTCAATTCGAGCGAAAAGAGGCTGGCCCGGATCCTTCTACTGCTGGCTCATTTTGGCAAGGAAGGCCAACCCGAGACCGTGATTCCCAAGATCAGTCAGGAGGCGCTGGCGGAGATGATCGGCACCACCCGTTCGCGGGTCAGCTTCTTCATGAACCGGTTCAGGAAAATGGGATTTATTCACTACAACGGCGGACTAAAGGTCCACAGCTCGCTGCTCAATGTAGTTCTGCACGATTGAGCGCCTCTACGAATGCGATGGTTAGATGATCCGCGCCAATCGCGCCGACGGACATCGGATCGTTTGAGTTACCTTACCGCGGATCAACTTGCACAACAAATGGGGCAAGAGTGTTCAAAATTGAGCAGTTTTTGGCCGCGGACCTCGGCGATCATTCGTGATGTGGGGAGTACAAGCGATGTCCAACTACCCGGCCGGAAAGACCATCCTGTGTATCGATGACGATGACGGCGTGTTGAGTTACCACAGAGCACTGCTCGAACGGCGCGGATACGAGGTGCTCACCGCCGCCTCCGCTAGACAAGGGTTACAAATTGCAGAAGTCTGCGGGGTTGCTGCGGTGATCGTCGACTACCACATGCCAGAGATGAACGGGCATGAGGTTGCAACCCGAATAAAGCGACTCAGACCACACACTCCGATTGTCATGGTTTCCAGTGACGACGAAATACCAGAACACGTGTTGACTGTGGTCGACGCCTTCATTCCCAAGGACGAAGCCTGCAGCCGCCTGTTGCCGCTGATCAGCAAAATCTGCGGTGAAAGCCCCTCCGCGTTCCCAGAAATCGCCTGAGAAAAACCGTAGGTCCTACCGGCGTATCAGCGCGCCGGTTATCACGCGCCGGGCTATGTGTGAGCAATTTTGAGCAGAATTGTGGGAACCCCGCCTATATAAGTGACAGGCATGGCTACGAACAACACTCTACTTTGCATACACCGGGACCCGGCCCAACTGAATTTGTTGCAGGAAAATGGGTATGATTTGGTGACGGCAACCAATGGCCACGAGGGTCTGCGGCTCTTTGCGTCGCGGCCGGTGGATGCAATCGTGCTCGAATACCACCTGGGCCTTTTGGATGGCGCAGTCATTGCGGATGAGATCAAGCGAGTCCGGCCGGATGTCCCCATTGTGATGCTGACCGAGCACCTGGAATTGCCCAACGGTGCTTTGAAGTCCGTCGATGCGCTGGTGGTCAAGTCCGACGGGGCCAACTTTCTGCTGGCGACCGTCCACTTTGTACTGAGTGTGAAGCCGGTCCGGCGGGATGATGGAAAGCCAAGGGTGCGGATTCCGGCACATCTCCGTCGTCTTGGCAGGTCACGGGAAGGGTCGACCGGTTTGCTGACGAACGCTCCTCACGCAGCCATGAGCGAGAAGGATATGCCTTTTCCGCCAGGAGTTTGGAGAGCCATTCGGAATGGCAGCGTCCAATTCTGAGGACGCCCGGGACACAGTTAAGCCGTTCGGCGTGTGATTCGAAACGTCCTCCACGCGTCGTGATCTTCCGGAACCCCTCAAACCGAGCTTCGACGGCCGCCCACCAGGTTAATGACCAGGACCACCAACGCCACTACCAGCAGCAGGTGGATCAGACCGCCGGCCACATGGAGGCTGAAGCCCAGAAGCCAAAGAATCAGCAGCACAACGAAAATCGTCCAAAGCATGTCAATCTCCTCTGTTCATCCCTGTCTTGCATCTTTCTGCTCAAGCGGAAGGCCTCTTAGCGGCTTCCCGCACTCCAGACACAATCGTTTGGCTCGCGGGGTGATTAACCCGCAAAACGGACACATCCTTTGTGTTCCGAACTCATGAATCGGTTGCTTAGGTTGTGAAAACAGCTTGGCGAATGCATCGGTAATGACCCCGAGGCATCGACGAAGACGATCGCTGGACCGAAGACTCGCCATAGACCTTCGCTCTCTCCTGCAACAGGTTAACCATGACAGGCCAGGGCGGGCGATGCTGTGCAGGATTGCTCACATTGGTGAAAACTCTCACCCGGCATGGCGTGACCGGCCAATGACAACCACGAGGGAAGTGAGCAATCCAGACCAGCTATTGCCCGATGCCTGAGCGATCATGATGCTAGAGACGAGGATCTTCTCTCTCTTTCAGGTCCTCTGAACTAAGTCAGCCAATCTGAAGTTCTCTCCTCTTAGTTCCATAGCTCCGAAAGGAACAATTCTTGAAAAAAACAATGTCACTGCTGTTGATGAGCATCATGGGAATGTTTGGAACTTACGCCTGGGCAGGCTCGGCCCGGCAAGACACGGTCGACCGGATGCAAAAGTCGGTGGACGTTCTGCACGCGATCATGTCGACGCCGGACAAAGGGATCCCGGAAGAAGTTTTGAGCAACGCCAAGTGCATCGTGGTAGTGCCCGACCTGATTAAGGGTGGCTTCATTCTTGGTGGCAAGCACGGACGTGGTGTGGCCTCTTGCCGCACGGCGGAAGGCTGGAGCGCTCCCGCATTCGTCTCGATTGGCGGTGGAAGTTGGGGATTGCAGATCGGGATCGAAGAAGTGGACCTGGTCATGCTGGTCATGAACGACCGTGGTTTACAGCATCTGCTCTCCAGCAAGTTTGAACTCAATGGTGACGGATCAGTCGCGGCCGGCCCGGTCGGGCGTCAAGCCACCGCTGGAACCGACTGGAAGTTGAACACGGAAGTCCTGAGTTACTCGCGCTCCAAGGGCGTGTTCGCCGGCTTGACCCTGGAAGGTGCGGTAGTGGAACAGGATAACGACTCGACGCGCGCCATCTATGGTGAGCACATGACCTTCCGCGAAATTCTTTCGGGCAGGGTGCCAACTCCCGCAGCCGCGGACGCGTTCTTGCAGGCTGTAGCC
>OCZU010001091.1_pt1 | contig 18221 bp, 8 predicted proteins | sample 1539001 | NCBI WGS metagenome assembly OCZU01 (sample SAMEA3539306, study PRJEB22396) | soil metagenome | biome: tundra; feature: field; material: soil | place: USA | collected 2010-05 | depth 0.15 m | reverse complement strand
GGTCTCGGCTGAATTTTTTGGCCGTTCAAGGTCTTGCGCGTCGGGGGAAAAACAGAGGCAGCTAAATCAATCGCCTACTTGGATGATCGTTTCCGAGATTTGTGAGTTTTTGCTTTCGTTGCTGCTTTTTCAGGCACGGCGAGTTGATAGAATTCGTGGAGCTTGCGTTGGAGGAGTTTGCTTGTCCGGCAGCGCGGTTTGGTATTCGGCAATGAGGGCCGGAGAAAGCGAGCGGCTTAGAATACTCGACAACCTCATTGTCCTTGGTGGCGCAAAGCAACACGCCGATGGAAGGCCGTTCATGGCGTTTACGAACATCGCGATCCAATGCTTCGAGGTAAAATTCCATTTTGCCAAGATATTCGGGCTGAAACTGGTCAATTTTCAGGTCGCATGCAACTAGGCATTGCAACTCACGATGGTAAAATAGGAGGTCGAGACGGAAATCACGTCCACCAACTTGAATGAGGTATTGTTCGCCAACAAAAGCAAAGTCCCGCCCTAATTCGATAAGGAACCGTTTAAGATTGGCGATCAGGGCGCGTTGAAGATCGGCTTCGGAATGGACTGTTGGCAGATCAAGAAAATCCAGCAAATAAGCGTCTTTGAAAAGAGTCTCGGCGGTGGGGTGAAGTTCTCGCACCACTGGTGCGAGTTTTGGCGGGGCAAGCACCGTGCGCTCAAAAAGGCCGCTGGCAAGCTGGCGTTCCAATTCACGGACGGGCCATTTTTCGCGCACACAAAGGCGAAGATAAAACTCACGCTCTTCCGGGCGTTTGGCTCTGCCAAGAATTAGCAGATTTTGCGTCCAGTTCAATTCTCGCAGCAGTGATGCGAGTTTTGGCTGGTGCTGGTAAGTGTCGTGGAATTGACGCATCCGCCAGAGATTTGAGGCGGAGAATCCGCTGATACCGGGTCGCCGGGCTTGAATGAAGGCGGACAAGTCGCTGACTGTGTTCTTACCCCAGCCATCGGCGGTGATTTTCCGGCTGATGAACTCACCCACGCGCCAGTAGAGATCAATCAACCCGGTATTAACGGCTCGGTAGGCTTGGTCGCGAGCCGCTTCAATGAAGGCAACCACCTGACGAAAGGCGTTTTCGTGGTTGGACACGGTCTTCTTAGCCAGCGCAGCTTTGCCGCGAGCAAGTGGGTGAGGTGTGGCTGTTTTCTTTTTCATGACATTTTAACTAATCGCAAAGCGATGATGCGAAACCCGTCAAAAAACTGCACGGAGAAAATTAGGCAAGGTGAAGGGGTAAAAGGCGCGCGGCGGCGCATGGACGCCAGTCAATCTTCGACCGGCAAATTAAGTTAGTTTCCCTTGTTCTTGCCTGCGCTGAATGTCGTAAACGCGGAGGATTTTATAGCTCTTGTTCACAAAGACTACCCACAGTTACCGCGGTCCGGAGGAGTTATGTTTTGGTTGCCGCCAGCGGGCGCAGTTCATACCATCTGTTCGGCACGACCATGATGCGCCCCCCATCCGTGGCCAGTTTATTTCACATGACTTTCGCAGTGTTCGTTGCTAAATTAATTAATGATTTCGCCAAAGCTTATAGGCCTGCGTAAATTGTCGTATTGTAAATGACACCACAGCTACCGAGCTTCACCAACCCGCAAGTCATTCAAATCACCTCGATAGTGCTCCAAGCCACATCCATAAAATATCCATGATCAGTAACCGATACGTGCGGATGATGACTGTTGCCCTGTTGCTCTGGAACCTCGTGCTTTCAGCGGCGCAGGCCGATTCTTACTGGCAAGGTGGGAGCAGCGATTTTAACAACCCGGCGTCTTGGAATCCCGCCGGCGTGCCCGCCACGGTCGTGAATGGGACGACGGTCAATATTAACGCAGACAACGACAGCGGCTCGAACAATGTCTGTCTGATTCAACCCGGTGACCCGGTCTGGAATCCCTGGGATATTCGCGCGGGCGATGGCGTGAACGCCTCCGGTGCGTTTCTGCAAACCGGCTCGACCAACAACATCGGCGGCTGGTTCCGCCTGGCCGACAGCACGGGCAGCGCGGGTTTCTATACTTTGAGCAATGGCGTGGTGAACTGCGCTTTGCAGGCGCATGTCGGCGAAGTGGGAAATGGCGTTTTGGAAATTGACGGAGGCATTTTTAATGTCGCGCAAAATCCTTTTTGTATGGGGGACGGCGATTTCGGCTCCAGTCCCATTGGCGTTTTGAAAGTGAACGGCGGCACCATCAATACGGGCCCCGGCGTTGAATTGTGGCTCGGCGAAGGCCACAATGGCGGCATCGGTGGCACGGGCAAAATGATCATGACCGGCGGTAGTGTCAATGTTAACAGTTGGTTTGCAATTGGCCGGTTCGGTGGCATTGCTGACCTGGAATTATCTGGCGGTGCCATCACCAAACTAAATGGCGGTGGCAATATCACGGTGGCCACGAGTCCCAGCACGGCGGTGATCAATCAGAGTGGCGGCGTGGTCACCAACACCGTCTCGCAAACCTGGATTGCCGAAAGTGGCATTGGCACCTGGAATCTGAGCGGCGGCTGGGACGTTTTTGGAGTGGTTCATCTCACGCAGGTCGCGGGCGCCCAAGGCGCGTTCAATCTCAATGGCGGCGATTTGGTCGCGACTGAAATCACTGACAATGGCGGCAACGGCACGCTCAACTTCAATGGCGGCACCTTGCATGCCGGTGCCAGTGGTAACCTGCTCCATAATGTGAATGGCGGGGGCATCGTGCAGGCTGGTGGCGCTCGTATCAATACCGAGGGCAACAACGTCACCATCAGTCAGGCCCTGGTGGATGGCGGTGGCGGTTTGACCAAACTGGGCAGCGGGACGCTGACGTTTTCCGGCAGCTTGTTATACTCGGGCGCAACTTCGGTCAGCAACGGCATGCTGATGGTAACAGCCCCGGCCACGTTTGCTTCCCCGGTTTGCACCGTGGCCGGCGGAGCGGCCTTTGGCGTGACGCTCGCCTCGGCCAATGCCCAGCTTTCCTTGGCGACACTATCTCTTTCCGCCGCGGCCAGCGGGCTAGCCTTCAACTTCGCTGGAGTGGGCGGCCAGACCAACGCGCCGCTGCATGTAAATTCTCTGGCGGCCAATGGACCGGTCACGGTGAATGTTGCCGGGTTCAATTTTTCGACCGGCCAGTTCCCGCTGCTCCAATATAATATCCGAACCGGCAACGGAAGCTTCAGTCTGGGTTCGCTACCGGTTGGAATAACCGCGCAGCTGGTGACGAATACCCAAAATAGCTCAATTGATCTGGTCATCACCGCCGTCCACTACGTCGCCGGGAGTGTGACAGCAGGCTATTGGCCGTTTACCAACTCATCTAATTTGGGGATGGACAGCAGCGGGCTGGGCAACCAGTTGGCCACTGGCAGCGGCACGCCAGCCTACAGCAGTGCCGGCAAATTTGGAGGCGCTTTGTATCTCGACGGCAACAGCACGATGACCACGCTTTCGGGCACATTTCCCATTGGCGTGCCCGTCAATGCCAATCCCTATACCATCGCCGTTTGGGAGAAAGTTGACAACGGTTGTCCAAACAATGGTGGCTTTGTCGGTTGGGGGGCCAACGCCACCAGCGAAGGCAATAATCTGCGTTTGAACGGACCTAACAGCTTGTATTCCTACTGGTATGCCAATGATTTTTCCGTGGGCGGCCTGACCGCCAATCCGATGGACGGCAACTGGCACGCAATCGCCGTGACTTGGGATGGCACGAACCAGATTCTTTATGTGGACGGGGCAAATGTCGGATCCCAAATTCCGGCAGCACCGAATGTTCAAAGTTTGGGTTTCGTTGTGGGCAAGACGACTGCGGATGTCAACTTCAAGGGCTGGTTGGAAGATTTGCTCATTGCCAATGCCGCCTTGACGCCGGTAGAACTGGCCGTTTATCAAACCGGCAACTGGTCCGCTTCTTTGGCTACCTATCCGCTGCTCCCGACCGCCGCACCTTCCAACACGGTTTATGCGGGGACGGCGGTCACTTTGAATGTATTGGTGGTCGGAACGCCGCCTTATCAATATCAATGGCAAAAAAACGGGACGAATATTTCTTGGGGCACGGCGTCGGCGCTGGTCTTGACGAACGTCGCGGTTGCGGATTCTGGAAACTATAATGTCATCGTTAGCAATGCTTCCGGCACAAACACCAGCCCCGCTCTCACGGTGACAGTTAATCCAGCCAGCGCGCCGGTTTTCACCCTGCAGCCAACACCCGCTTCGGCCACCAACTATTTAGGTGGGCTATCGACTTTCACGGCGGCGATCAACGGCACTTTGCCGATTTATTTACAATGGTATCACAATGGAACCAATATACCCAACGCCAACGCCACTACTCTGACCCTGGGCTCGTTGCAGGGGGGTTCGGCGGGAAGTTACACCCTGACGGCTTCCAATTCACTCGGAACGACCAACAGTTTGCCGGCCATTTTGACGGTTCTTCCTCCGCCCAACCCTTCGGCCCTGAACGTTCTGACTTATCATAATGACAACACACGTCAAGGCGCCAACACCAACGAAGTATTGTTGACCCTGGCCAACGTAAATGTATCCACTTTTGGCCGGTTGTTGGCGTATCCGACGGATGGTCTTATTATTGCCCAGCCATTGTATGTATCCGGCCTGGTCATCCCCGGACAAGGCACTCATGACGCGGTTATTGTCGCGACCGAGAATGACAGCGTCTATGCCTTCGATGCAGATAGCAATGCGGGCACGAATGGCGGGTTGCTATGGCGGACCAATCTGGGCATTGCGGTCTCAAGTTTTAATAATGAATTTGGGAATCGCTACCAAGGAACCTATTACGGTGACATTGTTCCGATCGTGGGCATCACCGGCACACCTGTTATTGACCGCACGTCCGGCACACTCTATGTGAATGTCCACACTCGGGAGGCCGGCGCGACGACGAATTATTACCATCGCATCCATGCCCTCAACATCACCAACGGTGCCGAACAAGCCTACAGCCCGGTGACTGTGACTAATTCGGTTCCGGGAACCGGCGTTGAGAGCTCAAACGGAGTCGTGAGGTTCGACGCGCGGGTGGAAAATCAACGGCCAGGCATGACGCTGGCGGGCGGAATGGTCTATACCGCCTACGGCAGTTATGCCGATACTGACCCTTATCACGGCTGGGTTCTGGGTTTCAACGCCACCAATCTCGCCCAGTCCGCCAAATATGTGTTCAATACCACGCCCAACGCCACCGTAGCGGCCTTCGGCGTCAATGCCGGGGAAGGAGCCTTATGGATGGGGGGAAACGGACTCTGTGCGGATGCTAGCAACGATCTTTATTTTATTACCGGCAATGGCAGCTTTAGCGCCAATACCAACGGCGGGGATTACTCGGATAGTTTCGTCAAACTATCCACCACAAATGGCTTGGCGGTGGCGGACTATTTCACGCCGTACAATCAGGCCGCCCTGGCGGCAGCCGACACGGATCTGGGATCAGGCGGGGCAATTTTGTTACCGGACTCGGCCGGCAGCGCGGCGCATCCGCACCTCATAGTGGGGGCGGGCAAAGACGGAATCCTTCGCTTAGTGGATCGGGATAACATGGGGCATTTCAACGCGGCCAACGACAATCAAATCGTGCAGGAAGTGCCCGGTGCCATCGGCGGCGCCTGGAGCACGCCGGCGTTTTTTAATAGCCATATTTTTTATCAGGGATCGGGTGACGTGATGAAGTCTTTTCTTATCACGAACGGAGTTATTGTGCCTACGCCAACTTCCAAGGCCACGACGAGCTTTAACGCCTTGGGTGGCACGCCTTCCATTTCGGCCAATGGCACCAACAACGCCATCGTCTGGACACTCCAATCTGATGCCAACAGCAGCGGTGGTCCAGTTGTGTTGCACGCCTACAACGCAACCAACCTGGCAATCGAATTGTATAACTCCAGCATGAACCTCCCGCGAGATAATCCCGGCGCGGCAATTAAAATGACCACGCCCACCGTGGTCAACGGCAAAGTGTTCGTAGGCGCTGCCTATGCCGTCTCGATTTTTGGCAACAGTTTCTTCCTCGCCACGCCGGTGATTGCGCCAGCAGCCAGCCTGTTCACAAATTCGATAACAATCACACTGTCGGATGCCACGCCCTCTTCCAGTATTTATTACACGCTTGACGGCACAACGCCGACAACTAACTCGGTGCTTTACACCGGGCCTTTTGTGCTCACTAACAGCGCCTTGATTCAGGTGGTTGCCACAGCGCCTGGCGCGGTCAATAGCGGCGTTGCCTCCGCCAGCTTTATTAACAGCGCCGCCATTGGCACCGGCACCGGTCTACTCGGCGCTTATTACTCGAACCACACTTCCACGAGTCCCTATGTCGGCCTCCCGACGCTGACGCGCACCGACGCGGTGATTAATTTTAATTGGAATACCGTCGGCCCCGACCCGAGTGTCGGACAAACTACTTTCACCGCTCGTTGGACGGGAACGGTGCAGCCGCAATTCACCGGCCCTTGCACTTTTTACGCCACGGCGGACGACGGCGTGCGGCTGTGGGTCAACGGCCAGTTGCTGATTGATGAATGGATTAATCAACCACCAACGACTTACCAAGCCACTATTTCGCTCAATGCCCAGCAGCTATACAACATCAGAATGGATTATTTTCAAGGCAATGGTGGTGCAGAAGCCATGCTGTCCTGGAGCAGTCCCTCGACGCCGCAGGCGATCATCCCGCAGACGCAGTTGTATCCGTTCACGAATCCGCCGCCGGTGGTGGTCTTGACTGGGCCGACCAACAGTGCGACCAATTTTACCGCCGCCGCCAGCGTGACGATCAGCGCCGAGGCCGATGCGGCTTACAATCCCATCAGCTTCGTGAGTTTCTATGCGAATGGCAGCTACCTTGGCAGCGTGAGCAGTGTGCCTTACACCCTCACGGCGACCGGGCTGGGTGCGGGCAATTACGCCTTGACCGCCGCGGCGGTGGACGGCAGCGGCTTGAGCAGCACGTCCTCGCCGGTCAACATCACCGTGACCAATGGCAGTGGACTGGCCTACGGCCTGACGAGCAACGCCACCGTGAACGCGTTTCTGAATATGCCCACGACTTTCAACGGCACATTGCCAGTGTTGTTGTCGGGCACCGGCGCGTTCAGCAACACGACCAATCGCACGCCGGCGGATGGATTGATTCCCTATGCGCCCAACGCGCCGCAATGGAAAGACAATGCTCTTAGCAGGTGGTTCATGGCCGTGCCCAACAACGGCGGCATCATCACGCCGGGCGAACAAATTCAATTTCAGCCGACCAACGCCTGGACCTTGCCGGCGGGCAGCGTCTTCGTCAAAAACTTTGATCTACTCGTCAACGAAACCAACGCCGCCACTCGCCGTTTGGAGACGGAGTTGTTGGTGCGCGACATTAATGGTTCGGTCTATGGCGTGACTTACAAATGGCGGCCCGACAACAGCGATGCCGATCTGCTTTCCGGCAGCTTTTCGGAAAACATATTGATCACCAACGCGACGGGCGTGCGGACGCAGAAGTGGTATTATCCGAGTCCGTCGGATTGCCAGGAATGCCACAACACCACCGTCGCCAGCAGTCCTTCCGGCATTAATGTGCTGGGAGTCAACGCGCGGCAACTCAACGGCAGCCTGACGTATCCGGCCACCGGCATCACCGACAACCAATTGCGCACACTCAACCGGCTGGGTTTGTTCAACCCCGCGCTCAACGAGGCGGCCATCGGCACTTATTCAAAACTTTCGGCGATGACGAATTTGAGCGTGTCACTTCAGGAGCGGGTGCGTTCGTATCTGGACGTAAACTGCGAACACTGTCATCAACCCGGCGGACAGGGCATCACGTGGGACGCGCGCTACGACACGCCGCTAGCGCAGCAACACATCACCAATTTCCCGGCGGCGTTTTCGCTGGGCATCTCCGACGGCGCGTGCGTGGTGAAGGCCAAGGATGTGTGGCGTTCGGTGTTGGTGTCGCGAATCAACACATTGGATCAGACCATTCAAATGCCGGATTTCCGGGATCTGATTGACACTAATGCCGTGGCGGTGATCACCGCCTGGATCAACAGCCTGCCGGGCACACCCGCGCTGGCGCCGCCCGCCATCATGCCCAATGGCGGCTCTTATTTCGCGCAAGTGAACGTGGCGTTGCAACCACCGGACACCAACGCGGCAGTTTACTACACACTAGACGGCTCGCGGCCCACCACAAATTCGCTCAAATATACCGGCGCGTTCAATCTGCTGAGCAACGTCACGGTTTCGGCGTTTGCGGTGGAAACCAACTTCAATAACAGCATCGCGGTGAGCGCGCTGTTCCTGGTGCAGCCGCTGTATTTCACTGCGGCCGGCTTCCTGACCAATCACCAACTGCAACTTGGCTTCGTGGGCGTGCCCGGGAGCAATTATGTGCTGCAGGCGACGACCAATTTCACGACCTGGACGCCGCTCACCACCAACACCGCAGCCACCAACACCTTCAATTTCCTCGACCCCAGGGCCACCAACTTCCCCTTCCGCTTCTACCGCGTCCTCCAACAATGATGCAAAGAGGGAAAAACCTGTGCCGTCGACCAATCGGTTACACGCTGATTGAACTGTTGGTAGTCATATCTTCGCGATGCTCGCGGCGCGGGCGCGGGCGAAACAAAAAGGCCAGCAAGCTCTGTATTTATCGGACCTGCAACAAATTAACCTGGCGTTTGAAATTTACCTCAATGACCACGAAAATCATTTCGCTGACCGGCGCAATTTGAAAACCAATCTGCCAGGCGGTTCGGCCCCATCAGCAGCGCGACGGAGGCGGAGTTGGCAGTGGATCCTTATTTTCCAAAAGCCATTCCAACAGTGGATGCCGACTTTAAAGGCCGCACAGGCTGGTGGAATTGGGTGGCGTGGGTGGTTACAGAGATTTCGCTCCTGCGCGACAGCACTGGAAAAATAGGTGTCGGTGGGAAAATCCGCAATCGCGATCACTTGCAATGGGAGGCGGTTTTGCTGACCATTACCCGCATGAAATTGAGGGCGAGCCTGCTCGTATTTCTTCTTGTCGCAGTCGCAATGGCTGGTGAAACCAACTCGCCGGGCACGTATCAATCGGTTTCCCTGGGTGAGTCCCGCAGCGTGTTTGGCTACGATCCGACGGAAGATTTTATCACGTTCGACCCGCAGTATCGCGAGAAGCACAACCAATATGTCGGCGAACTGGAGGCGTTACAGAAAGATCTCGCGCGTCAGGCCGCCAACGGCCGGGCGACGCCGTGTTCGCGACAGATTTTTATCGAAGCGCGCTGGCTGACCTTGAACTCCGCGCATTGGGACCAGATTGACCGGCGCCTGCGCGAACTGCGCGAGATGTTGCAGCGCCCGGCCGATCCGCCGGATTCCCGGGAACAGGTTGACGCGGACGGCAGCTTTGATCATTGCAGTGAAGCGTGGTTCCTGAAACTGGACTCCACCATCGAGGAGGTGGAGTATCGCACCGAGCGCGGCCTGCCCGTCCAGTTCCCGCTCAAACTCCTCGACCGCGTGAACACGCCGGAGAAACTGCGCGCCTATCTGGATTCACTGCTCATTTCCGATGTGCGCAAGACGGGCATCGACCAGCGTTACGAGTTGAACATCGCCATCACCGCCATCGAACGGTTCATCGTCGGGCACGTTAAGAATGATTACCCGTTTCCGCCGGAATTAAAGCAGGCGCTTTTCGATTATCAAGACCAGCACTGGCAGGACCCGCAGACGGGTTATTTTGGCGGATGGTATCGTTTGCCGGACGGGAACATCCGCAAGACGGCTGATTTGAGCGTCACGTTCCACATCGCGTCTTATCGGCGTGACAGCCTCAAACGCATCCCGGAAATGATGCGCACCACCATCGCGTTCAAGAATTACCCGTATCCCTTTGGCTGGCGGCAGCAGGGACAACCGTCAAACCACCATAACGATGATGTCGTGCGCCTGTTCCGCATCGGCTGGCCGCAGATGGATGAGGCGCAGCGCCAGCTCGCCCGCGTGGAGATTCGGCAGATGATGGACTTCTGCCTGCACGACACGATGAACCCGGATGGCTCGTTCAAGATGATGGACGAAGACACACTGGGCTCATCGTTCTATTTCCCCGTCTCGCTCCTGAATGAGCTCGGTTATTTCCGGCCGTCGCTGCGCTTCTGGAGACGGGAATCATTTCCGGACGCGATGGAAGTTGCGGCCAAGGTCGAGCGGCGCATCCAGGCCCTGGGCTTGACCGACACAGAATCGGCCAAGGTATTGCGAATTTTCGACGACGCCCGGCGTGAACAGCGCGCGTGGCGGATGGGAGGCGCGATCGTGCTGGTGACACTCATTTGGCTGGGCTGGCGGGTGCTGAAACATTTCCGCCGCCACCGCCGCGCAATTCCGTGAGAAGTGTGGGTTTTTGATTGAAAGCAACCTCGGTTTTGCTAATTTTCCAATAATTCATGCGCGCCTTTTCTCTGTTCATCCTGCTGAGTTGCCTCATCACCGGCGCTGCCTCACGCGCAAATTCAGCGGCCGGCACCAATGCTCTCTGGCTGGATTACTCCGCCATTCGCGGCGCGAACTACTGCACTGCCGGCGGCCATCATCTCGAACACTGGCTTAATTACGACCCGAAGGAAACCGAGCGTGATTTGGATTACGCCAAGAAAATCAATCTCAACCAGGTCCGGGTCTTTCTCAGCTATTCCGCCTATCTCACGAACAAGGAAGCGTTCCGCCAAAATCTTACCCACCTCGCCCGCGCGTGCCAGGCCCGCGGCATCGGGCTGATGCCCGTGGTGACCTATAAGTCGGAAATGTTCCACGAACCCGCGCCGTATCCGCTGTCGCGCGCCTGGGCCAAAGACCTTATCGCCACCATCGGCCAAGAACCGGCACTGATGTTCTGGGACGTTTTCAACGAACCTGATTATCCGCCAACCAGCACCAATCGTCCCGCGCGCATCGCCCACGCGCGCGTGATGGCCCAGATTTTCCGCGAACTCGACACCCGCCGCCCGCGAACGCCCGTCACCATCGGTTTCACCTTTGAAAAGCCAATGGAAGAGAACGCCGACGTGGTGGACGTTCTTTCCTTCCACGAGTACAGTCCCACACGCGAAGAGATTCGCAGCCACATTACCGCAGCGGTGACGTTCGCGGCCAAGGTCAACAAGCCCGTCATCAACACGGAAATCGGCTGCACCGGCCGCGCCAATCCCTACGACATGATCATCGAGGAATACTCGAAGGCGCACATCGGCTTCTACATTTGGGAACTCATGATCACGAAGTATTGGGGCAATGTCCACGGTGTCTTTTATCCCGACGGCACCATTCGCGACCCTTCAATTCCCGCCGCCATGCTCGGGCTTTATCGCAACCGCACCACCAACGCCGTGGAAGAATTTCCTGATCGCGAAGGCTGGGTCACGCGCACGGTGACGAACGGGGTGGCCTGGCTGCAAGACACGAATGCGACGTATGGGCAGGGATTGGACCTGGCCGAGACCGCCGCCAATATTCTCGAAGCCAATCAACTCGTCGCGATGCACGACCTGCCATCCCGCCATGTCGCGCTTCTCCGCGAAGAACCTCCCGACCCGATCGCATTGCGCGCATTGCTGACGGACTTGGTGAATAAACTCGAACCCTACCGGCGCGGATCGTCAGCGCATTAAGGCGAGTGCTTGTGCCAAAATTCTACGGCGATGAAACGTGGTTTTCTTGTTTTATTCCTGTGGGCGATTGGATTGGTCGCTCCTCAATATGCCTTCAGCCGAACGAACACGTTAGTGACCATCGTCGGCGAGGATTTCCACATCAACGGCACGCCGACCTGCGCGGGGCGCGTCTGGCGCGGGCATCGTATCGAAGGGCTGCTGCTTAATTCGCGTATGGTGCAGGCGACGTTCGACGACCGGAACACCAACACCGTCGCGCGCTGGGCATATCCGGACACCGGACATTGGGATGCGGAACGCAACATGCGTGAATTCATCGCAGCAATGCCTGACTGGCGTCGGCACGGCTTGCTGGCGGTGACGCTCAACTTGCAGGGCGGTTCGCCGGAGGGCTATTCCAGTGCGCAGCCGTGGGAAGATTCCGCGTTCAATCCGGACGGCTCCCTGCGCACGAATGATTTCGCCCGATTGGAAAAGATTCTGGACCGTGCCGATGAACTCGGAATGGTCGTCATGCTTGGTTATTTCTATTTCGGTCAGGACCAACGGCTGGCGGACGAGGCGGCGGTCATCCGCGCCGCCGACAACACCACCCGTTGGCTGCTCGATCATGGCTGGCGCAATGTCCTCGTGGAAATCAACAACGAATCCTCGTCATCCTACCATCACGAAATTCTCAAGCCGGCGCGCGCGCATGAATTGATCGAGCGCGTGCAGCGGCAGCAAGTGGACGGACGCCGGCTGCTGGTCAGCGCTTCGTATCGCGGCGGTGTCGTGCCCGGGACAAATGTGGTCGCGGTTGCCGATTTTCTGTTGCTGCATGGCAACGGCATGAAAACACCTGCCGCGGTGGCAGAGCTGGTTCGGCAGACGCGCGCGTTGTGCGCAAAGCCGAAGCCGATTCTGTTCAATGAGGACGACCACTACGATTTCGATCTGCCGCAGAACAATTTCACGGCCGCGCTGAACGAACACGCTTCGTGGGGATTCTTCGACTACCGCCGCAAAGGCGAGGGCTTTGATGAAGGTTACCAGAGCGTGCCGGTGAACTGGGGCATTTCCTCCGCGCGCAAACGGGAGTTTTTCAAACTGGTGGCAGAAGTCACTGGTTCAGAACCTTGAAGCCGAAGGCCCGTCAGGGCCGAACGAGCGGGCGCGGGCGAGTCACATCCCATTGGAGGGTGTTTCCAATTAGGAGCAAGTGATTCGTATGAAGGCAAATGCTCCAAAAAAACGGGGGGTTTTGTTTCTGGAAGACGCGGTCGAACCATTCGAGAACGGGCGGCGCTTTTCGTTGCGGGTGCTGCGGGCGGGAAAGCCGCGATTATTGCCCTTGTCCCATGCGAATCGCTAGGGCGTGTCTCCCCGAAGATGCGCGTATGGCAAAGCGGTGCGCAATCTCACATCTTCGACCGGACCACCAATGGTGAAGTGGTAGAGACTCTGCCAATCGTGGCCGACCAGACCGAGTGCGCGGTGCAACACATCGTCAAAGTAGCAGCCAATACCGGTGCCGCGAACCCCCGCAGCTTCGGCCGCCAAATACAGGGCTTGCCCGATCATTCCGGCCTCCCAGAATAATTCGCGGTAAGCCGCCGCGCCGCGCTCGCGCAAGACCGGCTCGAACCGGGCCAGCATCCCGAGGCTAAACGCACCCTCGGCGGCAATGCCCTGGTGGCAGGAGAGCGTTTGCGCAAAATCACGCAAGTCGCCCCGGCCCAGCCGATACAACGAGACCGTGACGGCTGAATCCGTCACCGCTTCCCAACGGAGATTCGCGCCGAAAGCCTTGCGAAAAGCATCCGCGTCAGCGGGAGCGCGCAGCCAGAGGTACATACCGGAGTCCAGTCCGGTGACCCGATGCACGAACAACACCAGATGGACTCGGGGCGGGAACGGCCAGGCATCGAAGGGCGGCGCGGAAGTGCGCGGCAGCGTGGTGTCCAGAATTGCCAGAAATGTTTCCCGCGAGATGCTCGTGACGCCATCGAAGTCCACCGCACTCCGGCGCTGGCGAATCAACTGGCCTGCGGAGTGGCCACTGGCGGGCGGTGCCGGCGGCGGCCACGTAATCAGATGACCGGATTCGGATTCTTTCGCACTCAACGCCGTTCGTGCCGAAGCCGCGACGGCTTCATCTATCACCGGCCACGCGACGTGAGAATCGCTCAACCGATTGGCGCGTCCCAACCATTCGATATCGGTGGCGGCGGCTGGCGACGGAGTCGTCGGTGGCGCTTCGTTCACGATCACCCGCACAAGCAATTCAGGAGTTTCCCGTTCTGCCTCGGCAAAATCTTCTGCGCGATCCAAGCCGAGCAAGTGGGCGAGACGCGCGTCATCCCACTCCGGTAGGAGTTGCAGTCGCCAGCCCAGCGCGGCAGCCGCGAACCGAAGCGCCGCAAGCGCGTGCCCCACGTCGTGCTGGCAGTAGCGGAACGCCCGTTCACCGTACTTCCATGCCTCGCGCCACGTGATGGAGGTCAGCCCCATGTGGAATTCGGCCAGGTTAGGTTCGGCGACTTGCGGCCAGCGCGCCCGTTGTTCCAGGGCGTGAGGCAGCGGCGCGTAGTGATAGACACCTGCACCACCCGGCAACCCTTTGAGCGCGGGCAGGACGGCGTAGGCTTCCGTCGGGTGCAGGTTGCCGCTGGAAGGGTTCATGCGCAAATACCAGCTTGAACCAGCAATCTCCTTGCGCGCGGAAAGACCCAGGGACAATTCGAGGAACAAGCCCACCGCGCCAAGCGTAAACAGTGGGGACTTCGCCGTCGCCGCGCCGAACAGGGTGGCCGCTGGGGGCGTGTCGTCTGAGCCGGCCAACGGCAGCCGGAACACCGGCGCAGCGGTGAAGCGGCGGAAGGGATTGGGTTGAGTTGCCCAGTCGAGGCCACCCGGTCCGTTGGCGTAACGCTCCGGCTGGTGCTTAGTCCGGTCATGATAGGCAATGATGCCAGAGACGGCATCTGACCTCGGCGGATTGATGGCTGGGTTTGATTTCAAGCGACGCTGCTACAATAGCCAGTTGTTGGTCGCAGCGAATCACAATTCTCGTTTGAGGGTTTAGCCTGCTTGCGCGGAGGTATCGGCGACAGGGACTGGCGACCGTTCGAGAAGGCCGGGGTTTTCGTTGTGCGTGCTGCGGGCGGGAAAAAGCCGCGAACGACCTAGAATCGTTTCTGTTCAAACGGCTGCGGCGCTGCGGTGCTAGCCGTATTTGCGGAGGATGCTGCGGACGAGGACGCGGATTTGGGCTTGGGCGCTTTCGCGCAACGTTCAGTCAATCGTCACGCTTTTGGGGACATGCGAGACCAGCTCCCTTGCGATGGTTTTCAGCGTCGGCTCGCCGAGAACTTTTACGGCGCTGTCGTTCACTTCCAACGCGTCGCGCCATTCTTTTGCAACAACTCCACCGCGAGATTGCGTTGCGGCAAATGCTGGACTTCCGCCAGAAACTCGTCGGACAAAATCGAAATGTCCGGCTTCTTCAATCCGGCGGCGTCAAAGATGTCTATGACCCTGTCCGAAGAAATGGCGCGTGAAACGATTTGCCGGACGGCTGCCTCCAATTCTTCCGGTGATTTCCCGCCGCCTTCGCCGATGCTCTTTGCCAGCACCGCGCGGACTTCCTAAAAGAATCCGACTTCATCGCGAATCTCCCAAGCCGAGTCATGCGGCACCGCCAGTGGGCGTGATGATTTTTTGGTGCAATGACGGGTGTTATTGAACCGTCACCGTCAGCCGCATGAAGAGTTGTGAATTGGTCATGGGGATGCTGAAAAGGTGCCCGATTGGCGTGGCAGAGGTGTTGCCGGTGTCGGGGACGGCGTGCCAGTCGTTGGGTAGCAGGGTCGCGCTCCACTGCGCGCCATAGGTGATGCCGCTCACCCCGAAGGGTTCAGTGAAGCTGTAGAAAAGATTGCCGCCGCTCATCTGCATCTGCGGGAGTTGGGCCGGGCTGGCCGTGCTGGGATCCTGATACGGCCCGATAAAGGCGAAGACCTCAATATTCTGGACACCGGTGTGATAAGGATCCGCATTGAAGGCGGGGCCACTGTTGGTCGGGCTGCCGAACCATGTCTGCTGCCAGCTTTGGGGGGTGGCCAGCGTCGTGAAACTGCCGGTCATGCTGTAGCTGATACCCATGCCATTGGTGGCATAGGCTGCAAAGGAGTAATCGGTTTCCGGCGTGAGGCCGCTGACATTAACCGTAAAGACACCTGTCGTGCCGGTTCCGGTGGCCGTGCTGGACAACGTATCGCCAATCTGCGGGTTGCTGTCAACGACCGTGGGCGCATAGACCACACCGACGCCGGTGGTTGCGGCTCCTCCATCGCTCTCCACAATGCCACCGAGCGTTGCCGTCGTGGCGGTGACATTTGCGGCCGTGGGCGTATCAACCGTCGGGACAGTGGGTGCCCCCACGTAAATCTGCACCTGATTGGTAGAGCTGGTGCCGTTGGTGCTCACCAGTTGGTAGGTGAACTGGTCCGTCTGGTTGCTATAACCCGACTTGGGCGTATAGGTGAACGACCCGTCCGTGCCAAAAACGAATGAGGCGGCATGGCGCGGTGTTTTGTCAAGCTTCGCCGACGCGCCGTTGTTAAAATCGGCATATTGAATCAGCGTTCCCGCCGGCTCAACCAGCGCGCTGGCGTAAGCGGTGGAGAATTTCAGAACACCCGGCGGAACCGGTGCTGTTTTCAGGGGGACAGGCAGGGTGATCTGGACGGGGGTGACAGTGGGATAATGCTCCCCGATTATGGGATTCGGGACGACGGCTGTTATTACAGAACCATCCGGCGAGATGCTGACAGGCCCCGCGATGCCTGTGGCACTTGGTGCGATGCCGTTGGCAGAAAGGAGATTGGCCACAGTGCCGCTGCCGTTTCCAGGCGACCAGATCGCCGCGAAATTCAAGGTGCTTTTGGTTCCCACCGCTTCACTTCCATCCGCCGTGCAGGCGGTTGGCGAGAAGTCTCCCAGGTCTTGGAACCCGGTCGTCGTGTTGTAGCGAAAGCCCCCCCAGCCGTTGCCGATAGACAGGGTGCCAAACAAAGTCGTCCCGTCATCGCTGATGCAAGCGGGCTTTAGATAGATAAAACTCGCTCCCAAGGCGCTGGCGGGAATGCCGATGTCCGTCATTCCGCTCGCCGCGTTCCAGAGAAACCCGTGGCTGTCTCCGTTATTAAGCGTGTAATAGCCGGCGACGATCGTGCCATCCTTGCTGATCGCGGTCGCGTAGGTTTGCGCGTTCGTCGTTCCCGGAAAAACCCCGAGGGAGGTGAACGTACCGCTGACGATGCGATAGACGTAGCTTTCCACTTTGCCGTAGATGGGGACATTGTTGTAGTCCTGAACCACGAGAGTGCTGCCATCTCCGGCGATGGCAGTCACGGTCATCGAGATCGTGGTCGGGTCGTCCGGCGGAGTGGGCACGAGCGACTCCACGCCATTCGTCCAGTAAGCCGCGTAAGAGGCTTGAAATCCGTTCGTGAGCGTGCCCGTCGCACTGCCGGCCACGACCGAGCCGTCGTGGCTGATGGCGGTCGCCGCGCCCCAGTAGTTAAGGTGGATGCCGTAAAGGCTGGAAACGAAACCCATCCCGACAGGAAGACCGGCCCAGCCGGTGGCGGGCTTGTAAATCACAGGCGTTGCGTATTGGAAGCCGGGGGATGCCGTTCCCGCGAAGATGCCGCCAGTTGCCGCCGCGGTCGGGGAGATATTGTATCCGCCCAACATGTTCGTTTCCGAATATTGGGCCGATAGTAGCGCGGGGGCGCCTGCAATGACAAACGCGAGGGGGAGAAGAAGGGTGCGCGGCCTCAGATGAGAGCAACCTTGTTTCAACCGAGTCAGACGGCTACAGGCAAAAGGACGGTTCGTTTTCATAGTGATTTGGTTTCTTCGGCTGTTCAAGCCTGCGTCGTGTCAAGCTTGTGGTTTATAGGACCACGCAAGAGCAATGCCAGCGATATTCGTCAAGACTTTCATCGCTTTTTGCCGAATTTCCAAAGAGTTAACGCCGATTCATAGAATCTTAACTCCAAAACCGAACCACTCTTTGCAGAATTGGTCCGTAATCGGGCCACGCCACTGAGCAAGCCACAGGGTTATTCCACCAGCTTTCACTCAAAAGCAAACCCTGTAACGTGTCTGTTTTCCCTGTTACAAATTGTAGCATGTTATATTGATTGCGCGACGCCAAACTCATCGGACAAAATCTAGACGTCCGGCTTCTTCAAGCCGGCGGCGTCAAAGATGTCTATGACCTTGTCTGAAGAAATGGCGCGCGAAACGATCTGCCGGACGACCAAATCCAATTTTTCCGGTGCTTTCCAGTCAGCCTGTACTACCAAAAAACTCGGCTGACATTTAAGAATTGTGGTTCACGCGGCTGCTCGATAGTAGTAGTTGAGCATTCCGCCGAGTTCTTTTCGGCAATGGATGTGACCCACCTCGGGCAGGGACGTCGGAGGCTGCCGGGTAGGGGCCGGAGTTTCCCCCGACGCCCCCCACGGACCCGTACGTG
>OCZU010001090.1_pt1 | contig 18233 bp, 17 predicted proteins | sample 1539001 | NCBI WGS metagenome assembly OCZU01 (sample SAMEA3539306, study PRJEB22396) | soil metagenome | biome: tundra; feature: field; material: soil | place: USA | collected 2010-05 | depth 0.15 m | reverse complement strand
AGGATCACGCGCTCGCGCGGCGGTTCCAGAAAATCGACGAATACGAAGCCTCGGTTCAGGACACCGTCGATATCCTGCGGGGCTTGAAATCCCGCTACGAGGAGCATCACGGGATCATGTACGAGGACGACGCGCTGCAGGCGGCCGCCGAACTCGCCGCCCGGCACATCAATGACCGCCACATGCCCGACAAGGCGATCGACGTCGTCGATGAGGCTGGCGCAAATTTGCGTCTGCAGCCCGTCGAGGTGCGGGGCCCCTCGGTCACCGTGACCCATATCGAGAATGTGGTCGCGCGGATCGCGCGCATACCGCCCAAGAACGTCTCGCTTTCCGACCGCGACGTGCTGCGCAATTTGGAGCGCAATCTGAAGCTCACGATCTTCGGGCAAGACAAGGCCATCGAAGCGCTGGCGGCTGCGATCAAGATGTCGAGGTCCGGGCTCGGCGATCAGCGCAAGCCGGTCGGCTCGTTCTTATTTTCCGGCCCCACGGGGGTCGGCAAGACCGAGGTGACGCGGCAATTGGCGATCGCGATGGGCGTGGAATTCGTTCGCTTCGATATGTCCGAGTACATGGAGCGCCACACGGTGTCGCGTCTGATCGGGGCGCCGCCCGGATATGTCGGTTTCGATCAGGGCGGTTTGCTGACCGAAGCCATCACAAAACATCCGCATTGCGTGCTGCTTCTCGACGAGATCGAGAAGGCGCACCCCGATGTGTTCAATCTGCTGCTGCAGGTCATGGATCATGGAACGCTCACGGACAATAACGGCCGCAAGGCGAATTTCCGGCACGTGGTCATCGTCATGACGACCAACGCGGGCGCGTTTGAAATGAGCCGTCCGACGATCGGCTTTACCCAATCGGATACGGTATCCGACGGCATGGAGGCGATTCGCCGGCTGTTCTCGCCGGAGTTCCGCAATCGACTGGATGCGGTCATTCAGTTCGGCGCGCTCGATCAGAACACGATCGAGCGGGTTGTCGACAAGCTGCTCGTGGAGGCCGAAGCGCAACTCGAACACAAGCATGTATCGATTTCCGTCGACGAAGCCGCGCGCCGCTGGATTGCCAAACGCGGCTACGATCCGAAAATGGGTGCGAGGCCGATGGCTCGCATCATTCAGGAGTTCATCAAACGCCCGCTCGCCGAGGAACTGTTGTTCGGGAAACTCGTAAACGGCGGCCACGTCGAAGTGACCTTGAGCGAGGACGGCGAGAAACTGAAGCTCGATTCTCGCTCGGCCAGCGAGCCCGCGCTGCTATCGCACGAGAGTTGACGCGCGGAAATCCGGAGGTGGCGGGGGTCGTAACCGCGCGAAAAGCGCGGGGCTTGGCCTATCTGCCGCGATAGACGATGCGTCCCTTGGTCAGATCGTAGGGGGTCATTTCGACAGTGACTTGGTCGCCGGTCAGAATGCGGATGTAATTCTTACGCATCTTTCCGGAAATGTGTGCAGTGACGACGTGGCCAGTCTTGAGCTTGACGCGAAACGTTGTGTTCGGCAGCGTCTCGACGACTTCGCCTTCGAACTGAATTGCCTCTTCTTTTGACATGCGTCCTTATGGTGTGCCGGAAACCGCGCGCATTGTGCATAAAGCACCCCGGTAAAGCAATTTAAGCGCCAGCTTCTGCCCAAGAGCCGCTCGGACGGCGCCGCGCATATTGGCGCAGCAGCGCGCTGAAATCGCGTCTTGGCACCTCCCGCGCGCCGAGGCTGGCGAGATGCGCACTGGCTACTTGGCAGTCGATGACCTGGATATCGCGCGTTCGGCACTCCTCGACGAGACGCGCCACCGCGACTTTCGAGGCATCGCGCCGCCGGCTGAACATCGATTCGCCGAAGAACACGCGGTCGAGTTGTAAACCATAGAGGCCGCCGACCAGCCGATTGTCACAATAGGTCTCGATGGAATGCCCGAAGCCGAGCGCGTGCAGCTGCTCGTAGGACGCAATCATCTCCGGGTTGAGCCAGGTATCTGGGCCCGACGCCCTGGGCGATGCGCAGGCGCGGATCGTCGCGCCAAACGCCTGGTCGAGGCGGGTTGAATAAGGGCCGTTGCGCAGCGTCTTCGCCAAGCTACGCGAGCACTTGAATTCCTCTGGAAACAAGACCATACGCGGATCGGGCGACCACCAAAGAATCGGTTGCTGCGCCGAATACCAAGGAAACACGCCACGCTCGTAGGCGGCAAGCAGGCGGGAAGGGCGCAGATCCCCGCCGGCCGCGAGCAGGCCCGGCGGATCGCGCAGCGCCTGTTCGACCGGAGGAAACCAGTCGGTATCGGCATTCTCGCCGAGCCAAACGAGCCTGCTCAGAGGTGTAACTCCAGGTCGCTGGCACGGTGATAAGGCACGTGCTCGCTGACGGCGGCCGCGTATTGATCGACTCCGCGGGCTTCGCGAGCCGCAAAATCGCGAATCGCTGCCGCGAATCGCGGGTCGGCGATGTAATGCGAGGAATTCGTCAGCGTCGGTATGAAGCCGCGCGGCACCTTGTGTTCTCCCTGCGTGCCTGGCTCGAAACACTGCAGTTTGTTCTCGATGCAGTACTCGATTCCCTGGTAGTAGCAGGTTTCGAAATGCAGGCTATGGTAATTGCCGCCGGCTCCCCAATAGCGGCCGTAGAGCGTATCGGCGCCGATGAAGAAGATGGCGACCGCGATCGGTTCCCGGCCATGGCGCGCGATCTTCAACAGCAGCTTATCCGGCATGCACTGGCTGATACGCCTGAAAAAATCCAAGTTCAGGTAAGGCTCATGACCGTGGCGATAAAAGGTATCCGCATAGAATTTGTACAGTTTGTTCCACAGGGCGTCATCGGCGTCGCCGCCGAGCCGGGTGTCAAATTCGATGCCGGCCTCGGCGACCCGGCGCCGTTCGCGTTTCGCCTTCTTGCGCTTTTCTGCAGTGAACGTCGCCAAAAACGCATCGAACGACTCGTAATCGTGGTTGTACCAGTGAAATTGGCAGTCGCGCCGCTGGATCAGCCCTGCGCTTCGCAATGCCTGCTCGCTATCCGGCGCAGGGAACAGTACATGCCATGATGATAGGCGCTCGGCGCGCGCGTACTCGATCGCGGCCGCGATCAAGCGTGCGCGCGTGGCCGCGGCGTCCGCTGCGCCGGACACCAGCAGCCTCTCGCCACGCACCGGCGTGAAGGGCACGGCCGACAACAGCTTGGGGTAATAGCTAAGGCCATGCTGGGCAAAGGCGTTCGCCCAGGAAAAATCAAATACGAACTCGCCGCGCGAGTGGCTCTTGAGGAACAGCGGCAAAGCGCCGACGACGCGTGCGTGCGCATCCTCGAGCACAAGGTGTCTGGCCGTCCAACCGTTGCGCGGCACGGCGCAGCGCGACTCCTCGAGTGCGAGAAGAAACTCGTGCCGCAGGAATGGCTGGGCCGTGCCCGCGATCCCATTCCAGTCCTCGGCATCGATTTCCGCGATGCTGGAGAGAAACCGCGTGCGTCCGGCGTGCGCGGTCACGCGTGTGCAGTGCGGCGTTTGCTTGGGGATTCGGTCTCGAGCTGCTCCAAGTATCGATCGGCATCGAGCGCTGCCATGCATCCAGTGCCGGCCGAGGTGACCGCTTGGCGATACACGTAATCGGCCACATCACCGGCCGCAAATACGCCGGGCATGGACGTCGCCGTGGCATCGCCGGCGCTGCCGCCCTTGACGATGATATAGCCGCCGCGCATCTCGAGCTGCTGCTCGAACAAGCTCGTATTGGGTTGATGACCGACGGCGATGAATACGCCGTCGACCTGGATGGTTCGCGTTGCGTGATCCGGCAGCGCGCGCAGCCGGGCTGCGGTCACCCCGGTTTCATCGCCGAGAATTTCGTCGACTTCATGATTCCACATGATGCCGACTTTGCCCGCCAATTCGGCGGCGAACAGCCGATCCTGCAGGATTTTTTCGGAGCGCAATTTGTCACGCCGATGGATCAGCGTCACGTGCGAGGCGATGTTGGTCAGATACAAGGCCTCCTCGACAGCCGTGTTGCCGCCGCCGACCACGGCGACCGGTTTGCCGCGATAGAAGAAGCCGTCGCAGGTTGCGCAGGCGGAGACGCCTTTGCCGCGATAGAGCTCCTCGGAGGGCAGGCCCAGATACTTCGCCGAAGCACCGGTCGCGATGATCAGCGCGTCGCAAGTGTACTCGCCGCTGTCGCCGAATAAGCGAAACGGCCGGTGACGCAACTCTACGCGATTGATGTGGTCGAAGACGATCTCCGTGTGGAAGCGTTCCGCATGCTTGCGCATGCGATCCATGAGCGCCGGTCCCTGCAGGCCTTCGACATCACCGGGCCAGTTGTCGACGTCCGTCGTCGTCATGAGCTGGCCGCCTTGTTCGAGGCCCGTAATCACCACGGGCGCTCGATTGGCCCTCGCGGCATAGACCGCCGCCGTGTAGCCCGCGGGGCCAGAGCCTAGAATGACGAGGCGACTGTGCCGGTTGACGCTCATGCTTGCTGTCCTTTTCATTGCTGGTGGGTCATGGTAAGTAAATCTTGGGCCTACGGCCAATGGCTACAAGAGCGCTCGCCAAATCCGGCCCATTGGTTGCCGCAGCCGATTGAACTAGATTACTATTACATAATATTCAACCAGTTAAGAAGTAAATATCATTAAAGGTCTAGAATTATCCCCCGGGTCCGAAGGCAAGAGTTCTAGGCCCAAGCCGAAGCTCTCATCCGCAGTCGCGCGTTCGCTTCGCGAGGGCACCTTGTGGGTGTTGGGTGCCATTGCGCTGATATTGCTGATTGCGCTGATCACCTATCGGGCCCGCGATCCAGGGTTTGCCGACACCGGAGAACCGGGACCCGTGGGTAATTGGATCGGGCCGATCGGCGCCTGGGCCTCAGGATTTTTCTTTCTGTTGTTCGGACGGCCGGCGTATTTGTTTCCATGGATGCTAGCTTATGCCGGTTGGCTCGTGCACAAAGACCACGGTCTTACCGATCCCCGCTCGCGCATCAACACGCTGCTGCGTGCCGCCGGTTTCGCGCTTACCTTGTTTACGAGCTGTGGCCTTGCGACGCTGCATTGGGACGGCACCGGGCTGCCGAACAGCGCCGGCGGCGTGCTCGGCGAGGTCGTCGGCAAAGGCGCCGAACACGGGCTCAGGTTTCTCGGCGCGACATTGCTGTTGCTCGGCTTGTGGTTCGCGGGCGTTGCTTTGTTCTTAGGTCTATCGTGGTTCGACGTCATGGACGCGCTCGGCGCGCGTACCTTGCAGGCGTTCGAATGGGCGCACCAGCAAATCGATCAGCGTCGCGAACTCGCGTCGGGCCAACTGCGCAAGCAGGCACGCCAAGAAGTCGTGCGCGAAGAACAAAAGAAGGTCGCGAACCGAACTGCGCCGCGCATCGACGCGTCGGCGCCGGTACCCCAGAAAAGCGAGCGCGTCGAACGCGAGCGGCAGGTGCTGTTGTTCGATGCGCCCAAATCGAGCGAGCTTCCGGCCCTCGCCTTGCTAGACGAGCCCGCAGCGCGCGAGTTGTCATACTCCGCGGAGGCGCTGGAGGCGATGTCGCGTCTCGTCGAGCTTAAATTGCGCGACTTCGGCGTCGAGGCCGAAGTCGTGGCCGTCCAGCCCGGTCCCGTGATTACGCGCTTCGAGTTGCGCCCGGCGCCGGGCGTCAAAGTCAGTCAGATCAGCAATCTTTCCAAGGACCTGGCGCGCGCATTGTCGGCGATCAGCGTGCGCGTCGTCGAAATCATTCCCGGCAAATCGGTAGTCGGCTTGGAAATTCCCAACGAAAGGCGCGAGATCGTCACGCTCGGCGAAATCATCAAGTCCAAGCCCTACGACGACGTCGCATCTCCTCTGGCGCTCGCACTCGGCAAGGACATCGGCGGCGTGCCGGTCGTCGCCGACCTCGCGCGCATGCCGCACCTGCTGATTGCCGGTACGACCGGGTCCGGAAAGTCGGTCGCCATCAACGCGATGGTGCTGAGTCTGATCTATAAGGCGACGCCCGAGCACGTGCGCTTGATCATGATCGATCCGAAGATGTTGGAACTCTCGGTTTACGAGGGAATCCCGCATTTACTGTCTCCGGTCGTGACCGATATGAAACAGGCTGCGAACGCCTTGCGCTGGTGCGTCGCCGAAATGGAGCGGCGCTATCAGCTGATGTCGGCCTTGGGCGTGCGCAACATCGGCGGCTTCAACCGCAAGGTCAAGGATGCCGCGGATGCGGGCCGACCGATCAAGGATCCGATCCGCATGCAGAAGATCCTGCAGGGCGTGCCGGGTGTCGTCGCGGAGGATGTGCCCGAGCTCACGAGCTTGCCGTTCATCGTCGTGATCATCGACGAACTCGCGGATCTGATGATGATCGTCGGCAAGAAAGTCGAGGAATTGATTGCGCGCCTCGCGCAGAAGGCCCGCGCCTCGGGCATCCATTTGATTCTGGCCACGCAGCGACCGTCGGTGGACGTCATCACGGGGCTCATCAAGGCCAATATTCCCTCGCGCATCGCATTTCAAGTATCGGCCAAGGTCGATTCGCGGACGATTTTGGATCAAAGCGGCGCGGAATCCTTGTTGGGTCACGGCGATATGCTTTATCTGCCGCCCGGCACGTCGATTCCGACGCGCATCCACGGCGCGTTCGTATCCGACCAAGAGGTGCATCGGGTCGTCGCCGGTCTCAAAGCCGCCTCTCCGCCGGTTTACATCGACGAGATCCTCGAGGGCCCGCGCAATGCGATTCCGGGATTTCCTTCCGACGACGAGGAGCCCGGCGAGGGCGAAGTCGTCGGTGCCGAACAGGATCCGCTCTACGACGAGGCGGTGCGGATCGTCACGGAAACCCGCAAGGCGTCGATTTCGGGCGTACAACGGCGCTTGAAAATCGGTTACAACCGCGCTGCACGTCTGGTCGAAGGCATGGAGGCCGCGGGTTTGGTGGGGCCACTGCAGCCGAACGGTGCGCGCGAAATCTACGGTGCCCCCCCGCCCGAGGAGTAAATCGATGCCGATGACGCATTCACTGGCCCATTCGATGCGCTGTGCCGTGAGCCCGTGCGCCGCGAGGCTCATTGCCGCGATTCTGTTGGCTGCGGCGCTGTTTGCCGCGGGGCTCGCGGTAGCGAGTCCGGCGGCGCAAGTCGAGGGCTACATGGCCGGGCTGTCCAGTTGGTCGGCGGATTTTGCACAGACGATCGACGACGGCCAAGGCAAGATCTTGCGCGCGGCGGCCGGCCACCTGTATCTGCAGCGGCCGGGAAAATTTCGCTGGGATTACACCGACCCCTCGGAACAACTCGTGCTCGCCGACGGCAAGCAGATCTGGTTCTACGATAAAGACCTCGCGCAGGCCAATGTGCGCGACATGGATGCGACGCTCGCGAGCACGCCGGCGATGCTGCTCTCGAGCTCCGACCCGGTCAGCAGCCAATTCGATATATCGGCGCTTCCGGCGAGCGAAGGGCTGCAATGGTTTCGACTCAAGCCAAAGCGCGCGGGTGCGGATTTTCAGTCCGTGAAGATCGGCTTTGCGAAGGGCGAATTGTCGCAAATGCTGCTCGTCGACAAACTCAATCAGGTCACGCGGCTGAAGTTTTCGGCGCCGAAGCGCAATCAGCAGTTCCCGCCGGATCTGTTCTCATTCACGCCGCCCGAGGGGGTCGACGTGATCGGGCGCGACGGCAAGTGAAGGCGGTCAGCGACGGCCCCTACCGCCCGCTGGCTGATCGACTGCGCCCGCAGTCCCTCGATGAATTCGTCGGTCAGGCGCATCTGTTAGGTGTCGGTGCGCCGCTGCGGCGTGCGCTCGAGGCCGGCCGACCCCATTCGATGATCCTGTGGGGGCCGCCCGGTACCGGCAAGACGACCTTGGCGCGCCTGGTTGCGACCCGTGCCGACGCCGAATTCGTCGCGCTGTCTGCGGTGCTCGCGGGCATCAAGGACATACGCGCGATCGTGGAACAGGCGCGCGCGCTGCGCGGCACGCGCGATACGGTGCTGTTTCTCGATGAAGTGCATCGCTTCAATAAATCGCAACAGGATACGTTTCTGCCCTATGTCGAAGACGGAACCTTGATTTTCATCGGCGCGACGACCGAGAATCCGTCATTCGAAGTCAACAATGCTTTGCTGTCGCGCGCCCGCGTCTATGTCCTCAAGTCGCTCGAGACGCCGGAGCTGGACAAGCTGCTTGATCGGGCGATCGCCGACCCGCAGCGCGGACTCGGCTCTCTCGCGCTGCAGATCGATCTCGGGGCACGCGAACTGCTATTGGCCGCCGCCGACGGCGATGCGCGCCGCATGCTGAATTTGCTGGAGACGGCCGCTGATTTGGCGGTGCCGCAGGGCGCGATCCGACACCTCGATGTCGATACGATGCGCGCCGTGATCGGCAGCACCTACGTGCGCTTCGATAAGGGCGGCGAGAATTTCTACGATCAAATATCCGCCTTGCATAAATCGGTGCGCGGCAGCGATCCGGATGCCGCCTTGTATTGGCTTTGTCGCATGTTGGCGGGCGGCTGCGATCCTCTGTACATTGCGCGCCGCGCACTGCGCATGGCGAGCGAGGATATCGGCAATGCCGATCCTCGCGCCTTGACGCTGGCGCTCGAAGCCTGTGCGGTCTACGAGCGGCTCGGCAGTCCCGAAGGCGAACTCGCGATCGCACAGGCGATCACGTTCATGGCCTGCGCGGCTAAGAGCAATGCGGTATACACGGCCTACCAGGCCGCGAGCGACGATGCGAAGTCAATGGGCTCGCTGGAAGTGCCGCTGCACCTGCGCAATGCGCCGACGCGTTTGATGAAGGAGATCGGATACGGCAAGGGATATCGGTATGCGCACGACGAACCCGACGCCTATGCGGCCGGAGAACGCTACTTTCCCGAGGGCATGCCGGACCGCCGCTACTATGTTCCGGCGCCGCGCGGCCTGGAAATCAAGATCGGCGAAGCTCTGGAGGCGCGCCGCGCGCGCGACCGGCAAAAAGGGGGTGCGCCGCGTTCAGCGCGCGACCCTAGCGCGCCCGAATCGTGATCTGCCGCGCGCGTCGCCTACAATGGCATCATTGATATCGTCCGCACCTTAGTTACCTGAAGGAAATCATCGTGCTTGATCCCAAGCTGCTGCGTGCCGATCTGACCGGAGTCGCCGCCCAATTGGCGCGCCGCGGCTTCGTGCTCGACGTCGTGGGGTTCGCGGCGATCGAGGAGCGTCGCAAGGCGGTGCAAATCGAGGCGGACCGGCTGCGCGCCGACCGCAATGCCAATGCCAAAGCCGTGGGATTCGCGAAGTCCAAAGCCGAGGACTGCACGGCGTTGCTGGCGATCGGCGAGTCTCTCGGGCAGGCGCTCGTCGGCATCGAGCAGCAATTGCAGCGGCTGCAGGCGGAACTCGAGAATCTGCAATTGGGCTTGCCCAATATTTTGCATGCGAGCGTTCCTGCGGGCACTGACGAGACCTCGAATCTCGAGATACGTCGCTGGCGCGAGCCGACCAAGCTCGCATTCGAGCCCAAGGATCATGTCGCCATCGGCGAGCGCTTGGGCATGGACTTCGAGGCCGCCGGACGCGTCTCCGGAGCCCGATTCGTCGTCATGACCGGACCGCTCGCGCGGCTGCACCGGGCGCTGATTCAATTCATGCTCGACCTGCACACGAGCGAACACGGCTATCGGGAAGCCTATGTTCCGTACCTCGTTCACGCCGATGCGCTCGTCGGTACCGGCCAGCTGCCGAAATTCGCGCAGGAGTTGTTTGCGGTCAGCGGCGATCCGGGCTTTTTTCTGATTCCGACGGCCGAGGTTCCGGTCACGAACCTTGTGCGCGATCAGATACTCGGTGCGGAGACGTTGCCGCTCAAGTACGTCGCGCATACGCCGTGCTTTCGCTCGGAGGCGGGGGCCTCCGGCAAAGACACGCGGGGCATGATTCGACAGCACCAATTCGAAAAGGTGGAGTTGGTCCAGATCGCGCGCCCCGATCGGTCGTATGAGGCACTCGAGCAGTTGACGGGTCACGCCGAGGCGGTACTGCAGGCGCTGGAGTTGCCGTACCGAGTGATCGCGTTGTGCGCCGGCGACGTCGGCTTCAGCAGCGCCAAGACCTATGACTTGGAGGTTTGGTTGCCGTCGCAGCAGCGCTACCGGGAAATTTCCTCGTGCAGCAATTGCGAATCGTTTCAGGCGCGCCGCATGCAAGCGCGCTGGCGCAACCCGGCCACGGGCAAGCCCGAACTCGTGCATACCTTGAACGGCTCAGGCGTTGCGGTCGGCCGCGCGCTGGTGGCTATCCTGGAAAATTATCAGCAGGCGGACGGCAGCGTGCGCATACCGACGGTGCTCCAGAGATACATGGGTGGAGCGGACCTGCTGAAGTAGGTCCGCTCCACGCCGGTTGCGATTCGTAGCGCTTAGTTGCGGTTGCCCATCATCAGGCGCAGCACATACCAGAACATCAGCGCGATCGAGGCAAACAGCTGCATTGCCGCCGAGACGTAGCGATCTTCGGGATAGACGTTAATGATGTTGGACGTGTCGTACAGCACCGCAGCACCCGCAAAACCGATCATCGCGACCGAGAACCAGGTGCCGAGCTGAAAGCCGAATATCGCGCCGCCGACGATCGCGACGAGCGCGAGTACGCCGCCCCACATCAAAATCGCGCGCAGGAACGAAAAGTCCTTGCGCGTGCGGTGCGCGACGAACATCAGGCCGCCGGTGCCCATAAAGGTCACCAAGGTCGCGCTATCGATCGTCCCGGGCGCCTTCGCGTCGGCGATGTACAGCAGCGGCACGAAGATCAAGGCCTCCGCGACGACGTAGACCGCGTACGCGAAATACTGCATGCCGATCGAGGTGCTGGTTTGCGCCGTACGTGTGGCCAACCAGCCCGTCAGCATGAACGCGCCGAGGATCAGAATCCAATTGAAACCGAACATGAAACGGGCGATTTGACCGGCCCATCCGGATTCAAAGAGTGCCAATTCCACCAGAATGAATCCGAGGATGCCCGCCACCAAATGCGTGTAGGTGCGGGTAATAAATACGCTGCGGCTATCGCTGCCGGCGCGCGTAAATGACGCATTGCTGCTGGGGAAAGTAGCCATTATCAACACTCCTAATTAGTCCACTAACGACGCGATTTTAGCATTCCTGGGACACTCGTGCCGCCGGCCGCCGAAAGCCGGGCCCAGAAGCTGTCAGATGGAGGCGCGGACACATAAGTTCAAGGCCCAGCCGGCGCTAGGGCGGCCGCCGGGCCGCGGGAAAGGCTGGGCGGCCTTGCGCGTCGCGGGGAAAGCACTGAGAATGCCGCGCATTAAAATGCAGTTACGCGACGCCGACCTTGACCCAATGCGATTTAAGGACCCGCCGCGACAGATTTGCCTGATTCGGCTCTCGGCGATCGGTGACACCTGTAATACGGTTCCCCTGATCCGAACGCTGCAGCATGCCTGGCCCGGGGCCAAGATCACCTGGATCATCGGCCGCGTCGAGGCAAAACTGCTTTCGCTGCTGCCGGAGATAGAGTTTCTCACGCTGGATAAGCGCAATTTTGCGTCCGAATTCCTGCGCTTGCGCAAGCAGCTGGCAGCACGCCGGTTTGATCTGCTGCTCGACATCCACGTGAGCTTTCGTGCGAGCCTGCTGAGTACGCTCGTGCATGCGCCGATCAAACTGGGCTTCGATCGTGCGCGCGCACGAGACTTTCAATGGCTGTTCAATAATCGTCAAATTGCGCCGCGCCAGCGCGAACATGTGCTCGACAGTTTCTGGGGCTTCGCCGAGGCCTTGGGGATCACCGAGCGTCGGCTCGAGTGGAATATTCCGCTGCCGCCGGAAGCGCTCGACTATGCGAAGCGCATGATTCCGGATGCGCAGCCGACGCTGCTGATCAGCCCCTGCTCGAGCCACCAGCTTCGCAACTGGCGCGCGGAATTCTATGCGCAACTCGCCGATCACGCGGTGCGCCGCTTCGGTATGCGTGTCGTGTTGTGCGGTGGCCCGACCGCGATCGAACGCGACATGGGCGCTCGCATCGTCGCCCATGTCAAAGAGCCGCTGATCGACAACATCGGCCGCGATACGCTGCCGCAAATGCTCGCGCTGGTCCGCGCGTCGACGCTGTTGCTGGCGCCGGACTCAGGGCCCGCGCACATGGCGACCGCCGTGGACACACCCGTCATCGGTCTTTACGCGCCAACCAACCCGGCGCGCAGCGGCCCGTACCGCAGCCTCAAATGGTGCGTGAATCGCTTTCCAGACGCGGCGAGAACCGTGCTTGGGCGCGAGCCCGACGAGCTGCCGTGGTGGGTGAAAATTGAAAAGCCGGGCGTCATGGACTTGATTCAACCTGACGAGGTCATGCAGCGCCTCGATGAATTCATGCAGCGAGACCGCAGCGCCGGATATTGATCGGCGCGCGGTCGCCTGCAATGTTCACACCATGCGCCGGCGCGCGCGAGCCGCAACGAGCAGCAACATTACCGCGACTTCGGTGCTCGCAATGCCGCCACCGCCCCCACGGCCGGAATCGCCGCGTCGAAGCTGCTGGCATTCGCGACGCGGGTCTCGCGCTGTTCTGAGATCAACGTGGTCGAGCCGCTTCGCGTATCGGTACCGTCGGCTCGCAACACCAGCGAACGTGTCGCGGGATCAACGACCGCGAGATCGACGAGTGCAGCGTCACCTGATTCGCCTCGATCGATTGCGGGTCATCGAGCCGCAGCCGCTCAACAAGGTGCGGGTCTTGGTCGGAAGGCACTTCAGCTGGCGGCCGGGCGGACCAGTGCAGAATTACATCCACCAGAGGCTGCTCAAAGAATTCATGCTTTCGCAATTCGCCGCGCCCAGCGAGGAGTTCTTATTCCATGGCGGCGCGGTGTCGGAGCAATCCTATGCGCGCCTGCAGCGCATTCTGCGCAACGCGGCGCGTGAATGCATCGATATCATCGAACGCGATGACAGTTTACCCGAGGGCCGCCGTGGCACGGCGTTCCTATTGGCGGCGCGACCGCGGCAGTATTCGGGTTTCGTGGAGTTTCTGCGCACGAAGCGTGCGCCGATGTAAAGTGGTCTGTTGTGTGTTTCGCAGTATCCTTGAGCCTCAGGTAAGATTCGCGGCGCGGCCGCCCGCCGAGGAACTCATTGACGCTTGACCCGATAGATACGGAGAGGTGGCAGAGCGGTTGAATGCACCGGTCTTGAAAACCGGCGTTCCTTCACCGGAACCGTGGGTTCGAATCCCACCCTCTCCGCCACCAAAAACAATGACGAACGGCACATACGAAACGGCCCCGATACGATGTTGGAAGCATCGCGCGGGGCCTGGCCACAACCAGCAATCGAGGTGCAGGTCATGGTTATTTCCAATCCCATCCCGACCGAAAGCGAATCAACAGCCGTTCACGAGGCCGGTCACGCGGTACTACAGATCGCGCTCGGCGTCGGACTGAAGAGCATCACCATCGTTCCTGATCATGATTCCGCCGGTGCCACCTTGGTTGGTGGGGAATACGGCGAACCGGCGCAGGCCCACGGTGAAGAGGACGACGACGTCGCGCAGCTTCGTTTCTGGGCTGAAGATGCATTCGTGTTTCGCCGCGCAACCGCGCTCGATGACTTTGAGAAGGCAGCCCAGCGCAAAAACGAGGTCACCGCCGATGCACAATCGATCAATCTGTACTTCAAACTTGCCAAACGTCGTTGGCACGAATTGGTCAAGCACTATGCACCAGAGATCGAGGCGCTGGCGGCGGAATTGCTGTCACGTAAGACACTAACCGGCGAGGAGGCGAGCACTCTGTTTTCTGATTCATAGCTTGCTCGGCGTGCCGGTCGGCTGGGGTGGTAACGCCATGGCCACCTATCAAAAACGCAAGAATCTCGATGGCTCTACCGCCGTCATCGCCTGGGTCCGAATCCGCCCATACAAACCCGCCAGCAAATCACTCCCCGATATGGCCAAAGCGAGGGCATGGGCCACGGCGCTAGAGGCCGAACTCAAGACGCATGTTAAGGCTGGCGAGGTGCGCAAGGACATCACCACGATGACGATCAAAGCATTGATCGAAGACTATCTCGCCGACCCCGAAGCCAAGCAGCTCCGCACCTATGACGACGTCGAGCGGTTGCTCGCGTGGTGGGTCAATCACTTCGGCGCGGAGAAAATTCTCGAGTTCGGGGCCATCAAACTTCGTGAGGCGCGCGAACTTTTGCGCAGCGGTCGCGCGAACGGAACGGTCAACAGATACCTGGGCGGGTTGCGGTCTTGTTGGTCTTGGGGTCGGGCCGCGCAATACATACCGACCGAAAGGATTTGGCCGACACGATTGTTTTTGACGGAGCCACGGGAGCTTGTGAGGTTCCTTAGCGATCACCCGCGCAATCTCGCGCTGGGCTTTGCCCACATCCAGCAAGGTCTGGATCGAAATTAGTAAATTCGGCTTCAAGACGTTCACTCCCGGCCCCTCTTCCGCAGAAAAGGGGCTCAGCGTTTCCTGAGCACTAGCCCGGAGTTACCCCCGGGGCTACCCGGCGCACGCGTGCCTGAGGCATGACGTTTGCTCTGCTGCTACTTCTCGGGTGTCTATCGCCCGCCCTTCGCAGTCGGTCCGCCGCACTCGCTTATGTCCAATGCGGATTCGAAACTGTGAACTGCGTCACAGAACGGGCGGATATGTGATTTCAGTCACAGTTTTGATATATTCGACCTGTATACCGAACTCGTGAGGGGCCACCCAATTTTCCTACGGGTGATGAGGTGGCTCTCACAAGAGTCAAAAGGGAATTCAATTATCAAGACGCAATGTTTCCGCTCCGTCTACGCGCCGATAAAAGATCAACCAATTAAGGAGAAGAAGAATGTCTACCGCAGCCATGACAAGGATACAGTTTGTGTTGGCGATCGGGATGCTGACGGCGTTGCTTGCGCCGATTGCGGCTCGGGCCCAATCGCTCGACATCAACTATTACACCATCGCGGCCAACGATCCCGACGCGGATCATCTGGCGGGTGGACTCTTCACTAACGAAGTGCAAAATGCGCTCGGACCGAACGGCCTGCCGGTACTGAACATCCCTCAGTTCGGGTGTACAACCAATTGCTACTCGGTGTCCGGGGCACCTGGCTTTCCGTCAGGTGGCTCAACCCCGAACGTCAATGTACTCGCTACCACCGGTCAGATCACTTACTGGAGTCCGACGTTGAATCCGTACGTCACCGAAACACGCGCCACGACCACCACTCTCCCGTTCAACGTGCCCGCAAATTTCTTCCCGCCGAACGGCACGGGCTCGAACGACGGTCCTCCTAACGGCTATCAGGCCGCTATGTTATTCGGAACTATTAACGCGCCGACGACCGAGACGCTGAACTTCAGCATCGGGTCGGACGACATGGCGTTCGCGTATATCGATGGAAAGATAGTGTGCAGCGACGGCGGTGTTCATGGCTCGTCCAGTGTGCCCTGCACGACGCCGACGGTCTCTGCGGGCACACACACCTTCGACCTGTTCTTCGTCGATATCAACCAAGTTCAAGCAGGTCTGACGTTCTCGATCAATACCACAGGGGTTGGCACCTCGCCAGTCGGTGTCCCCGAGATCGACCCCGCCGCTGCTACTTCCGGGCTGATGCTGTTGTTGGGTTGTCTCGCCGTCCTGCGGGGCCGCCGCCCAGTCCATCGCTCTGCTGCCTGAGCCGATCATACTCGGCTAATAGAAGACGCCCGCGACCGATGCGGGCGTCTTCATTTTGGCGCGCCCGGCAGGGCGCTCCAGAGCGGGGACAGCTGCAAAACAAGGGGGCTGCGTGCGGTGCCGACCTATGAGCCCATTCCTCACGATGGCCTTTCCCGGCAATTCCTGACATAGAGGTTGGGTGGGCCGCCAGCGCGGGTGGTGCCTTGAATAGCTATCGACGACGGTATTACTTCAGAAGCGCTCAATCGCCGTTCGAAGAGACTCTCAACGGCCGAAAAGCAATGGAGGTAAACCGAAGCGGAGGTTGAGCGGCGTCCCGCCGCGAACAATCCCACCCTCTCCGCCAAATATAGTGCTCATCCGGAGGCAGGTCTCTGGCTCGCCAGAGGGGAACCGGGGCGGCGGTCTGGGGAAGCGCTTCGGGGTTGTCACGGTGGGAGGCTCTGGAGCCGCTACCGGAGAAGCCATGCGGTCACATTCGATCTATTGCCGGACGATTGGGCGCCTGTGAGCTGACAGAGCTGCCATGGGCACCGCCATTTGACAGCCTGGTGAACTGGGTCCAGAGTTTAATCTGGAAAGTCGAGAACAAATCAGGGGATGAATGCCATGGTCAATCGGCTGATTGTTCCGTTTGTGTTCGCCTTGGGCATCGCAATGGCCGGCGCTGCGAATGCGCAGAGTTCACCCGCACCTGCCGCGGGGCCACCGCCGCTCGCGACGTCCGACAGCGAAGCTCCGGGAATAGAGCTGCAAGTCACGAAATTCAAGCGCTCGGGTGATTCGGTCATGCTACAGATCGTGTTGATCAACAATTCCAACTCGACATATGATCCGAATAATCTGCAAAGCGTCAATTACCGTAGCGCTGACGGCATCTACCTCGTCGATATAGCCGGCAAAAAGAAATACGAGGTCGTGCGCGACAGCAACAAAACCAGCATCTGCAGCCAAGGCCTTGGGGAGATCCCGTCGAAATCGAGGCTCAATATCTGGGCAAAGTTTCCAGCCCCTCCAGCCGGTGTGCAAAAGCTCGGCATCGTGGTTCCTCATTTTGTACCCATGGACGACGTGCCTCTGTCCCAGTAGGAGGATGGGCGTATGAGACTCCTAGCCGTTGCGACGGCGATGATCACAGCCGCCGCGCTCAGCGTTGGAGCCGCCGCCTACACCGATCCGCCGCTGGGGGGCACCGAGGTCCAAGGAATTCCAGTCGATCTTGTCTTTTCCGTTAAGGATTTGGTATTCGTCGTCGATGACACCGGCGGGAAAATCAAGGATCTCGAGGTCACGGAGACCAAGACCGAGATTCATATCGATCTTGCCGCGGATGTGTTGTTCGATTTCGACAAGTCGACGCTGCGGCCGGCCGCACGTGACACACTCCATCAAGCCGCATCGATCATTCGGTCCAATGCCAAGGCGTCGACGGTGCGCATCGACGGCTATACCGACGCCAAAGGATCGGATGCTTACAATCATGGACTTTCTGAGCGGCGGGCCGAAGCGGTGCGGCGCTGGTTCGTCGCCAACGAAGGACTGCAAGAGGTGAAATTCGCGGCCAAAGGTTTTGGTGCGAAAAACCCGGTCGCGCCGAATACCAAACCGGATGGATCGGACGACCCCAACGGCCGGCAAAAAAATCGCAGAGTGGAGATCACCATTCAGAAGAGCTGATCGCATCGCGGTTCGCGAAGATCATTTGAATCGAGGCGTACGAGCAGCCGATGGGCAGCGCGAGAAAGAACAGCGAAGAGCGCAGCGGCCGACAGAGCTAACAGGCCACCTTTGATGGCCGGCCAACGATGGTGGGCGTGGGGCTGGGGAAGAGAGCCTTTCACGCCGGCGGTATTTTCTCGACGTTGATAGGTGGCGCAGTTTAATGTGCATGCTTGCAGCCTGTGATGAGTAGTCCGAGTGCGACTACCATGCGGGTCAGTGGCAAGAGTGATGATGTGCGCCTGATGTTCGATCCTTCCGGTGAATTTCTGTATCTCGTATCCATAAGCGAAGTGAGTAGCGAGGCCACGGGCACGGCGCTCACCACCTTCACCGTGAGCGCCGCGTCGGGATCGGCAGGCCAGCTCGTCCCGAGCGGCGCTCCACAGCAGCTGCCGATAGCCTTAAGCGGCTGGAGCATCGCGATCGTCGAATAAGCTCTAGCGTAGGTGCGTGGAGGGTTGACGTCTCCATCGCGTTTTCAGCGTACGCCGGAGTTCCGCCTGGACATCGCGGCGCAGCCATCGCAGCGGTTCGCAGTTCTGGGTTGCGCTTAGGCCGCGGTGGCCAGATGCCCGCTGCGATAGTCGGACAGTGCCTGTTCGATTTCCTCGCGGGTGTTCATCACGAACGGTCCGTACTGCACGACCGGCTCACGCAGCGGCTTCGCCGCCAGTAGCAGGAAACGCACTCCCTCGGCTCCGGCCTGCACCCGCATGCTATCGCCATCCGACAAAACGCCCGCCGCGCGAGGCGGCAGCGCTTTGGCCGAGTCGACCGCACCGATCTTGGCGCTGCCTTCATAGGTGTAGAGAAAGG
>OCZU010001089.1_pt1 | contig 18240 bp, 15 predicted proteins | sample 1539001 | NCBI WGS metagenome assembly OCZU01 (sample SAMEA3539306, study PRJEB22396) | soil metagenome | biome: tundra; feature: field; material: soil | place: USA | collected 2010-05 | depth 0.15 m | reverse complement strand
GAAGCCATTCGAGAAAGCGTCCAAAGCGCGCGAGGGGCTCGATGAACCAACCGAAGCGGTGCAAGGCCCCGCCCAGACCCGGCTGTTGTAACAGCCGCACCCATCGCGCGCGAGCACGCAGCAACGGAAAAACATCCAACGCGTCGGTGGTAACTGCGAGGGCGCGACGACGATATAGCGCCTCACTTCGTGACATCTGGCGCACGTCCGTCAAATATGATTGGGGGATCTCCCCGCGCGTCGTTGGAACTGAAAGCATCGTCGGTGACACGGCAGCGAGGCATTCGCGCTGCATGAAGCGCCCGGCGATGCGCGAAGGGTCGGCGGACAGCGACTGGAGGAGCAGCGGAGCATAGGCATAGGGATAGCAGTTCCAATGCCCGTCGAGGCCGAACAGCTGTGACAACAGGGCGATCTTGCGCCGAGTGTGGTTGAGAAGGAAGAAGAAGGTCAGCCGGTGCGGTGAATCGGGATACGTCGCGAGTATGGAACGAACCCGTTCAACGAGGGGCACCTCCGCGCGGCGCGAGATTTCGCTCAGCCAATCCCGCGGCTTGCCGCAAATCATGGACGCCAAGGCCTGCGGCTCCCGATATTGCGACAGGGCCAAGGGGAATGCCTTGAAGTAGTGGGCGTTGATCGTCACGTCGCCAATAATGCCATCGTAGACGAGCGCATTGGCGGGGAGATTGCGGACCAGCGGCAGCAGCCACTCGTGTGTCAGCGACTCGAAGCCGAGTGCGATGTCGCGCGCCAGCCAATCCTCTAGCGCCTGCTCGGCGGACGCGACGGGAACGACCCGCGTCGACTGCCCCAACACCGACGCCACCTTGCGTGCGAGCTTCGTATCGATATCGACCTCGCCGTGATGCGCCGCCTCCTGGGTCACGAAGCTTACGTCGAGCCCGTTGCGGATCGCGGAGTCCGCGATGCGACGGGAATCTTCTCCGCCGGACAGCGGGACAATCTTCTGGCGCGTTTGGTGCGATGTCCGCACAAGCGCTTCGTCTAGGAGTGCATTGTTATCGCGCACGTAGGTGGCTTCGTCGACCATGTCGGGGACTGCGGGTTTCCAGAAGCATGGATAGGTGAGACGCCCCTGTGAGATCGTGATCGTGGTGCCCGGATCAAGCCTGCGGATCTCCCGCACCGTCGTCTTGTCGGCAATCACGTCGCCCAGTATCAGCAGTTCCTCCCACGCCGCATAGTCAGGTGTGCGGACCGTCAATTGAGACTTGAGATATGTCAGGGACGAGCTAAAGCAGAGGGCCGCCTCATGGTGGGCGAAATAGAAGGGGAAAAAGCCAAGTTGATCCGTTCCAATAATAGTCTTTTGAGTATGGCTGTCATGCCAGACATAGCCGAACAGGCCGTAGGCGGTCTGCAGACGCGCCGGTTCAGCCAATGCGAGCACCAACGACAAGTCGAGCGTCTCGCCCTCGAGCACCAGCAGAAATCTCGGGTCCTGGCAGACCCGCGCGTAAGGACCCAGCATCAATCCGAGGCCGGCCCGCGCAATGTCGAATCCCGCAGGAATCGTCGTGGCCGCAGGGAGGCACTTGCCCGCGATGTTCATCCAGTCGAGATCCGGCGGCACCGCGGCTTCGATGGCGCGCAAGAAGCTGAGAAATTCCTGGGGCCCGGCTTGCATTGGGCTAACACCTGGCCGGTCAGCACATCGAGAGCGGCGAACAGAGTGGTAGTGCCGCGCCGCTTATAGTCGTGAGTAATGCCCTCGACGTAACCGAAGCCCATCGGCAACAACGGCTGGGTGCGCTCCAAGGCTTGCACCTGCCTCTTCTCGTCGACGCACAGCACCAAGGCTCTATCCGGCGGATTCAGATGCAACCCCACTACGTCGCGCAGCTTCTCGTTGAAGAACGCATCGGTGGACAGCGTGAAGGTCTCGCTGCGGTGCGGCTGCGAGCCGAACAGCTTGATGTAGCGGCGCAGGCTAGTGCCCCAGATTCCAGTCTTGGCGGCCACCGAGCGAATGCTCCAACGGGTCGCTCCGTCGGTTGGCTTGCGGTGCAAGGTGGTTTGGATCAACTCAGCCCCGCGCTCGGCGTCGATCGATCGCGGCTTGCCCGGCCGCAGCACGTCGTACAGTCCGTTGATACGCCGCTCGATGAAACGCCGGCGCCACTTGCCAACAGTCGCGTTGCGGTAGTCCAGGCGTCTGGCGACACTGTTATTCGGCTCTCTACTGGCGCTCGCCAACATAATTTGCGCGCGCGCCTGCAAAGCCGCCGCGGGAATCGAACGCGCAGTGGACCATCGATTGCAAGGCGCACGTTCAGCAGCATCCAACACCAGATCAGCTTTCGGACGTCCCATCGGCATTGCGGTATCTCCATTCGTAAAGATACCGAATTCCGATGTAAAACACATGCCAGTTAGTAACGGAACGGCACATCAGAACCGACTGAAAGCCGCTCCCATGTTAGGTGACCGCGCCGTGGAATTCAGGTGGGTATTCCCGCTTGACGATCTTGATTAGCTTCCTCTTCCTAAGTCCTTCAACAATAGGCTTCTTGGTTCCAACTTCCTGTTCCCAGAACGCGTCATCATCAAATAAGTCGCATACGAGCGGCAGGTGACCATCTTGCGAGTAAAGCATACCCTGCGGCTTGAGCAATGGATAGAGGTACTTTAGACATGTCCGGGTCGACGATACTAAGTCGACATCGAGGTATATCGCAGCGATTGATTCCCTGAAATGCGGCAGCGTGTCTTCAAACCAACCTCTAATGAATCGACAAACCTCAATCCGGCCATATCTTGCGATGTTGGCTTTTACTTCGTCCAGCGATCCCGCATAAGCCCCTTGATCAAAATTACTGCCGTGCGGCGTTGATGCGTGGTCTTCAGTGTTTTCTGGAATCCCTTCAAAAGAGTCGAAGACAACCAGTTCGCGATGAACGAGGTTAGCAGCGACACTGAACTTGGCAGTGCTTCCACCTTTGAAACATCCGGCCTCGACCACACAACCAAGGACGGAGCTTGGTAGGGTGAGTATCGTCTCGACATAAGATAAGATCTCTCCAGGCGTATGCGGAGAATTAACGTGCGCTGAAGTATTGTAATAAACCTTTATGATGCCGCAACGTGTCGCGAAGGACACACCGGTCTTGCTATTGCGGAGAAACCGAACGACATCTCTCAACTTGTCGACTTCGATGACGAGCTTCCAATATTTTGGACGTACGGAATCAACAACCGTTTTCGGCAAAATATAGCTGATCGCATTCTTGATTCCTGTTGTCAACATGGCGACAAGCCCCATCGGCCGAAGCCAAAGCGTGTATATCCGGAGAAGCGGCCAGCGTCTCTGTTGTAGTGGATGTTGAACTCCGGACGTACGTGTTCTGAGAACGCTCTCGACTGTGAACGTAGGATCGACGGCCCATTATTACCGTAATATGGCCCGTCTTGCAGAGCCGGCTTGGACACCACTAGCCCCTTTCCGGCGGGTGGCGAGCGGGATTCCGACGCGACGTCGTATCTAAGGTGGTCATCCCGCCGCCGAGTACCGCAAATCGCCAGCGCAAGGTACGATAGGCGCGGAGCGCATCCGGAAGTGCCCTGAAGTAGTATGAGCGATTGCAAGACACACGGCCTCATCGAGGAGCGCGTTGTCCGCCCGAACGTAGGTCTGCTCGTTCGTCTCTGGGGTAGTAGAGCGGAAAATAACCAGGGCGATCGGTCCCAACGGTAGTATCGTGCGTTTGGTCGTCTAGGGTCACGTGATTGAACATCCCGCAGGCCGTCTGAAGACGCTCTGGAGCATTCATTGCCCTGATCGGTGACATACCCAGCGTCTCTCCTTCGAGCACGGGTAGGTATCGCTGACCCTGAAAAACGCGAGCAAACGGACCCAACTTTAGCTCCAGCCCGGGCCACGCGATATCGAATCCGCAGGGACCTGGTGGTCGCCGACGCAATCCATCGTCCGGCGATGTTCATTCCAAGAACCCGCCGGATAACAGCCCTTGAATCCACCGTCGCTCGTACGGGTCACAAGCAATGCGAAAGGCCTCAGCGAGCATACGTCTGAGGCCGGCGCGGCGACGATGATGATGCAGAAAGTAGACAGTAGACTTGGCTTCTTTGATGCAGCGACGCCACCATTGGCGGCGGAGCATAACCGGGTCCGCTAGAGCGACTGAGACGCGCTCCAGCACGCCGCGCTGAGCAATCTCGGCCGATGCGTCACTGAGATGCGGCCCATGGTCGACGCCAATTGTCACGGGCTGCACGCGCCAATCGATCTGTTTACTCTCACCAACAAGCCTAATATCCGCAAACAGAATCATGCCCCAGTGAGTGGCGGGATGACGCTCCAGATACTCATTTCCGATCACCGGAAAAACGAAGTTGCCAAGAGAATAGGCGATAACTCCGCCACCGTGGCGCTCTATACCTTGGCACACATGCGGATGATGCTGGATCACAAGGTCGGCGCCGTGGTCAACGAGACTGCGCGCAAGCCGAACCCTCGCCGGGGACGGATACTCGCTGAATTCGAGGTCAGCATGCAAAACGCACACCACAACATCGGATTGCTTCCGCGCGGCTTCTACGCGCCGGAACAAGCTGGATGCTCGTAGCGGCGCAATTCCAGCAGCCGTGCATGACGCGAAATATCGCGGGACATCGCAGCCGCCGACGTAGGCGATTCGCCTACCTTTGACCTCAACAATTGTCGGCTTCTCCGCATCGGCCAGATTGTCGCCTGCACCGAAGTATGCTAGCGATCGTTCGGTGAGGAAGTTCCGCGTAGTTGCAAGCCCGACTGGGCCGCCGTCCATAACGTGATTGTTGCACAAACTCCAGATGCCAATACCGCAGTTCTCAATGCCGCGGGCCAATTGGTACGGCACACGCATAACGTTTTTCGGAAGATCCTGGGTCGCCTCGGCGACGATACAAAACTCGAGATTGCCGCAAGCGATGTCTGACACCGTAAGCAGGTTCCGCATGTGTCGGAACAGGTCGCTGGCAGCAGTGGTTGCGAGATTTGTCTGCAGCCCGCCGCCAAGGCACACATCGCCTACAAATGCGAGGGTTAAGTGTGACCTTGCGCGGTCAGTCGTCATGATATGGCCGCCTTCACTTCGCGAAGACTACTACATCGTCGCGGTGGTGCCCACATAGAGGCTGCCACGCGGCAAGAGTCGCAGTCTTGGCGGCGGTCGCCTGTGTCGCCAATCCGAACCGCTCATTTTGACTGGCCTGGGCCACGGCCCAAGTCAAACCCATCGGGTCGGCGTCGAGCCCAATCCCGAAAGGAGGTTCCAGACCCACTACTCCTTAACTTCAGCTCGATAGGCGAGGTGCGCGCTCGTGGTCGGAGAATTCTCGCTGGACGTTATTCGATCGCAATCGCTGCGACACCCCACGTGAGGTAGCTCCGTGACGAACAACAGTCCGGCGGATAACCAGCGCCCACATACCAGTTTGATCGACCGTCGTCACAGATGAGCCCGTCGCATCGCCCATCGGGCGTGCTTGCCCTCACAATGCTCAAGAAGGCAGATATCATTTCGACCTCTTGACAACCGAAGCCATATCAGCGTTCCTGCTGGCCCAATCAATAACTGTCACGCCACCTTCTCCGTGTGCCAGAGACTGCGAAGGCGCACATACCGTGACGCGGCTGCGGTCAACTCGGGATGGCGACGTGCACCGCTTGGCGTTTCCTGTCCTGATATCCAGAGACCGTTTAGACCGGGAAGGCAGCCCATTCCACCGTGCCCACGATCTGAAGATCGAAGCCTCAACCCGTGAATCCATTGGCAACGCGGCCGTCAGCATCAGGGTGCGAACCCCGGGCCCGGACATTCGCTGCGATATCGTTCAGGCACGTGTCGAGCGTTCGCCGTTACTCTGGTATATCTCTCGCTTCAGCACTCTTTGGTAGCGTTCGATCATTTCGCCAATAGCCCAGTGAAAGGTGAAGTCGTTGGGTGCGGGTGTTAGACGGTAACGCTCCGGGATACAGATCCACGGCTTGACGTCCACCCCGAGCAACTCCCCAAACCGCTTGATCCGCCAGTTCAACCGGAGGTTCAACCACAGCGCTCCGCGCAAAAGGCGGGAGACCCGCTCGCCACGCCATTTTGCAGACGCCGGCAGAGCTTCGTAGAAAACCCAAAAGTCCTGCAGCGCTGGCGAGGAGAGCATCGTTTCGAGCGGCTCGTGCTCACCTGTTGTGGGGTGAAATGTCTGGGCGACCGCCTGCTTGCTCTGGCCTATGGTCTCGCGGGGAATGCCGCAATCCTCGGCCATTCGTCTCGCGATCGGACGGTCATAGTAATCGCGTGCGAGGGACCAGGGCCGCATCTCCGCGGAATTGGAGATGCCGTCGATCTGCGGATGATTGACAGCGCCGATAAAGGGGATGGGGAAGATCAGAAAGCCAACGCGACCACGGAAATCGGTCAGCGCCGCTCCCGGATCGCCTCGCTTGATCTCAGTACTGACTCTCGGGCTGTCCTTGTCCCAAACCGTGTCGCCGTGATCCCCGGTAAGCAAAATCCTTCGTTCGAGGATTCCCTCGATGCCCGACATTATCACCAGGTCGCCACCTGTCCCACTGGCCAGAAACTCGATCTCCGGGCGATCCGTTCGTTCGAGATACGTGTCGCGGTCGCATTCGATCATCCGGATGCCGAGGAGTTCGCCGATTGTCTTCCCCGAATCCTCGTCTGAGGTACCCGGTCGCGGCCGGGCCCGAGGGAAAGTGAAGCCTTCAGTACATCCGACCTCCCGAGCCAGGACTGCACACGCTGCTGAATCGTAGCCAGCAGAAATGCCGATCAGCGGCTCGTAGGCGACGAGTCGGTGCGAAGATCGCGCATTTTGAACGACCGCCTCGACCATCCGACTTAGGAATCCATAGTAGTCACCGTAACTGCGGACTGCCGGCGGGACCGGCTTCGGCAACACCCTGACATTCAGGCCACTATCAACGTGCAGGATGCAGTGGTAATAAAGGTAGACGCGATTCCCGCTTTGGGTCGGCACGTGCTTCCGGTAACCGCGTATCCCCTTCATGATCGTCGCCAAATCATGCATGTAGTACCGGTAACCGCAGGCGCAGGCTTCGCCCGCTGCCGCCAGAACTAGCGCCAGCGAATTGGAGGTGTAGAGCCGGCCGCCTGATCTGATCAGGTGAATCCTGTCCAAGGTGTGGGTAGGCGTAGAAATCACGAGAGTGTCTTCACGCACTTCACCAGCCGTCCCGGTCAGAACCATAGCGTCAGCGGGGTGCCCCTCAGCAAATTCTCCGTCCCAAGCACCCTCCGCGAACCACGTCTCGGACGTTTCAATCCAAGGGCCATGGCTTACCCGCACCACATCTCCACCCCTCTCCAGGCATGCGACCCAGACGAGTCGTGGGAGATGATGCAATGTTTCGAACGCGAGGCGGATCACTTACTTCGCCACCGATCCGTCGTTTCCACTTGTCGCGACGCTTCGTATCACGTGGAGGGTCTCGCGAATTCCAGCGCGGTTCCACCAGAACGACGTCGCCAAGTAAGTTACTGCGCCAGCGAGCACCAGAAGCACCAACCGGAGCGTCCCTCCCAGTTCGATGGTGAGCGTCAGCCGCGTCGCTATGACAGCTAAGTACATAGCAGCGCAGGCAATCGTTGAAGGCATCATCGCCTTCGCAAGCATGTGCAGGTTGAGCCCTATCACCGGTAGGCTGCGCAGCATATTCTGGAGAAATGCGATAGGAACTGCGACAAGCCAAGCGATGCTGAGCCCTAGCAGCCCCCAGTGCACACCGGTGAGGAACGCGGCGGGCATAATGAACGCCGCAAAGATTGCGTTTTTCAAGAGAATATCGGAGCGTCCGATGCCTTGGGTCGCATTCGGGACGAAGTTGTTGATTATCCGCAGTGGCATCACCAGTCCCATCAACTGGAGCGGCAGCGCGGATGGACCCCATTTGGGGCCGAGGATTACCTCCACGATCTCGGGAGCAATACTCGAAATACCCCATAACACAGGGAAGGAGAAGAAACTCAATAGCCGAACCCCCAGCAAAAGGTTCGCACCGACTTTTCCAACGTCGTGCTGGATTCGCGAGAAGGCGGGAAATGCGATCTGATTGATGATGCCAGCGATACGCTGATTCGGAAGCGAAGCCAGGTGCAAGGCGACAGAGTAAAACCCGAGCGCGTCCTTTCCCAGGAACTTGCCGCAGATAAGTGCATCCACTTGCGTAAAAAACATCCACAACCCCTGTGCAGCGGTAACGTGCCCCCCGAAGCGGACAAGGGATCGCATCCCCTTCAGCGAAAAGTGTGGCCAGCGCACGAATGGTGCGAGCAAATTAATTCCAATTGTCTTCCACGCCTGAGTAAGCAGGGAGCTGGCGATGAGGGCCCACACACCCTCGCCGGCCAGCGCAAGACAGAGTGTCGTGATGGCACCCACGACGGCCGCGGAGAGGTCCACTAGAGAACGGCCTCGGAACGCCATGCGCCGCTGTAGCAACGCGTCGGGGATTACGGCGAACGCGGCGATGACGAACTGGAGCGACAACACTCTGACGATCGGTACAAGCCGCCCCTCCGTAAAGAAAGCGGCGATGAGCGGTGCGGATAGCGCCAGGAGGGCGGCTAGCGAAGCGTGGATTGCGATAATTACCGCAAGAGTTCGCTTCAGCGTGTCTTCGTCGACCTCGGTTTTTTGGATGATTGCGGATCCGAGGCCGAATTCCGAGAACATCGATAGAAAGGCGACGAAGACCATGGCCATCGCGAGAAGTCCATAGTCGGACGGCGACAGAATCCGGATCACAAGGAGCGTGATCGCCCACGTGATCAGCTGTGCCGTGAGCCTGGCCCCCACGGTCCAGCGAAGACCGGAGATGACCTGTGTGCGGATCGTCATCGAGTGTCCGAGAACAAGGGCAGCGATGTTTGGTGCGTCACGCGCTCGCTAGGAATCGCGCGGCCGCTTGTATGATGAGCATCCCAATGGCCGAGATTAGGCACGGACCTGCGCGAATAGGATCGGCGACTCGTGGTTGGCATCGTGAATGCCTTTAATCCCCTCAACCACGAAGTACTTCGAAAGGAAGCGCTGCAGCGACTCAGCCGTATACGCTATAACGTGCTCTGGCTCGTCGATCGGTCCCAGACAGTTGTTCGGGACAAAGATGAAGACGCGCCCATCCGGTTTGAGCACCCGTCGGAGTTCTCTTGCGAAGGTTCCTCTGCGAATGACGTGCTCGAGCACTTGTGACGCGATGACGATGTCGAATTCGTGGCCTGGGAAGTCGATTCGCGGCAGCATTCCGCGCCGGGCATGAATGCCCTCGGAGTTGAGGCGCGACACAGCATAGCCAGATATCTCGAGGGCATACAGATTCACGAATCCACGCTGCTTCAGCGTCCGCAGGATGCTGCCGGTGCCGCAGGCCACGTCGAGAATCTTCATCTCGGGCTGGGTGAGCGACTCGATGAGGTCGTTTTTGGTCGGCCAGGCGCGCGCCGGGTCGTCCCAGGTCTCCTCGAGCATCCGATCCCAGTGTTGCTCGCTGTTGCCTCGCCAACCGACGTTGACCGCCAAGTGATATGCGAGCGGAAAGTGATTGGACAGGAAGGCTTTGACGCGCCAAGGAATGATCCTCATATCGAGTATGAGTCCTCGATCTTGCTTGGGCGGCTCGATAGGTTGATCGCCGTCGAGGGCAGCGCATGGCTCACCACGTAGCGAAACTTTCCCGACTGCTCAGGCGCGATCTCGTCTACATGTTCTACGCTAACCTCGACACCGCTCCCAAGGCGCGCCTTGAAGCCTTCACGAATATGCGTGTCGAGCATTGCCAGGTCGGAACCCGCTGCAACGATCTGAACGCGCACCCGCTGCCGCGATTCCTGGATGATCTTGAACGACGCGACCTCCGGCAAGTCCCGAAGGATGTAGATCAGTGCCAGTCCATGCATGACGGTTCCGTCCTCCGCAACCACGAAATCCGTGCTCCGCCCTTGTATCTCTTTCAGCATTGGCAGCCCCCGACCGCACGGACAGGTGCGATCATCGAGCACGCCCACGTCACCCGTACGATAGCGAATGAAGGGAAACTCCCGGGTTGCGAGGTGGGTCACGACGATCTCGCCCGCCTTCCCGGGGGGCAGAACTTCGCCGGACGGCCCGACGATCTCGACGATGATGTTCTCGGCCGTGATGTGCATGCCCCCCTGCGGGCATTCGTGCGCGATGAACCCGGCATCGCGGCCGCCGTAGCCGTTCGCAACCTTGCATCCAAACGTGCGGCTGATCTGCGCGCGCTGGTCGTCGTAGAGACGCTCCGAGGTCACGAACGCCACCTTGACGCCGAGGTCGTCCAGGCTTTTTCCACGGGCGTCGGCATGGCGTGCGATGTGCGCCAAAGCGGAGGGGTACCCGAACAGCATCCGCGGGCGCATCGCGCGGATCTCGGCGACGAACTGATCGAGCTTGGTCTCCGACATCTCGAAGGCGGGGAGGAGCTTGGTGCGCAAGAGTCGGTCGCGGATCACGCGAAGGCGGTCCTGGGCGACAAGCTCGATCGGCGACCCCCAGACGACGATCTCCGGATCGCCGATGTCCACGCCCCACCAGCGGGTCGCGCGCCACTTCGCCGCGACATCGTGACTGATGCGGTCCTTGCCAATATAAAAGGTGAGCGGTTCGCCGCTCGAGCCACCGGTGTTATAGCGTTTGAGATGGGGGGCATTGGCGGCCTTCAACTCTTCGATGTTGGTCCGAATGAGCTGCTTGGTGAGAAGCGGCAACTTTGCGAGTTCCGCCACCGAATCGAGCCTCGCGGGTTCGATCCCTGCCTCATCGATGATGCGTCGATAGTACGGAACGTGTAGGTGGACGTGCACCAGCAATGCCTTCAGCCGGTCTGTTCGCTCCGACTCGATCCGGTCGCGGCTCAACCATTGGCTTTTCTCGAGTTCATGCATACGAACCACGCTCGAGTGTCCCTTCAGGCGCTCTTGCAACGGAAATAGGAAACCCGCTACCAGCGTCGTCCAGGCATCTTGGCGCGCGCTCATGTCGTGCAATGATTCAAAGAAGCTACGCCGAGCGCCGTGGCATAGACAGCAAGGAGCCGCGGGCGCACTTGGGCCCAGGTGTACTGCGCGGCACATTCAACGCCTGCCTGCTTCAACGACGCAGCGAGCCCGGGTTCGGCGAATACGCGCAACCCTGCCGCCGCCATCGCCGCCGGATCCTGTTTGGGCACCAGCAATGCGTTCCTGTGATTGGTCGCCAGATATGGAATACCTCCGACGTTGGTGCTGACGATGGGGACACCGCTTGCCATCGCCTCGAGGAGCGATATGGGCATGTTGTCAATGGTCGAGGGGTTGAGCACCAGGTCAGCACTGCGGTAGAGCTCAGCGATCAGCGCATTGTCAAGGCGGCCGGTGAAGCGCACCGCCGCATCAATGCCCAGCGCCTGGGACAGCGCCTGCAGGTCCGCAAGCCCGGGCCCCGATCCAGCCACCGTCAACGTCGCGTCCGCGTAAGTGCGCCGGATTTCCGCGAATGCCCGCAGCGCTGTCGGAATGTCGTAGATGTCCTCCAGGTTGCGCGTCACAATAACGTGACGACCGGCATGGCGCGATGGACCCGGATGAAATCGGGAGAGATCGACGATGTTGGCAACAATTTGCGTCGTGACGCCGAATCTGCCGAAGACGTCCTCGAGAAACGCCGACGGCACGATCACTGCGAACGCCCGGCGCAACGTGAGTTTGATTAACGCTGCTTGCCGCTCCAGGAACGCCTCGGCTTCGCCGCCACGGTAGTTAACGATCACCGGAACGCCACGAACGCGTCCAATCCACACCGCTGGCACAACGAACAGGTGCCACGCCCACCCGGAATTGGCCATGACGTGGAAGAGATCAGCGCGCCCGGCACACCGCCAAACTCGCAGTAGATAAGGAATGAGACGGAACCCGGCCCGTACGCCGCGGAGCCGCTCAACCCAAGCCGGTCGATACTTTGCGTTCACCTGCACAAGCTCGACCGTCATGCCCGTTTCCGTGAGCAGACGGGCAAGTTGCTGGGTCTGGTTAGCCATGCCTCCCGACGGCGGCGGGAGCGGCCCAACGAGCCCGATCGCGATTGGCGATCCGACCTTCACGGGTTCGACCTTACGGTGCCCGCAACCGAAAGGAGTTGAACGATCAGCGTCGCCAACAACAAGACTATCAACCCCACCATCCAGAGCAGTGTCCGCTGCAGCGCGAACATGTGGCGGACCTGCTCTGCGTTCTCCGGGGTCTCGTAAATGCGAATGCGCGGCTGCGCGCTCGTCAGGGTCGCGGCAACGCGGGCGAGTGTCCGTGAGATCCTGCCCGCGACCCTCACCAACGGGTGGGCATCATAGGAGAACACCGCGTTGCCCCACAAGAGGTACCACTGGTGCACGCCGCGGCGGTAGTACTCGAGCGCCTTGTGTTCGTGGACAAACCCGAGGCGGCCTGGCCCGTTGGGGTGCATCGCGGCTTGCCGATGTCCCAGCAAAGACTCACGGTATTCCAGTGCGCCGAGAACCTCGCCGGTCACCGCGTCGACCGCATGAAAATTATTGAATACGTCGAGCATCAACCACCGGCTGCGCTGGCGGTCGAACACTTCGACCAGCGTATGACCGTGACCGCCGAAACCGTCGAACGAAAACGCCCATTGCCGGGCTGTCATTCCGCGGGTATGCGCGAGCGCAATGAAAACTCTCACGAAGTCAGCGCAATAGCCGTAGCCATCACGGATCGCCCGATAGGTGGTCAGGAGGTCGGCCCGCACCGGTCCCTTGTCTTCGGCATGCTCCGTCAGATGGATGGCGAGCGTCAGCGCGGCGTCCCAATCGCTGACCGTTTGGTCAGCGCCGAGCGCTTTTACGACTTCCCGAAACTCCGGAGAGGGCGGTCGGCGCTCGACCTTGAAGCCTTCCGGGAAGTGCGGAGGCACCCAGGTGAAGTCACTGGCGTGTGCCTTCTGCAGGAGCAGCGCGTTTCGCAAGCGTACCGCCTCGGTCGCAGGGTAGGTCCACCATGCGACGAAGGCGATCAGCCCGGAAAGGGCAAGCAGATTGGCGGCGATCCCGATGGTCATCGTGTCACCAGCACAAGCCAACGTACTCTCCCGGGAATTCGGCCCGGCTTGCTGCGCCTACGAGATCGATCACGATCTGTCCCGGGCGGATGTGCTGGCGCAGTGCGGCAACCGTCGCTGCGTCGTTGAGCCCCACCACCAGTAATTCTGAATTTGCAACCACCTCGCCGATATCACTGCGCATCAGCAAACCGAGGTGCGGCACGTGTTGCTCGATAAAACGGCGGTTCGCGCCGAGCAGACTGGACAGGTGGACCTCCGGATCGTAGACCAGCAATCCCAGGCCCTTACCCAGGAAATGCTCGGCCAGCAGCACGAGCGGGCTTTCGCGCAAGTCGTCGGTGCCGGTCTTGAACGAAAGCCCGATCATGCCAACCTTGCGTTTGCCGGTTGCCATCACCTTGGCGATCGCGTGGTCGATGTGGCTGCGGTTGGAGCTTGCAATGGCGCCGTGCATCGGCATGTCCACGTCACGGATCTTGGCGACGTGCATGGTCGCGCGCAGGTCTTTGGGCAGGCACGATCCGCCGAAGGCGAAGCCAGGCTTGAGGTAGGCGGAAGAGATATTGAGTTGGCGGTCCTTGCAGACCAGGTCCATGACCTCGAACGGATCGACGCCCAGCGCCTCGCACAGGCGCGCCGTCTCGTTGGCAAACGTGATCTTGAGGGCGTGGAAGTTGTTGCAGCAATACTTGACCATCTCCGCCGCGCGGATCGATGTCGTATGGAACTCGCAAGGCAGATGGCCGAACAGTTGCCTCAGCTTCATCGCCGCGCCCTCGGCGTTCGCGCCGACGATCGTATACGGCGGCTTGTCGTAGTCCCTGATCGACGAGCCCTCGCGCAGGAATTCCGGTTGGAAGCAGACGTGGAAGTCCACGCCGTCCTTTTTCCCGGACTCGGTCTCGATGATAGGTCGAAGCACATCCTCGACGGTTCCCGCAACGAGCGTCGACCGGAAGACGAACACGTGCGGCGCAGTCTTGTTGCGCATCGCGGCGCCGAGATCCCTGGAGAGGCGGAGCATCGCCGTCTGATCCTGGCTCCCGTTGGCGGCCGACGGCGTGCCGACGCAGATGAGCGAAATCTCGGTCTCCATGACGGCTTCGCGGGTATTGTTGGTCACCGAGACGCGCCCGCTCGCGACGGCGTCCGCCATGAGCTGCACCAGGCCTTCCTCGACCACCGGCGTCCTTCCGGCAGCAATGAGGTCGAGCTTGGCCTGGTCGACGTCGACGCCGATAACCCGATGTCCATCGCGTGCAAGGCAGGCAAGTGATACCGCGCCGACGTAACCAAGACCAAAGATACTGATATTCAATGCGATTTCCTTTGTCGTAGGCCGACGTCGCGCGCTCGACCAGCGCTTTCCTCGAGACAGCGTGCAATGATAGCGTCAAGGCGTTGCATCGATTTCTCCCAGTCGTGGTGCGACAGCATTCGCTCGCGGCCCGCGAGCGACAGCCGGCTGCGCTCGGCCCGGTCATCGAGGATCCGCAGAATCGCGGCGGCATATTCCTCCGGCGCCGAGGCAACGAGAAAATGTTCCGGGCTCGATGCGTCGACACCTCCCGCGGCTACGCGGCTGCTGACCACCGGAATCCCCATCGCCATGGCCTCGAGGATCTTGTTCTGCGTTCCGCGGGCAATATTGAGTGGCGCTACCATCAGCGCCGCGCGCCGCAGGAACGGCCGAACGTCCGGCACCGACCCAGTGATGGTGACGCCCCGAAGCCTGCCGAGGCGCTGCACCGCGGGCGACGGATCGGCTCCGATGATCAGGAGCTTTAACCCCGGCCGCGAGGCCTGCAGGCGCGGTAGCACCTTGGCACAGAAGTCGAACATGCATTCCTGGTTGGGGTAGTAGTCCATGCGGCCCACGAAAGCGACCGTATCGCGTTCGTAGGGCTCAGTGGACGGCGCGAAGTACTCGCTGTCGACGCCGTTCGGGAACCAGTCGGAGCGGACCCCGGTCCCAAAGCCTTCGAGCGTCTCCCATTCGGCGCGCGTAATCGCTGTGCACAGCTCGAAGCGCGACGCGAGCCGGCGTTCCGCGCGCTCGAGCTTTCTAGCCTCGAGCCGATAGCCCAACGACAGCGGAAACGGCTTGTAGTGCGCATATTCGAACCATTTCTGCGAATCCATGTCACCGAAGTCGAGGATCTTCGGGGTGTCACGGACATCCTCGACGTACTGCGCCACCGAAGAGCAGTGCACGAAGATGAGATCGAAGCGCTGCTGCCGGAGCAAGGCGCGAACCTGTCGCGCAAGCTGTGCCGAGTAGAAGAATCCCATCGACGATGGCGTCGGCGTCGGCAGCCGGGCAAGCATCCGCAGCATCTGCACGGAATCGCGCACGCGGCCCATTTCGTAGTGCGCGCAGTATTGCGCGAGCCCCTCTCCTTCCTTTGCCTCTTGCTCGGACCGTACCAGGGAAGCGACGGTTACCTCGTGGGAGCGCGACAGATGCCGGATCATGTTGAAAGGGCGGATCTTGCCGCCTCGCTCCGGGGGGAACGGGAAGCGGTGACAGACATACAGGATCTTCACGCGGCCGCAACCTTCAACTCGTCTGCGACGTCTGCGGGTGCACGCGCATCGAGATAAATGCGCGCCCAGATCTCGAAGTTGAGGAGCGCCAGCAGCCGGTCGGTGCCGTCGATCCGGTTCGATTCGTGCGCCGAGATCAGCTTTGAGATCACGGGATAGCGGAAGAGTCCGCGCGCCTCGACCGATGGTTCCGAGAGCAGATCGTGCAGGAAGGGGGCAAGGTCACCCTTGAGCCAAGCCCCCATCGGCGTCCCGAAGCCGCGCTTCTTGCGTTCGATAATGTCGCGCGGGAGCACATCCGCAAGCGCCGCCTTCAGCGCGTGCTTGAGGCGGCCGCCGCGAATCTTGACGGCCTCCGGCATCCGCGCCGCGAGCTCGACCAGTTCGTGATCGAGGAGCGGCACTCGGCACTCCAGCGACACCGCCATGCTCATCCGGTCGGTAAGCAGCAGCAGGTCGTCCGGAAGCTGCGTCGCGGCGTCAACCGCGAACATTCTGTTCAGATCGTCGGGACTCGTCGCCTCACGAAACGCCGCGGCGAGCGGATCCTCGTGAGGCCGAGGCTGCTCGCGCAGCAGTTGCGCCGCTTCGTCGTCCGAGAAGACTTCCACGTAGGATCGATAGCGTTCATCGAGCGGGAGCCCAGCGCTCGAGAGAAAGCCCTTGGCAAGGCGCATCGCGTTAAGCAGCGGCGAATGGCGGTCGCTCGGCAGTTTCTCGCCGAGCGCATGCGCCGCCTTGCGCAGCCCGACCGGCAGGCGCTCGAACCGCGCCTGGTAGTGGTTGCCGAGATAGCGCCGATAGCCACCAAAGAGCTCGTCGCCGCCGACACCGGACAGGATGACGGTCACGTCCTTTCGCGCGAATTCCGAGACGAGATAGGTGGTAATAAAGGCGGTGTCGGCGATCGGCTCGTCCATGTGCCACAGCAGGCGCGGGAGGAGCGACACTACGTCGGGGCGGACAAGGATCTCGTGATGCTCGGTCCCAAACCGCTGGGCGACCTGACGAGCGTAGGGCAGCTCGTTGTAATAGGCCTCGGCCTCGCCGCCTGCGAATCCGATCGCATAGGTCTTGACCGGCCGATCGCTGTGTGCGGACATGAACGCAACGACCGCGCTCGAGTCGATGCCACCGGAAAGGAAGGCGCCGATTGGCACATCGCTCACCATCTGACTGCGTACTGATTCCTCAAGACGCATACGTACATCGCCGACCCAGGTCTCCTCCGAGCGCGAGCGATCGATGTTCTCCGGCAGGCGCCAGTAACGTCTCTCGTCGACACGACCGTTCTCGGCGACCAGCAGCGTCGCGGCCGGAAGTTTGCGAACGCCGCGAAACATCGACTGCGGCGAAGGGACGTAGCCGAGCGCGAGATACGAGCGAAGCGCGGCGGCATCGAGTTCGGCACGGATACCCGGCAGCGCGAACAACGCCTTGGCTTCGCTGGCGAAGGCGAGGCGGCGCCCGTCGCACCAGACATAAAGTGGCTTGATGCCCAATCGATCACGCGCGACGACAAGCCGCCGGCGACTCGCATCCCACAGTGCAAAGGCAAACATACCGTTGACGTGGCGCACGCAATCGTCGCCGTACTGCTCGTATAGATGCAGCAGCGTTTCGCAGTCCGACCCGGTCTTGAAACGATGCCCCTGCGCCGCGAGATCGCGCTGCAGCTCGCGGTAGTTGTAGATCTCGCCGTTGGCAACCAGCCAGAGGGTACCGTCCTCGTTGGTGAGTGGTTGATGTCCGCCCGCGAGATCGATAATGGACAGCCGCCGCATCCCAAGCGCTATCGGACCGTCGGCGTAAGCACCCTCATCGTCCGGGCCGCGATGGATGGTCCGCTGGCCCATGCCGCCCAGCACCGTGGCGGACGCGGGCTCACCGTCGAGCTGGAGGACTCCATAGATCCCGCACACGACGCTAGTCTCCTGCGTGCTTCAGATGGCTGCCGCTGGCCATGGGTGCTGCGCAAAGCGTTGCATACACGTCGGCGTAACGGGCGACACTGCGCGCCCACGTGCGCTCGGTCTCGACGTAGCGCAGGGCCTGTTCGCGCACGCTCGGCCACGTTGCGTCCGGCGTGAGGACGTTCTCGATCGCCCGAGCCAACGCTCGGACATCGCCCGCCGCAAACAGGAAGCCCGTCTCACCGTTGCGGACCAGTTCGCGATGGCCGCCGACGTCCGATGCCACGAATATCTTTCCCTGCGCCATCGCTTCCAGCGGTTTGAGCGGGGTGACGATTTCGGTGAGCCGGATGCGGTAACGCGGATAGGCGAGCACGTCGATGAGCTCGTAGTAACGCCGCACCTCGGCGTGGGGGACGCGGCCGGTAAAGATCACCCGGTCGGTGAGACCGCGATCGGCGGCAAGTTTCTTCAACGCCTGCTCCTGTGGGCCACCGCCGACCAGCAGCACGCACAGTTCCGGATGCGGGGGCACCAGCAGCGCGGCGGCCTCGATCAGCAGGTCGAGCCCCTCGTAGGCATAAAAGGAGCCGGCAAAACCGATAACCGTCTTGCCGTCGAGACCGAGCCTGCTCCG
>OCZU010001088.1_pt1 | contig 18245 bp, 20 predicted proteins | sample 1539001 | NCBI WGS metagenome assembly OCZU01 (sample SAMEA3539306, study PRJEB22396) | soil metagenome | biome: tundra; feature: field; material: soil | place: USA | collected 2010-05 | depth 0.15 m | reverse complement strand
TGGATTTGCCCTGCAAAGACCTTTGTAGCTCCATCGCGAAACGCGCTAGATCGGAGGGCGTCGTCCATAGACCAGCGGGCGCCATTTCCGGGTAAATGTGCGGGCCACCTCTGATCAGTGCACCGCCCGCGCCGTACGGCATCGCAACCTCCGCAAGCCGGTTCTGAGGCAACGGTTGTGCGTAGGTACTGCGTGTCATGCCAATGCGATTGAGCACCATGTCATGCATGAGCTTTGCGAAGGGCTCACCCGTCACGTCCTCGAGTAATTGCTGGGCGACGACGTAACCACCACCCGAATATCTCCAGATGGTCCCCGGTACGACATCCACGCGGATCGCAGGACTATTGGCCGGGGGCAGTCCGTCGAGAATCTGTTTCATATTCGGCAGCGGAGCATCGCCGGCATAGCCCAGAAATCCGTGTACGGTCATTCCGGCGGTGTGGGCAAGCAGCTCTCGTAGGGTCACCGATTTTTGATCGGTGAAGGCGTTGGCCGGAATCTTCCACGCCTTGAGGTATTGATTGACATCGACGTCAAGGTCGAGCTTTCCCATCTCCACTAGATGCAGCACTCCCAACGCCGTCACCGGCGTGCTGATCGACGCCGCCTGAAAAAGGGTATTCGGCGTCACTGCCGGGCCGCCGATCTTGCTGACGCCAAAACCTCGAGCCCATTCCAGTTTGCCGTCGTGGATCACGGCGATACTGACGCCTGGCACGCGCAGCGATGCCATACGGTCGCTCAGTGTCGTTGCTCGATCATGCTCGCCTTGGATCAAGACGGCCGGCAACAGCGCGCCTCGAATGTGCTGAATATGCTCCCCAACCACGGCCGGGCTCGAAGCGGCGGCCAATGCTGGGCCACTAGGCGTGATGGCCCAAAGCGCGCTGAGGGCGAACATCACGGCCAGACGAGGATTCGAGCAATTTCTGCAGCAACGAGATGCGGACATCGTATCGATTCCTCATTAATCACTATTTGCCGAGCTTGCCCGCGACTGTGTCGGTCGGACGCTGCCGCGGTGCATGTCTCCCGCCTCCCTCGGCACCACGATATACCCTTGCGCCAACGTTCCAAACATCTGGTTCCGCTCCGTCCCCCGCGCGAGCAATTCCAGGCCGGGTGCGCACAGAACGCAGCGTTGCGCGTACCCACAAATCCCTCCGATTCCCTCGTCATATCGCGCAAATACTCCCGCAAAAACGCCGAGGCCTGCCCGCAGCAATCAGGTACGAGAGTTGACACCATACCGACTAGTCGGTATTATACCAACTAGTCGGTACCTAAGAGCACTCATGGCCACTGCAACCCAGCACGATTCGAAAACCAAACTCCTCGACGCCGCCCTCCACGTCATCCGCGCCAAGGGTTATGCGGCTACGACCGTGGACGACATCTGCCATCACGCCGGCGTCACCAAGGGCAGCTTCTTCCACCATTTCAAGAGCAAGGACGAACTCGCCCTCGACGCCGTGGCGCACTGGGGGACGATGACGGACGGCTTCTTCACCTCCGCGCCGTATCACCAGGCTAAGGATCCGCTCGATCGCGTACTCGGCTATATCGATTTCCGAGCAGAGATTCTCACCGGTGATCTGCCCGACTACACCTGCCTGCTGGGGACCCTGGTGCAGGAAACTTACGACACGCACCCCGTCATCCGTGCCGCATGCGATCAAAGTCTGTCCTCGCACATCGCGGTATTGACGCGCGACATCGAAGCCGCCAAGAAGCGCTATGTGCCGCGCGCCGCGTGGACCGCGGAAAGTGTGGGTTACTTCATTCAAGCCGTCCTGCAAGGTTCTTTCATCTTCGCAAAAGCGAAGCAAAGTCCCGAGGTAGTCCGAGGGAACCTAACGCACCTACGGCGCTATCTAGGCCTGCTCTTTAACCGGCCAACAAGCCATCAGCGAAAGGAGCATTGAATCATGACGACCAATATGATTCCGAAGGCGATTCAGAGCTACCGCTCTTATATCAAAGCCACGCCCCAGGCGATCTGCGACGCACTTACAAAACCCGAATGGACCTTGAAGTACGGCTACGCCCCCGTGGTCGACTACGATCTACGGGTCGGAGGGCGCTTTCGGGCCTATCCGAACGAGGGCATGAAGCAATTTCCGAATATTCCGGACGTCATCATCGATGGCGCAATTCTGGAGGTCAGTGCGCCCCGCAAACTCGTACAGACCTGGCGCATGCTGATGGAGCCAGACCTCGCGGCTGAAGGCTTCACGCGCTTGAGCTTTGAGATCGAGGCGGTCCGGGGCGGCGTGTCGCGGCTCACGGTTACCCACGATATCAGCGGTGTACCAAAGCTCGCCGCGCTCGTTTCCGGCGAGTGGGAATCCAGGGACGCCGGCGGCGGTTGGCACGAGGTCATCAGCGGTCTCAAGACGCTGCTCGAGACCGGCGTGCAGGCCGCATAATTCATTCACGACCCAGGACAAAGCAACCCCAGGGCCACAGGAGAACAGGCATGCGATTCATGATGTTGATGATGCCGAAGGGTTACGAAAATGCCGGCGCGGATGCGCGGCCCGATGCCGAGCACGTGGCCGCCATGTCCAAATACAACGACGCCTTGAAGAAGGCCGGCGTGTTGCTGTCCTTGGACGGCCTGCACCCGCCGTCAGCCGGTGCCAGGGTGTCATTCAAAGGCGGCAAGCCGACCGTGATCAACGGGCCGTTTCCCGAAGCCAAGGACGTCTTGGGGGGTTATTGGATGATTCAGGTCAAGTCCCGACAAGAGGCCATCGACTGGGCCGCGCAGTGCCCGGCAGGTGACAATGAAATGATCGAGATCCGCCAAGTCTTCGAAATGGCCGATTTTTCGGCCGCAGTTCAAAAGGTGGCCGCGGGCCAACGAGAGTAGCGCCGTATATATCTAATTTAGGAGCGATGGTATGAGGCTCTATTGGATCAAGGCGCAGGCTCCGCAGCGGGTGTTGGCGCTGATCAAGCACCTCGGGGTCAGGGCGGAACTCATCGAACTCGATCTGATGGCCGGCCAACTCCGGACGCCGGAGTACGCCGAGCTCAATCCCAACATGAAGGCCCCGACGCTGGTGGATGGTGACCTGGTGCTGTGGGAGTCCTCGGCAATCATGGCGCATCTGTGCATCAAGTCGGGGTCGGACATGTGGCCCGCGCACAATCCGGCCGAGCAGGTCGAGGTGTTGCGGTGGCTGTCGTGGAATGACTGTCACTGGTCACCCGCTGTTGGACCGTTCTATTTTGAGCACGTCGTCAAGCCGACGTTCAACTTGGGGCCACCTGATAGCGCATCGTTGAGGCAGAAATGTTCGGACCTCATCCGATTCGCCAAGGTGCTCGACGAGCATTTGGCAGGACGAGCCTTCGTGGCGTGCGGCAGACTCACCATCGCCGACTTCCAATTGGCCTCGATGGCGCGCTACTGGCGAGAATCGGAGATGCCCTTGGAGGCATCGCCCAAGCTCGTACAGTGGCTAGAGGGGCTGATGCGCATTCCGGCATGGGCTGAACCTTGGCCGCTGAAGTCCCCTGCACCGGCCTGAGAGCCGTGAAACCGAGCGCGTGCTGCAATCCTTGATGCGAGGAGCCCTGCGACAGCGGAGCGTAGCGATGACTAAGGTCGTGATCGATGTGTCGATGTCGTTGGATGGCTTCATTGCCGGGCCCGGCGACGGTCCCGAGCATCCGCTCGGACTGAGGGGTGGCCAACGGATATTCAACTGGTATTTTAGCGGCGATGCGCCCTATGAAGGCACGATGTTCAGACCAAAAGGCGCCAACGTGCAAGTTGTGGCTGAGATGTATCGGGAGATGGGAGCGATGCTTACGGGACGCCGAACCTACGAGATCACGAACGGCTAGAGCGGCACGCATCCCGTGAATGCCATGCCGGTCGTTGTCCTAACCCACTCGCCACCCGTGAAAGTGCCGAATGAAAAATCACAGCTCGTCTTCGTGACTGACGGCATCGAATCGGCGGTTGCCAAAGCAAAGGCGCTGGCAAAGGACAAACACGTCGGCATTGGTGGGGCCAGCGCCGCCCAGCAGGCTCTGAGAGCCGGTCTCGTCGACGAATTGTATCTGCGCGTCGCGCCGATTCTTCTCGGCGACGGCGTACGACTGTTTGAGCATCTGGGCGATGAAGCGATTCGTCTGCGCAAAATAAGCTCGCTCGATGCCGAGGAGGCGAGCCACCTGCGTTTCGAGGTACTCCGTCGGTAAGGGGCACTTACGATCAACGTATTGGTCGATATCGGGCATCGCATGTCAGATCGAGTCTGAACTAAACCAGACGCAACCATGAATCCGGCTAGGGTCTCGGCACCGGAAAGGCAAGAACATTGCTCGTGTAGGATTCCACTACTTCGCTGATCGGCGTTCCACCGGGCACGGTCAACACCGCCCGATGCTCCAACAATATCGGCGGCATGGATAGCACGCCCGCGTCATCGCCGGCCGCGGCGGCATTCATCTCCCACCCCTCGGGCAACGGAAGCCATAGCATTTTCGACGCCAGCGTATGGCGCCGGAAATGAAGCGACTGTACAGCTTTGCCGAACGGTATATCCGTGGTATCCAGGGCCTTGTTGATCTCAGGTGTCAAGCGGCCTGGCACATACCAATTGTCCGCCTCCGACAGCACAACCGCGCCGCAGAGCAGTCTTACCCTTCGATAACGGACCGGTTCCGTTGGCGTCACGCCCAACTCTCGACGCAGCTCGGGCGATACCGCTTTGTCCGTGTCAGGGACTCGTGCTGCAACGATGCGTGGCGGCGATGCCAGTCGATGAGCTCCGCACCAATGCTCGAGAGTCAAGGTCGCACTGTCATTGCTCAGCAATTCGGCGTTCAATGTCTGGAGCAGCGCCACCGCCTCGACACGCGCAACGAAACTCCCCGACCACGTCGGCGTTCGCGCTGTTGTGGAGTCATCCGCACCAACTGTCAACAACCACAGCAGCGCGACACCACACGTACGAGCCGCTTTGCGAACACCCGTCGTCATTTTTGGCCTCCTCCGACACAAATCTATGTGCCCGATGGTAGTACTCAATTCCCAATCTCGACGCTTGCACCGGACTGAAAGAAAGCGCGTACCGCTCCACTGCGCGCCGCATTCTCGCGTCCGGATGATCTTGCCGTTTCGAACATCGCCTGCGTTCGCTGACGAAATTCCATACAATTCGCCCTGTCCTCTGCGCGGATGTTCGATCGGATGCGCTCAGTCTATCCCGCTTTGGCCGTGATCGGCGTGACCACGAATGCCGCGGAGCCCAACGCATCGGGGCCCCGCACACCACCGCCTGGAATAGGTTGCCTGGGCTCAGGCGTACATTGATTGCAGACAACATAGCTCCCGAGGCGTCACGTGGACAGGTACGAAAACGCGCCCACGCTAGATTGAGATTATTGACGAGTCCAACTTGGCGAATCCCGGTCGCTGCGAACCAACTCTTATGAGTAGTCGATATCGGCGCTGCGTGATACGCTAATGTCTTCGTAGTAACGCGTGGGCGTAAAGATTGAGAGTCTTCGTACTAATCACATTGGCCTTCTTATCCGCGTGCAGTTGGTTCGGTTCGCGGAAAACGCATGTGCCGGACCCTACCGAGATCATCGTGACCGGCGCCCCTGCGGGCTCGTTCGTGTTCGTAGATGGCGTGCAAACCGGACTGGCAACGACGGCCAATCACTTGCAGACTCTGGACGTCACTGCCGGCGCCCACAAAGTGGAAATACGCGCGGGTGATGTGCTCGTCTACCGAGAGGATACCTATGTGGGTCCCGGGGAACACCGCGTAATCAACGTCCTGTCTGGTTTCAGTCGCTAACGCAAGACGATTGCACCCGCCGGCAACGTTCGGCTTATCGCTCGTAAACGCTGCCGCCGACCGCGGGACAGAATGGGCCGTCACCCCAATTGCAGATCAAACTGATAACACTTTTTGCCAACCTCTTCACCGGCGCGATTCCATGTCCACTCATCGAAGTACGCACGGCCGGCGTGATCGACGCGAAACACCGTTGAGCAGCGCGTACCATATTCATCGGCGCGCACAAATGCGCTGGAAAGAAGTCGCTCCCATTCCACGCTGATGCCCGTCTGTGGCAATTCCGCATCCGATGCTTGCCGGTCGTCGCGCAACAAGTTCATCAAGGCGGTTACATCTTGCACATCGGTCAGCGCAGAGGCTAGCCGAGACTTGGCATTCCTCACTTTGGGCCAAGGCGTGTCGAGCAGATCATTGGACAAGCCAAAAATGCCTGCGCCGAGTTCGCGACCGTCATGGCGCACACTTTCGTAAACCCCGAGCCGCTTGCCATCGCTAAGAATCATATTAAACGCATTGTAATTGGCATCGACGCTGCGAAGGTAAGCCAAGCCATCCGCCACTGAATTACCCGCCTCCAATACATCCGTCACGAGAGTGCCGCGGCTCCTCACGTCTGCGCGCTGCATACTAGGATCCCGGAAATTGGTCAAAGCCGCGAAGTGGCCCCTCCGGGTCACGCCCAGCCACGTACCACCCGCCTTCAGATCCCGGCCCGCCAACAATCCCGCGTGGTCGGGCCACCAGTCTGCGCTCCTTGTCGGACGCTCGTGAAATTCGTCGCGGTTGGCCGCAAGCACGCACGGAAACTCCGGATGCACGTGCCAGGCAAGCAGAATCAGGCACACTGACTGTTCACTCCGATTTCATCTTGAGAATTGACGCCCGCTTATTCACTCTAACACCCATGCCTGCCCCAGAGCGCTTTCGTCTTCGCGAAGGCTAATCGCCCAGTAGGTGCACAGCAAGCGTACGCGACTGCGGACGCCGACGATGCTCGAAGAGGTAAATTCCCTGCCAACTTCCTAGCGTCAAGTGACCATCGATTAATGGAATACTGAGCTGCACTTGCGTGAGTGCCGTACGAATATGAGCCGGCATGTCATCCGGTCCCTCATCGTCATGTGAATAGGCTGACGGATCCTCCGGGGCGATGCGCGCGAAATACCTTTCAAGATCGGTGCGCACCGTCGCTGCGGCGTTTTCTTGGATGAGCAGGGATGCGGAAGTGTGGCGGCAGAAGATCGTTAACAATCCCACCTTCAACGCCTGCGCGTCCGTCCAATTCATAATCCGATCAGTGATCTCGAGCAATCCTTGTCGCTCGGTGTTAATCGACAACGACGTGGTCATCTGTTTCATGGTGTGTCTGGGCTCATTATTGGTTTAATGTCTTTTACCAAACCCCGCGAATCCTGCGGTGGACTTCACATCGTGATCAACCGATGAGCAGCCTGTTGCACTGCCGGCCGCCGGCTCAAGTGAATGGGGCCGGAGGGGCTGATTTGACAAATCCTATCGTGTTTTGACTCCATCATCGCCACTGGCCTCCCATGGGTGACACAAAATGTCAGGCCGTGTCACCGGCAGGCATTTAACGATTGGAGCACGTCTCCCGGCGGCGACACCGGGCCCGCGCAAGCCTTTGCGGAGGCAGTTCAGCAAACGATACCGGGAATTGCATCACGTTGCGATGAGTTTGCCGTACGGCATAGTGGCGGCGAGAGTTGAAGCGTTATTGCAGCCAGTGGCACGGAGTTTCATCGTGAAGTCGGTCAATGAAGCGTTAAAATTATTTTTGCGGGAAGCGCAGCTCGAACGCGCAATGAAGCAGCCGGGCGGCGCCCAAGTTATCGACGAGCAAGAGCTTCTTGCGGTCAGACGCAAACTCGCGGCGTTTCCCGCGGTGATGCAGCCCTTTGTCGGAATGCAAGAAAACGACGGAGCTGGAAATTCATTATACGGTTAAGTACCCCTTTTGATTGCGTTCCGCACGCTCGGCCCAGGTTGAGCACTCCCTACTTCTTTGGCTTGTAAATGTAATTCGCAAACACGTACCCCCAGGGTACCGCAACGATGGGCAATATCACCCACAAGAATCCCGAGGTGATGCCTTCCGCTGGTGAACCCGCCAACTTGTCCTCTGACCAGAGTGGGTATGCCACCAGGATGAGCCACAGGACTTTATAGAATATCTCCAGCAGCAAGATCGGCAGCATTTTCAGCGGACGGATGATGCCTAAGCTCGCCAAGGTCGCGAAGGCTGTCCAGACGCACCAGGCTACGGCATTTGTCGGTTCCCATGATCCCTGGTGGGTCAGGACGTGCGTCCACGTGTCCTTTCCCAGCAGGAAAAACATCAAGATATAGACCAGTCGCAAGAGGTAGATATTGACCCTGCGGACACCTTCATATTGGTCGGCCCGTTGAAATATGGCCATGAGTTTAAGTGTCATGGAATTATCCTTCGCGCCGTCACTTGCCCACTTGCGTCGATACCGGCGGCGCGGACTTCAGCGGAGCCGGCTGTGCGGTCTTTAGTTGCTGAAGAGTTTCAGCAATCGCCGCATCCAGTTGCGGATCGCGCCCTGATGTGGGGCGCAGCGCTAAACTGGCAGCCCCATCAGCGCTCTGCCACACCTTGATGATGGCGCCAAGCCCCGGTTGTGTCATGAACTCTGTCCGGCTCTCGAGGCTGGTACCCGATGGAGGTGCGTCGTGTGTCAGCCCGGCGCCGATCGACAGGTAGGGCGCGAAGCTTGCGCCGCGGTTGAAGATCCGCAGCAGATCGAGTGCGCCACCGTAGAGGCCGATATGTCCCGAGCGGAACCGGTCGTTCAAGCGCGCGCCGTTCAGGTCGAGTTCGGCGCTCCAGGCCGCGGAGAATTTCGTCCCGATGTCGAGTCCGGCGAGAGCGGTACTTCCCTTGCCGCCCCAGGGCTTGTCAGGCGTGATACCGCCGCCGTAGGGATTGACATACCACATTCCGACTTCATCTTGGGCGAGCGCTGTGAGCGGGATGCACAGAGCCGACGAACTCATCAGAAATAGATGTCTCAACAACGACCACTTGATCGCGCGACTGCCGTTGCATGACTTCCGGGGCGTGCCGCGCATCATCCCACCGCGCGCCGAATCCTTGCCTAGCGTCAGTCCCGAATACAAAGCGAGTGATCCGTCTGCGTCGCCGGTTAACTGATCGCGCGATTCTTCGTCTCTGGCAGGACGAACAGCGCGACGACCGCCGTCGCGAGCGCCATCCCGACTGGATACCAAAGACCCGCGAAAATATTGCCCTCGTAGATCACCAAAGCGGCGGCCACGAAAGGCAGGAACCCGCCCAGAATACCTACGCCGAGATTGTATGGAACCGATAGCGACGTGGTGCGAATTCTTGCCGGGAACATCTCGACCATGAATGCAGCCATCGGTCCGTACACCATACCAACGAGTGCCATCAGCCAGATCACCACCACAATTGCACCAACAACGTTTACGTGGCCAGCGGTGCCTTTGAAGCCGGCTCCTTCGAGCGCTTTTGTGTAAGTCGACTCGTCGAATCCATTCAATTTCGTCTCCCCAATACGAGTCGTCATGCCGCCGTCGGCCGGCCCGGCTATCGACGAATACGACAGTCCATTTCGACTGAAGAACTTACGCGCCTTATCACATGCCGATACCGGCGCGGCGAACAGCGAGAATGTACAGTTGTTCGCGCTGATCTCGATCGCATTTTTTTCGGAGAACAGCGACAGTCTGGGGTTCGAAAAATTGGCGAGTAAGTGGAAGCTCGGTATAAATGTCAACGCCGCTAACAGCATCCCGGCGATCATGACCGGCCTGCGCCCAATCCGATCGGACACCGCGCCGAAGAGAACGACGAGCGGGGCTCCTAACGCCAAACCGACCGCGATGATTACATAGCTGGTTATGTAGTCGACGTGCAGCGTGCTCTGCATGAAAAACAGCGCATAAAACTGTGCGCCGTACCAAATTACCGTCATGCCGCTCGTGATACCAAATAACGTGATGAGAACACCCTTCATATTGCCCCAAGTGCCGAAACTCTCCCTGATCGGCGATTTCGACCTGCGCCCGTCCAACTGCATCATCTGGAACACCGGCGACTCTTCGAGCTTAAGGCGGATATAAATTGACACCGCAAGCAATGCAATCGATGTCAGGAACGGGATACGCCAGCCCCACGACTTGAAAGCATCATCACCCAGCGTGAGACGGCACGTGAGAATGACCAGAAGAGACAGCAGCAGGCCGATCGTCGACGTCATCTGCAGCCAGCTCGTCAAGTAGCCGCGATGCGACGGCGGGGCGTGCTCCGCCACATACGCGGCTGCCCCTCCGTATTCGCCGCCAACCGCCAGACCTTGCGTAAGTCTCATGGACACCAACAGCACCGGTGCCCATACGCCTACCTGCGCATAGGTCGGCAGCAGCCCAACGGCAACGGTCGAGACGCCCATCATCACCATGATGACCATGAAGGTTTTCTTGCGGCCGATGCGGTCGCCCAGAGCCCCGAAGACCAGGGCACCGATCGGCCGCACGGCGAATCCCGCACCAAACGTCGCAAGGCTGGCCAGAAACGCCGCTGTTTCATTGCCGGGCGGAAAAAACAACGCACTGAAGAAAACAGCGAGAGTCCCGTACAGAAAGAAATCGTACCACTCGAAGGCCGTTCCCAGCGAGGCCGCAATAACCGCCAATTGCGTGTTGGTCACGCGCACTGCGTGGCCCGAGATGGATTCTAGAGATGCCGTGGACCCGGCGAAAGCAAGTTCGCCATCTGCGCTATCCATTGTCTATCCTCCCCAAAGTTATTCTTCTAAGGATCTCCTCGACTGCAGCCCGCGCGCCGTGTCGGCTCTGAGGCGACGCTGGACATTGCCCGCCGTATACCGTCTCCCTTGGTGGACGCAACAATCGTAATACGGATGCGACAATACCAACAGCATTGACCAAATCGGATTCTCGACTGAGCGCAGCGTCCAAATGAATATCCTCAAGTGAATGTATCCCAAATACGACCACAGCTATTTTGCTCCGTAAGTCGATCCCAACCCGTCGGCCGGAATCGCCGTCTGGCGAGCGGTTCACGCGGGGTGAGTTCGAGAAATGGACGCTAACCTGCAATACGAATGTTGGACCGCAGCGGTTCCCGCTTTTGGCGCGCACGCGACTGCCTCCGGTAGCTTTTCCGCCACTCTAATGCACAGACGATGCGGACCGTCCGTGGCATTGGCCGCAGTTCCGATATTTTGAACCTTGGACCATCGAAACCGAAGATGGCCGTCGCCGAGTCGTCGCGCTAACTTATCAAATGCGGCGCGTGCATCTGAGTCGTTTGAGACGGACTGCAGCTGACTCTTTGTCTCCGCAAATAGGCCCGCAAGATCTATTTCCCGCTCGAACACCACCCATTCCAGGTTGGCGTACCTTGTGGCAATCGCCATTCGCGTCTGCTCGAGATCCTCGAGCCAGGGCTTCGCGTCGAATGCCAACGGTAAGCACCTAAAAAACCTGGATTCTTTAAAAAGGTTGCGAACGCGGTATGGCTGGGCGCAACGCGGCGCTCGAGCGACGTTGCAACTATATGTTTTACTTGATGCTGCGCTGCCGCTACCGCAGCCAACACTCCCTTACTTCCAGGCACGTCGACGCGGCGTCCCCCAAGTTCAAGTTGGGCCAATTCAATCACGTGTGTGGTGACTCGCATCGATCGTATCTGATAGATTAAACATTCGAACGGGGGCATTCGCACGATTCCAATAATTCCTTCGCACTAACCCAATAATTCGAAAGGGTGACGTATGGCGGACTTTGATGCTCAGCCGGTCTGGGATGGGGTGGGAAACTTTCACTTAAACCGCTACCGGATCGCATTCGCGCAGCCGGCGGGCTGGGATAAAAAATCCCTGGCCGCGGATTTTGTAGGTCACTTTAAAACCTATCTTGACAGTCCGTATGCGACCACGGAACTCTCGAGCAGGACATTCAACGGCAAATCCACGTACAAGTTTTGGGGCGCTTTGAAATTATTACGGGGTCGGCTCGAGGGGAACCCGGACGCGCATCACGATTGGGTGGTACTGGAGTGGGCGGACCCCCGGAAAGGGCAAACCGCGCAAACCCTGTGCCGAAACTTCTTCGACTCGCCCGACGATGCGATTGCTGCCTCCGGAGGGGCGGTACCTGGGGCGATTGCGGGCGGGATCCCGCTTGGCCCACTTGGCAGCATCGAGGGTGCAACGGTTGGCGCGGTGCTCGCCGTTGAAATCAATCGCAAACATTTTCTTTCGGGTCGACGGTCCTGGCTCTTGGATGACGCCGCGGCTTTTGGACAGAGCCAATCGGATTTCCTAGGGGCGCCGAGGTCGAACATTCTGATTCTTGAAACGGTAGCCGTGGAGCGATTCGCACACATTGCATTCATGGCAGGCGACTGGATAGTCGGTCTCGAACAAAGAATTCCGAATATCTGGATCTCGAATCTGGAAAACTTCGTCATGAAAAGGGGGCTCACGCCCGTGCCGATCATCACGCCGCAACCGGCTGATATTTGGCAGAAAACCCCGCGCGACTGGGTGCGCTACTATTCCAATAATACTCTCGCGGATTTCGGAGCTGTGGCGGCCACTAAGCAGTTTGCCGACATGCTGCCACTGTATCGGACCATTCTGCCACCGCGCCCCTGAGCAAAGTCAGCGCAACCGCAATTTTCGCCATACGGCTCTCCCGAAGACGCGCCGACTATTGAGGTGAATTATTGACGACGGATTTGGCAATTGCGGACCTTTGAATTCACCGGCCGAAAACCGCCTTCTTGAGCTGGCCAAATAGCTGCGAGCGAATGCCGATTTTCCTGGGCTCGCGCGATCGTTTGCTGATCTGTCGATACGCGACCTTGTATGAAAAACGTCGCCTTTTGGCATTTGACGAATCGCTGCAATTGCGCGGGGAGATCGCCTTTGCCGATTCGGCAATCCGATTAGCGCGCATCATTAAAAGTCGATGTCACAGCCGCTCATGACCTCCACAACTGCTATATTCGCTTGCTCAACTCAGACTACGGAGGCGACCATGACTTTGCTCAAGCCCCTACTGTTGATCTCTTTGCTCGGACTCTCCGGCGGCGTACTGGCCGCGGATGCCTCGGTCACGATTTCGTCGCCGGCGGACGGCGCCAAGGTCAGCGCCAGTGCACCCACCTCGGTCACCTACGAGGTCGTACCGGGCCCAAAGGGCGATCACGTTCATTTGTATGTGGATGGTGGAGAAGCCTCGATCCTGCGCCAGCTCAAGGGCACGACCTCGGTCGACACGTTGACGGCCGGCCCGCACACACTGTGCATCAAGATCGTCGACAAGGCTCACACGCCGATCGGCGTGGAAAAGTGCATCAAGGTCACGGCCGGCTGAAAGCCGGCCCTGGCCGACGGTGAATGAGCGCGTGGATGCGCAAGACCTCGGCTACGCGCTGACCCAGGTGGTCCACAACCTGGGCGCCGTCTCGGTCACGGGCGGCGCTGCGGCCGCGCGCGGTCTGAAGCTTGCCGAGCCGCAAGCGGCGCAACGGCTGCTCGCGCGGCTGGTACTCGGCGGCTGGGTGGCCCAGGGCGCGAGCGGTCTATGCTTTGGCGTGATCAGCTATGCGGGGTATGGCCAATTCCCGGACATCCACGGCATCGCGATCGGCGCGCTGATTCTCAAGATGATGTGTGCCGCTGCCGGGTTCTCGGTGGCGGCGCTATACCTCGCGCGCGAGGCGAGCTGGGCGGCGCCGGGCCGCCAGCGCGCATGGACCACGCAGCTTGCACTGGCGCTGACGGCGCTGGCGGCGGCGGCATTTCTGCGCTGGTTCTCGTGAACGACGACGGCGGCCGGTCGACGCGCGCTAGCGCAGCTTCCAGTTGGGTCTTAAGAAATGGCAGGTATAGCCATCGGGATACCGTTCAAGGTAGTCCTGATGCTCGGGCTCCGCTTCCCAAAATTCCCAGGCTGGGGCAAGCTCGGTTACGAGCTTGCCCGGCCATAGGCCCGACGCATCGGCCGCCGCGATCGTCTCCTCGGCGATGCGCTTCTGTTCATCGTTGGTGTAGAAGATCGCCGACCGATAGCTTGTCCCTTGGTCGTTACCTTGGCGGTCACGCGTCGTCGGGTCGTGGATCTGGAAAAAGAATTCGAGAATCTGGCGATAGGTGATCTTGTCCGGATCAAAGAGGATCTCGATCGCTTCCGCGTGGGTGCCGTGATTGCGATAGGTCGCATTGGCGACGTTGCCGCCCGTGTAGCCGACCCGCGTCGACACGATCCCGTCGTACCGGCGAAAGAGGTCTTGCATGCCCCAGAAGCAGCCGCCCGCAAGAACCGCGCGCTCTTCGCTCATTGGAGATCCTCCACTTGGTCCAAGTAAGCACCATAGCCCTCGGCCTCCATGTCATCGCGACGTATGAACCGCAGCGCGGCCGAGTTGATGCAGTAGCGCAGCCCACCTCGATCCTCCGGGCCGTCGGGAAACACGTGCCCGAGATGGCTGTCGCCGTGCGCCGAGCGCACCTCGGTACGCATCACGCCGTGCGACGCGTCTCGTAGTTCGTGGACGTTGGCTCGTTCGATGGGCTTCGTGAAACTGGGCCAGCCGCACCCCGAGTCATACTTATCGGACGACGCGAACAGCGGCTCGCCGGAGACGATGTCCACGTAGATTCCCGGCTCCTTATTTTTCAAGTATTCGCCGGATCCGGCGCGCTCGGTGGCGCTTTGCTGTGTCACGCGAAATTGCTCGCCAGAGAGTTTGGCGATGGCCTCGGGGGTCTTTCGATACTTCTGCATTCAAACCTCCTGGCTTCTGCTAAAGGAACACTCTTGTGCCGGACGCACGTGAATTCAAGAATCGCCTCATGGATTATCCCAAATGGCGAGCGATCCGTATCGGAGCAAGCGGTGCGCCGCGTTCATTGGGCGGTCGCAAACTCTGCGCGCCCGTCCGCCGCGCATCGGCGCCCAAGCGAATATTGTAGCCCGGGTTCGAGCAGACGAAACGAATCGCGCATTTGAGCGAGCGGCGCTTGCAACTGCGGTCTGTTGACCCACCGAATGATTGGGCTTAGCCTCGACCCACAGGACCACTGATAGGGAGATCATCAGGTGTGGTACATGGCTGTGCAATTGAGTCCCCCCGCTCCACGCCCGCCGCTGCTGCGGCTCATTTGGGAGGGACTCGCGATCCTGCTCGCGTTGAATCTCGGCGCAACAGCATCTGCATCGGATCTCGGCTGGATTTCGATGAATCAAGGTGCGGCCTGGACCGCTGAAGCACGCGCCAATTTCTATACCCGCGACCAAGGATCGCGGTTGATCCCTCTGAGCTGGATCGTTGCCTTGAAGCAAGCCAACGGCGCGCCCTTCATGGCGCAGAGCCTGGCTCGCTACGGGTATCTGCCCAATGAAGGCAGCACGCCAGCCGGGCTGCCCGTCGGATTTACGGTCGCCAATACGACGACCGGGGAGACTCTGGGGATGACCTGCGCGGCATGCCACACTCGGCAGGTCGTGGTCGGTGGCAACGCCTACCGGATTGACGGCGGTCCGGCGATCGTCGACATCCAGAGCTTTCTGACCGATCTGGATGTCGCCGTCGGCAAGCTGCTCACTGATCCTTCGGGCATGGACGATTTTTCGCATGCGGTACTCGGCCCGTCACCGACGAATGAACAGACGGCCGACCTGCGCCAGAGTCTTCAGGCGTGGTATACGCCATTTCACACGATCGTCAGCCTCGGTACGCCGCTACTGCCCTGGGGGCCCGGAAGACTCGATGCCGTATCGATGATCATCAACCGGCTCGCGGGACTCGACTTAGGGCCTGCGCCGACTTACATCATCGAGAAGAACATTCAGCGCGCAGACGCACCGGTGCGCTACCCCTTCCTATGGAACGCGTGGCGGCAGGACAAAACCCAGTGGCCCGGGTTTGCCGACAATGGCAACCCCGTGTTGGGACTCGGACGCAATGTCGGCGAGGTCACCGGCGTATTTTCCGCGTACCATCCCAAAAAAGACGACGGGCGATTGTTTGGCATCGACTATGTCGGAGAGAATTCCACGAACTTTGACGGGCTATTTGCACTCGAGGAATTGATCAAAAAAATCGGACCGCCGAAGTGGCCGTGGCCGGTCAACGCCGCGCTGGCGGCACAAGGAAGCAAGATCTTTGCGCAGAGCTGCGCTCATGGGTGTCACGAAGTCAAGACCAATGTGATCACGCAAACATGGGTGACACCGATTCAGAATGTCGGCACGGACACACACGAGTGGAGCATTTTGGCACGCAAGGTCGATCCCGGCGTGCTCAGGGGCGCATCCATTCTGGGTTTGACTGCACCTCTCCAGGATTCCGACGACGCACCGAAAGTCTTGTCGCTCTCGGTGATCGGCTCGATCCTTCAGCACGCATTGCCGGTGGTCGTGGCAAGCGACCTCGGCGAGCAAATTTCGCGCGCCGGCACCGCCTTCACGCCCGATACGGAAGCGCTCAAAGGCGCGTTCCGCTACGGTGCCGCGGCTGCCGCCCCTGGAAGCTACGAATCGCGGGTCATGAAGGGCATCTGGGCGGCGGCCCCCTATTTGCATAATGGCTCGGTACCGAGCTTGGCCGAGTTGCTCAAGCCGTCGGCACAGCGGGTGGCCGCATTTAAAATCGGACCGGCCTATGATCTCGACACGGTGGGGCTCGCGACCGAACAAACCGAGTTCGCCCAAATACTTCAGAGCACCGACTGCAGCGCGCTCGATTCAGGAAACAGCCGCTGTGGCCATGAGTTCGGCACCAAACTTTCGGCCAGTCAGAAAAAGGCCTTGCTCGAATACTTGAAGACCCTTTGAGGGATGCGAGAACATCTGGGACGTCGATCCCCCGTCTAGTGCCGACTCACCGGGCGAGTCGGAGAGCACGATGACCGATCAGGCGGCCGCTGTTTCGGGAAACCTCGGCAGTATCGAGCACTTCGTCGTCTTGATGCTCGAGAATCGCTCGTTCGACCACCTGTTCGGAGCGCTGAAGGCCAAGAACTCCGCGGTTGACGGCGGACTCGATGGCGAATTCTCCAACCCGACGGATCCCGCCGCCGCATCCGCGGTGGTTCGAACGGGGCCGGCTTCGGCTTTTGCAATGCCGTTTGATCCGGGGCACGAATTCGAGGACATTCAGATTCAGCTCTACGGCCGCGCCCCCTCGGCCGATCGCGCTCCTGCACCACGCGTCGATCCGGCGCCAATGAGCGGCTTCGTCTATAGCGCGGAACAAAACGCCGCGCCGAATCCATCGAACGCGGCGATGGTCATGCAATTCTTCCCCGTCGAGAAGCTACCGGTACTCACCTCGCTCGCCACCGAATTTGCGGTGTTCAACTACTGGCACGCGTCCTTGCCCGGACCCACTTGGCCCAACCGGTTCTTCGTGCACGCAGCGACATCCGGCGGACTGACCGACAGTCCCAGCGATCCCGATATCCTTGCCGGCTACTCCTTCCCCGCCGGCACCATCTATAAGAGGCTCGCGGCCGGCGGCAAGTCCTGGCGGATCTACCACGAGGGCTTGCCGCAAACCGCCGGAATCGACAGCTTGCGCCTGGAATTTCTCGATGTGCTGACTAAAAACTTTCGCGAGATGAGTTGCTTCGAAGGCGACCTTCGGAGCGGCATGCTGCCGCAATATGTATTCATCGAACCGAGCTATGACACCGGCCACGATTACGTCAACGGCAATTCAATGCATCCGCTCAACGACGTACGCCAGGGCGAGCTGCTCGTGAAGCGCGTCTATGAGGCGCTCAGGGCATCGAGTTTCTGGACAAGCACGATGCTAATCGTCACCTTCGACGAGCACGGCGGATTTTTCGATCACGTGCCCCCACCCCCGGCCGTACCGCCCGGAGGTGATCAGCGGTACGCGAACCCAGCCAATCACTTCGATTTCGATCGATTGGGCGTGCGGGTACCCGCCATCGTCGTATCGCCATATACGCCGAAGAACATGGTCGTCGGGAACTTGGCCCGAGACATTTACGACCACACCTCGATACTCGCAACCGTGGAAAAGCGCTTCAAGCTGGCCGCACTGACTGGCCGCGACTCGGCCGCTCGGACGCTCGAGAGCGCCCTCACTCTCAATACACCGCGAGTCTCGCCTGAGGATGCGCGCCTGACCTTGCCGGAGCCCGTTGCCGACTCGCTAAGGACCCGCTTTTTGAATTTCTTTCGTCGACCGGCAGCGCCGCCGGCCGCACCGATGTCGCCGAGCCAACGCGTGCAGCTCACGCTTGCCCACGCCTGCGATCTGCAGATCCTGGATCCCGCGGCGCGTCCGGATGCCCGTCGGCGCTACCTGTCGATTCG
>OCZU010001087.1_pt1 | contig 18262 bp, 18 predicted proteins | sample 1539001 | NCBI WGS metagenome assembly OCZU01 (sample SAMEA3539306, study PRJEB22396) | soil metagenome | biome: tundra; feature: field; material: soil | place: USA | collected 2010-05 | depth 0.15 m | reverse complement strand
GCCGCAGCGGCTCACGTATCCCGCGGCGGATGTTCTGGATGGTCAGCGTCCACGCGGCTTCAAAGTCCATGATCGCCTCGTCGTCGTGGCTAGCGAAGGCCAGCACCGACATCGCCGAGTACGGCGTCCCGCCGTCCGCGCGCGGCGTGAACTCGCGACGGTAGTCCCGCAGCGCTTCGAACGCCAGATCCGGGCTCATGTGATGAGCGAATACGGCATTCATCCCGTTGACCGCGGCGAAACGGGGTCCGTAGGAACTCGACCCCAGCACGAAAAGCTCCGGCCGCTCCCCGACCAGCGGCGCGGCCACAAGCTGGGCGTAGGGGTGGCCCGCCGGGAATCCGTCGCCGAGGAAGGCCAGCAGCTCACCCACCTGCGCGGGGAACTCCGCGGCGGCATCGGCGACCACCCCCCGGCGCAGCACGTGCGCGGTCAGCGGGTCCGTGCCCGGCGCCCGGCCCAGCGCAAGGTCGATGCGCGCCGGGTACATCGCCAGCAAGGTGCGGAACATCTCCGCGACCTTCAGCGGCGCATGGTTGGGCAGCATGATTCCGGCCGCGCCGACCCGGATCCGCGAGGTATGCGCGCCGACGTGCGCGGTCAGCAGCTCAGGGGCGCTGCACGCCAGGCTGGTCATGTTGTGATGCTCTGATACCCAGTACCGCCGGTAGCCAGCTGCCTCAACAGCCTGGGCAATGCCTACGGCACCAGCAATTGAGGCGGAGGCCGTCTCACCGTGCTCGATCCCGACGAAGTCAAGTACGGCCAGCGGAAGGGAACCATCGATAATGTCCATCACCAGCTCAATGCCACGCTAACCTTGCGCATTCCCGCCCTGGGCGCCTGCGGGCGCGGCCAGGGCGGCGCTGACCTGCCAGAGCCGGGCCGCGGTGGCCTCGTCGTAGCTGCGCTTGGAAGATTTCCTGAGCTTGCCGTTAGCGAAGAAGCGGCCCGTCACCTGCTCGAGACCGGGATCGGAGGCCAGCCGGACCGAGGTGGCGGCGCCCCGCACCGGAGTTTTCATGAATGGCCGCACGAACGGGGTAAACAGCCGCTGGGCGCGGCCGGGGTCCTCGGCTCCGAACGACGTGCTGACCACGCCGGGATGCAGCGCGTTGGCGGTGACGGAGGTCGCCTGCAGCCTGCTGGCCAGCTGGTAAGTGAACAGCACGTTGGCCAGCTTGGACTGGTTGTAGGCCCGTGCGCCGGAGTAGGACCGCTCACCCTGGAGGTCGTCGAAGTCGATGCGCCCGAAGGCCTGCACGTTGGAGGAGACCGTGACCACACGAGCCGGGGCGCTCTGCTTCAGCCGGTCAAGGAGCAGGCTGGTCAGCAGGAATGGCGCGAGATGGTTCAAGGCGAAGGTGCGCTCGAGTCCGTCCGCAGTCACGTGCCGGGTATTCCAGTACCCTCCGGCGTTGTTGACCAGCACGTCGATCCGGGCCAGCTGCTTGAGGACATCGTCGGCCAGCCGCCGCACCTCGGACTGGGAGGACAGATCCCCGATGAACACGTCCACCGGCCCGCCGCCGACGGCGTGGATTTCATCAGCCGCGTTCGCGGCGCGCCCGCGGTCCCGGCCGGTGATCGCGAGGTGCGCGCCCATCGTGGCCAGTCCCAGGGCGGTGGCCCGGCCGATGCCGCCGGTGCCGCCGGTGATCAGGACCGTCCGGCCGGCCATCGGCCCACTGTGCAACGGTTTCACGTTCGTACTCCTTAGGACCCCGAGCTGGATCAGCCGCTGGCGGCCGCGCGCTCCCGATCGGCCATTGCGAGCAGTTCCTCGGCGTGAGCCTGACCGAACTCGGACTCTTCCAGGCCGGCTAGCATCCGGGACAGCTCCCGCACCCGGGCCGGCCGGTCCAGCCGGACCACGCCGCTCTCGGTGACCAGCCCGTCGCTCGACTTCTCCACCACCAGGTGGTTGTCGGCGAACGCGGCGACTTGCGGCAAGTGGGTGACCACGATCACCTGCGATGAGCGGGCCAGCCTCGCCAGCCGCCGGCCGACCTCGACCGCGGCCTTGCCGCCGACCCCGGCGTCGACCTCGTCGAAGACGAACGTGGGCACCGGGTCCGCGCCGGCGAAGACCACCTCGATGGCCAGCATCACGCGGGAAAGCTCGCCGCCGGAAGCGCCCTTGTTCAGCGGCAGCGGCGGCGCGCCGGGATGCGCGGCCAGCCTGATCTCCACGTCGTCGGCCCCGTACGGGCCAGGCGCGTCCAGGTCGGTGACCGCGGCGGTCAGCGACGCGTGCGGCATGGCCAGCGCGGTCAGCTCGGCGGTCACCGCCGAAGCGAACCGCTCCGCCGCCGCCAGGCGCAGCGCCGTCAGCCCGGACGCGAGTGAGGTCACCTCCGACCGCAACGACTCCTCTTCGGCGGCCAGCGCCGCGATCTTGTCGTTGTCTCCTTCGAGCTCGGCCAGCCGCGACCCGGCCTGCTTGGCCCAGTCGAGCACCGCGGCCACCTCTCCCGACCCGGCTACCCCGCCCCCCGTACCGTAGGACCGGATCAGCCTGCCCAGCGCCGCGCGGCGCTCCTGCACCGCGGCGAGCCGGGCCGGGTCAGAATCCAGTCCTTCGGTGTAGGAGGCGAGCTCTCCTGCGACGTCGGAAATCAGGTAGCTCGCCTCGGACAGCCGGTCGGCCAGCCCGGCCAGCACGGGGTCGTGCGCGCGGACCGCTTCCAGCGCCCGGCCCGCGGCTCCGAGCAGGGTGAGCGCGTCCGAGCCGCCAACCGAGGCCGAGGCCGGGTCTCCGAGCAGCGCCTCGTGAGCCGTGGTGGCCGCCGCGTGCAGCGCGTCGGCGTTGGCGAGCTTTTCCTCCTCGGCGATCAGCGCGGTGTCCTCCCCTGACACCGGAGATACCGTCTCGACCTCGGACAGGCCGTACCGCAGCGTCTCCGCCTCAGCCACTCGCTCCCGCTCCGCGTGGGTCAGCGCATCCAGCTCGCCGGAGACCGCGCGGTGACGGCTGAACACCCGCCGGTAATCGGACAGGACCGTGGCCAGCTCGGGCCCAGCGAACCTGTCCAGTGCTTCCCGCTGCCGGCCGGGTTTGAGCAGCTGCTGCTGATCCGACTGCCCGTGCACGGCCACCAGGTCATCGGCCAGCACCTGGAGCAGGGACACCGGCACAGAATGCCCGCCCGCGAACGCCCGCGACCGGCCCTCGGCCGACACCGAGCGGCTGAGCACGAGCGTGGATCCGTTGTCGTCCAGATCTCCGCCGGACTCCTCGACCTCACGCGCCACCTTGGCGGAGACCAGGAGCCGCCCCTCGACCGCGGCCCGCGCCGCGCCCGGCCGCACCCGCGCCGGATCGGCCCGGCCGCCGAACAGCAGTCCGAGCGCGGTCACGACCATGGTCTTGCCCGCCCCGGTCTCACCGGTCAGCGCGGTGAAGCCGGACGACAGCTCAAGCACCGCGTCGTCGATAACGCCGAGGCCCGTGATGCGGACTTCCTCAAGCATGTTCGCCTGTGTCCTCCCAGGTACGGCCCCGCCAGCCCGCTACGGGCAGGCCAAACTTGGCCACCAGACGGTCCGTGAACCGCCCGCCGCGAGCACCGGGGGTCTCCAGCCGCGCCAGCAGCACCGGCAGCGCGCCCCGGCGCACCTCCACCCGGGCCCCGGATGGCAGATCGACCTTACGCCGACCATCGCACCACAAAACCGCACCCGATGTCTCGTTGCCCACCATCAGCTCCACCGCGAGCACCGACTGCGGTGAGACCAGCATCGGCGGAGCGAACAGCGCGTGCGCGCTGATCGGGACCATGAGCAGCGCCTCCACCTCTGGCCAGACCACGGGGCCGCCCGCGGAGAAGGCGTAGGCCGTCGAGCCGGTGGGGGTCGAGCACACCACGCCGTCACAGCCGAAGCGGGACAGCGGGCGGCCGTCGACCTCGGTGATCACCTCGACCATCCGTTCCCTGGCCGCCTTTTCCACCGTGGCCTCGTTCAGCGCCCAGGTGGATGCGATCAGCTCACCGTTGCTGCGCACGGTCACGTCGATCGTCATCCGTTCCTCGACCACGTACTGCCCGGCCACCACCTTGTCGACCGTGTCGGCCAGCCCGTCCGGCTCCGCCTCGGCCAGGAAGCCGACGTGACCAAGGTTCACGCCGATCAGCGGGACCCCGGCCGGCCGGGCCAGCTCGGCGGCACGCAGCAGGCTGCCGTCGCCGCCGAGAACGATAATGAGTTCGACGCCCTCGGCCGCCCAGTCGCCGGGCGGCACCTGCGCGGCGCCCGGGTAGCTGAGCTCACCCGCCAGGGTGCAGACGGAGATGCCGGCGGCGCTCAGCCGCTGCGCCACCAGGTGGGCGCTGCGCACCGCGTTCTCGCGCCCCGTGTGCGCCGTCACCAGCACCGACCGCTGTCCCACTAGCTAGGTCCCTCCTCGATCGCCCGCTGCAGCTGCCCCTCGTCGAGCGGCGGCGCGCCGCGGCGCAACCACACGAAATATTCCACGTTTCCCGCAGGCCCGGGCAGCGGGCTCGCCGTAATCCCCCGGACGCCGAGGCCGAGCTGACCCGCCGCCGCGGCAACCCGCGCTACCGAGGCCGAACGGTCCGTGCTGTCACGGACCACGCCACCTGCGCCTACCCGGCCCTTACCCACTTCGAACTGAGGCTTCACGAGCAGAACGAAATCGGCGTCCGGCGTGGCGCAGGCGATCAGCGCCGGGAGCACCAGGGTGAGCGAGATGAACGACAAGTCGGCCACCACGAGTTCGGGCACCGTCATCCCGTCGCCCAGGTCGAGCGTCCGCACGTTGACCCGGTCCATCACGGTCACCCGCGGGTCGGTGCGCAGAGACCAGGCGAGCTGACCGTACCCCACGTCGGCGGCCACGACGTGCGCGGCGCCCGCCCGCAGCAGCACGTCGGTGAATCCGCCGGTGGAGGCCCCCGCGTCCAGGCACGGCCGTCCCGCGACCGCCAGGCCCATCGGCGCGAAGACCGCCAGCGCCCCGGCCAGCTTGTGGCCGCCGCGCGACACGTAATCAGGTTCTCCGGACTCGGTGACCGTGATCGGGGCATCCCGGGCCACCTGAGTGGCGGCCTTACCCGCCCGCTGGCCGGCCACCGACACCAGCCCGGCCGCCACGAGCTCGCCCGCCTGCTCCCGCGACCGGGCCAGCCCCCGCCTGACCAGCTCAGCGTCGAGCCTCGCGCGTGCTGGGGTCAAGACCGGCCCTCGCTCAGCTCGCCCAGGATGTCCCTGAGCCGGCCGTGCACCTCTTCGAGCACGGTGACATGCTCATCGGCTGGCAGACCCGGCAGCCGGCTTAGCCCGGCCACGGCATCGTCCACCCGGTCATCACCTGTCCGCGGCAGTGAAACCACAGTCCGTTCGGAAGGTGGGATCTGACTCTCATCCCCCGGGCCCTGGTCTCGGTATTCCTCGTTCATGTGCGCTACCCTCCGCGTGGAACGCTACCGTCCGATGTTGACAAGAGCGAGGCGCACATGGCTTCAGCCGAGGAGTGCCGCGAGGCGCTGCAAACCCTCACGACCCGGCTGGCGGAGATGAATCCCCAGGACCGGGCCAGTTATTTCGGCAAGCGCTCGATGAGCTGCCTTGTGACTGATCTCGACATGACGTTCATAACCAGGTTCACCGACCATGGCGCCGAACCGGTCAAAGAAGCGGCGCACGACGAGCCGCCGGCCGACATCAGGCTGACCGCGATTAGCAACGATGTTATCTCGCTGTCCGCGACCCCCGCTAACATCGCCCGGATGTGGCTCTCGGGCCGGGTCAAGGTGCAGGCCAGCATGCGCGACCTCCTAGCGCTCCGCCGCCTGTTGTGACAGCTCACCCGAGGATGCCAAAGAAGTCGACGGCACTTTGCTTCCCCTGGAAGGGATGCGGTGGTACATCGACTTCCTTCTAGCCGACGTCAGACGGCAACCGTCGGGATGCTGGTAACCGGGCGCATTGACGTTACCTGATCACGCCTGCTTCGCGCAGCTCAGCGATGCGCGCGGCGGTGTAGCCGGCCTCGGCGAGGATCTCATCGGTGTGCTGGCCGAGGACCGGCGGCGGGCGGCGGATGCTGGGCGGCTGGGCCGACAGCTTCAGCGGTGACCCGAGGGTCTTGAGCGTGCCTGCCACCGGGTGCTCGATCTCGACCACCATCTCGCGCGCGGCGACCTGCGGCTGCTCCAGCGCGGCGGGCACGGTGTTGACCGGGCCGGCCGGCACGCCCGCCACGTTCAGCAGGTCGGTCCATTCCGTGCAGCCCTTAGCCGCCAGGGCGGTCTCGATACGCGGGATCAGGGTGTCGCGGTTGCGCACCCGGTCGGGGTTGGTGGCGTAGCGCGGGTCATCGGTCAGCTCGTCGAGCCCGGTGGCCGCGGTGAACCGGCGCCACAGCCCGTCGCTGCCGACCGCCACCATCAGCGGCGCATCGGCGGTCGGGAACACCTGGTACGGGGTGAGGCTTTCGTGCGCGCTGCCGTGCCGGGCCGGTGTCACGCCGGTCGCGAAGTACTTGCCCGCCACATAGGTGAGCCAGGCGATCTGACCGTCAAGCAGTGACACGTCGACCAGCTGGCCCTGGCCGCTCGCCTCCCGTGCGTGCAGCGCGGCCAGGATGCCGATCAGCGCCCACATGCCGCCCCCGATGTCGGCCGAGGAGGTGCCGCTGCGCACGGGTTCGCCGTCCGGTTCGCCGGTAACGCTCATCATCCCGGAGATGGCCTGGGCGACCGCGTCGTAGCCAGGCAGTCCCGCGCTCGGTCCGGTCTGCCCGTAGCCGCTGATCGAGGCGTAGATCAGCCGCGGGTTCTGGCGGGCCAGCTCGTCGTAGCCTAGACCGAGGCGCGTGGCGGTGCCCGGCCGGAAGTTCTCCACCATGATGTCGGAGCCCGCGGCCAGCCGCCGGACGATGTCCCGCCCTTCAGGCGTTTTCATGTTGACGGACAAGCCGCGCTTGTTCCGGTTCACGGACAGGAAATAGGCGGCGTCGTCACCCTGGAACGGCGGACCCCAGCGCCGGGTGTCATCACCGTGCCAGATGTCCTCGACCTTGATCACGTCGGCGCCGAGGTCGCCGAGGATCATCGTGGCGAACGGCCCGGACAGGGCTCTGGTCAGGTCGAGTACTTGCAGGCCGGCGAGCGGGCCCGGCGCGTCGGGGATTCCCATGGCTCGATATGTTATCGAGCCATGGGAGACCTGATCCTGCTGCGGCACGGCGAGACCGCATGGAGCCTGGCCGGCCGGCATACCGGGCGGACAGACATCCCGCTCACCGCGCACGGCGAGGCGGCCGCCGCGGCGCTAGCCCCGATGCTGGCCCGGCGTCACTTCGTGGCCGTGTTCTCCAGCCCCGCCCACCGCGCGGTCACCAGCGCGGCCCTGGCTGGCCTGGACAACGCCAAGCCAGACCCTGACCTATGGGAATGGGACTACGGCGGCTACGAGGGCATGACGACGCGGCAGATCAGGGACCAGCGGCCCGGCTGGTACCTGTGGCGGGACGGCGTGATCCCCGGGGACGCCGAGCACCCCGGCGAGACAGTGGACCAGGTCGGCCAGCGGGTCGACCGGGTGCTGGCCCGGGTCACGCCGCTGCTGGCCGACGGAGACGTCGTCCTGGTCGCGCACGCCCACGTGCTGCGGGTCCTCACCGCCCGCTACCTGGAGCTCGAGCCGTCAGCCGGACGGCTGTTCCGGCTGGACACCGGGACGATCAGCACGCTTGGCACCGAGCACGACCAGCGGGTCATCTTGTCCTGGAACGTACCGCCCGCCGCCTAGCCTGGTCCTGCGGCGACAATGACGCGTACTCCGACCCTCTCGTAGGTGTCTTTTGCCCGGGCGTCGCGGGTGGCCAGCCAGGTCCGCTCCGTGCTCGGCGGCGGCCAGCGCTACGAGCGCGTCGTAGACCGCACCACCAGCGACCTCCATCTGGGCGAGGATCTCCGGGAGCTGTCTGGAAGTCTTGGGGCCGAGCAGGAGCGGCGGGGAAAAGCGCTCGTGCAGAAGCCGGGCCGCATCTGCGTGCCCTGAAAGGCGCGGAGGCATCATCGTGGATAGACACCTTCGCCTGACGACGGTTTCTATCCACGATGATGGGCGCCCGACCACCTCACGTCGAGGCGCTCGCCCGCAGCGCACATGCCGGAGACCAAACCGATCAGGAATCGAGAAGCGCCGGTCACCGAGCCGCAGCTAGAGTGACCGCCATGAACATCAACCAGGTCGATGCGACCCACGACTTCCGGAGGTGACCATGACCGGCTCTTCACCCGGGGAACCGTGCCGCATCCCGGCCGATACACTCCTAAAAGGAGGTAATAAATATGAAAACAATGACATGTAAACAAATGGGCGGGCCATGCGATGCGCCATTCCGTGGAAATAAGGCTGACGAGGTTATAAAGGCGCAAGATAGCCATCTAAAAGAAACGGTCGCAGGGGGTGATGAAACGCACAAAAGCGCCCTGAAGAGCATGCAGGATAGGTGGAAACACCCCGTATCAGGAATGGGGTGGTATATGAAAACAAAGAAGGCCTTTGCTGCTCTTCCCGAAGACTGATCGTCATCAAGGCGTCTTCGCACGGCTGCAGGCCAGCGGCGGCGGTGAGGGGTCGTCCGCCCAGGTGGACTAGTCGCGCAGCACCAGGCGCTGGTGCGTGGCGCCGGTCAGGGCCACGGCCAGGCCGAGCACGCCGACGTCGCGCAGGGCTGTGTCGGACAGGCCGGTGGCCATCAGGGCGATCACGATCTCCAGCATCAGCACGCTGGCGACGGCGGCCGACGCCCGCGGGGCGATGCCCGCGATCAACGCGGCGGCCAGGACGAGCAGCACCCAGCCGTGTACCAGCACCGAGATGATCGCCAGCGAGGAGGATTCCGAGATCACCGGGACGTACTGGGTCCACTGCCCGGGCTGCAGCAGCTCGTGGTACCCGAACCAGGCGAACACCACGCCGAGCAGGATCCGCCCGGCGGCCGGAGCCCATTCGGCGGCGAACGCCGCGACCCGGTCGGTAACGGCGAGCGGAGGCTCAGCGGGCCTGGCTGGCTCAGCCGCCCTGGCGGGCGGGGGCGGTCCGGCTAGCGGGGGCGGTCCGGCTAGCGGAGATCTCGGGCCGCCGCTGGCCCAGCGCCTGCTCATCGGATCGTCGCGGAACCGACGATAAGCACCGTGCTGCGGTCAGCGTGGGGTGCTTGGGTTGCCGGGCCGATGCCGCGCTGTGACCAGCCGAGGAAGGCCAGCAGAAGGCCGGCGATCCCGACGATCACCAAGACGGTCAGACCGCGCGGTCCGATTGGACCCGTCAACCTAAGGCTCCTCCGCGGGGCGGGTCTCCTCCCGCATCCATGTCAGGTACGCGGCCGACCCCGTCACGATAGGCAGCGCGACGATTTCAGGCTCGTCGTAGCTGTGCCGCTCGGTGATGAAGGCGGCTAGCTCGTCGTAACGGTCGGCTGGGAGCTTGAGCAGCACAAGCCATTCCTCGGCTCGCTCAAGCCCTCCGTCCCACCAGTACATCGACGCCACCGGGCCTGCCACCTGTGCGCAGGCAGCCAATCTCGACTCGACCGCGGCGTGGGACAGTTCCATCGCCTCGGCCCGCGAATCGGTCGTCGTCTGCACCTGGAGGTACTGCACCTCAAGGTCCGCCATGGCACATGATGGTACGCCCAGCAAGCACTAGTACGCTGTCCCGCACGTCGCCTGACCCGCGGCGAAGACCGGGAGGAGAGCGCGTGGAACTGGTGCATTCCGGAAAAGTCCGGGAGCTGTACGCCGACGGCGACGACCTCATCATGGTCGCCTCGGACCGGGTGAGCGTCTACGACGTGGTCCTGCCCACCCCGATTCCGGGTAAGGGCAACGTGCTGACCCAGCTCTCGCTGTGGTGGTTCGGGCAGCTCAGGGACGTGATCCCCAATCACGTGATCTCCGGCACCGACGTGCCTGAGCAGTGGGCGGGCCGGGCCATCAGGTGCCGCCGCCTGCAGATGCTGCCGGTGGAGTGCATCGTCCGCGGCTACCTGGCCGGCCTCGGCCTGGCGTCCTATAACGAAACCGGCACGATCTCAGGCGTGCCGCTGCCGCCGGGCCTGGGCGAGGGTTCCCGGCTGCCCGAACCGGTCTTCACCCCGACGACCAAGGCGGCGACGGGCCACGACGAGCCGATGACCCAGGCCGACGTGGCGGCGCTGGCCGGCGCCCCGGTGGCGGCCGAACTCGAGCGGGCCACCCTGGAGGTGTACCGGCGCGGAGCGCAGCTGGCCGCGGCGCGCGGCATCATCATCGCGGACACCAAGCTGGAGTTCGGGCTGCTCGAGGACGGCACCCTGATGCTGGCCGACGAGGTGCTCACACCGGACTCGTCCCGGTTCTGGCTGACCTCGGAATGGCAGCCAGGCCGCCCGCAGCACTCGCTGGACAAGCAGTTCGTGCGGGACTGGTCCTCGAGCCTGGACTGGGATCGCCGGCCGCCGGGCCCGGCTATCCCGCCCGGCATCGTGGCCGCGACCCAGGCGCGTTACGAGGAGCTGTACGCGCGGGTCACGTCGGGAAGCTAGCCATGGGCGAGCCGGGCTGACTTGACGCAGGTGTAAGCGCCGTACAGCCTCCGCTCGAAGTCCACGGTGACGATCTCGAAACCCGCGGCGGCGAGCATCGGCTCGAGCAGCCAGCGGAAGGTGCTGAACTCGGTGCGGATATGTTCGGCGTAGTCCGCGCTGGTGTAGCCGTCGGCGGGATCGGCCGCCGCGTGGCCGAGCCAGCCGGTGAAGACCGACTCAGCCTCGGCGGGGCCGAAGTCGTAGATCAGGTCACGCAGCCGCAGCACGCCGCCGGGCCGCAGCATCCGCGCGATGCGGTCCAGGGCCAGCGCCTTCCAGAAGTCGGGCAGCTGGTGCAGCGCGTTCCGGGTGTGCACGCCGTCGGCGGGCGGCCCGGAGTGCTCGTAGCTGAGGAATCCCGCCCGCACGCAGTCCAGGTTCTCGCACCTGGCGGCGTCCGAGCGCTCGCGCAGGGCCGCGAGCATGACCGGCGAGACGTCCACCGCCGTCACGTGCCTGAACCGGCGCGCGGCGGCGAGCGCGAACTGCCCGGCGCCGGCACCAAGATCGACGACGGCGGAGGTCTCGTCCAGGCCCTGCGCCTCGAAGGCGGCCACGTCTTCGGCTGGATCGGGATACCCCTGCTTGCGGTCATAGCCCGCCACGAACGCCGGGTCGAGGTGTTCGGGTCCCGCATGCGCCAGTTCGTCGATCATCCATGAGTCGGCCACGTGGCCATTGTCCCCACGACCGCAACCCATTTCCGGCCAGGATGCACTCGGTCCACCGATACCGTATAATTCATTTCCGTGATATCCGAAAATGAAGTAACTGGGTCGGGGGGCGGACTGCCGGGGCCGGTGCTGGCCCTGCAGAAGACCACGCACCACACCCTGCATGCGCTGGGCGCGGCGCTGGCCGACCTGAACCTCAACGCCGCCGAGATCAACACGCTGGCCAATCTCGGCGGCGGGGGCACCGTCAACGTTCGCCAGCTCAGCGAGAGAACCGGGACCAGGTCCAGCACGCTGACCGGCGTGCTTGACCGGCTGGAGAACCGCGGCTACCTCACCAGAGAGCTCGACCCGGCCGACCGGCGGTCCTTCCGGCTGCCCCTGACCGAGGCGGGTCAGGCGGTAGCCGGGCGCGTGCTCGCCGCCGTGGCGGAGCTGGAACGCCAGGCGCTTGGCCGCCTTTCCGCCATCCAGATCGCTGGCTATCACGCCGTCATCACCGCACTGCAGGAGGCCTGCTGATGCCGCACCAGACGCCACAGGGAACGCACGGCTCTCCGGACGCCGAACTCGCCGCGATCCTGCCTGCGATCACCGGCCCCTCCGGGCAGTTCCGGCACCGCCAGCACATCAACCTGGCCTTCCTCGCGGTGCGGCGTTACGGCATGCCCGAGGCCACCGGCAAGATCTGCACCTGGATCCGGCAGATCGCCGCGTACGAGCGGGCACCGCAGAAGTACCATCACACGGTTTCCCGCGCCTGGGTCGAGATCGTCGCGCACCACCTCGGCACCGACCCGGAGTGCGCCGACTTCGATATCTTCGCCGCGCGTCATCCCGCGCTGCTGGACAAGCGCCTGCTCAGCCAGCACTACCGGTCGGCGACCCTGGCCGCCGAGCCGGCCCGGCACGGCTGGGTCGAACCCGACCTGCGGCCGTTCCCCTGGCCGGCTCGGAGCCGCGCGGCAGGCTGATCGGTAGCCCCGCGCCAGCTGTCATCTGGCTGATTAGCGGCCAGGCAGGCGCACGGTGACGAACTTCTGCCCGGTGTTAGTCTCCACCGAGTCGATACCGGTTACGACGGAGCCAGACCGCGCCACCGCGGTGATCGCGTGACTGCCTCCTCCGGTCAGGCCATCGACCGATGATTGCGTCCAGCTCGCCCCCGTGACCGAGGTCCAGAGCGCGGCGTCCTGAGCGCCGGCGGATCCACCCAACTGGCTCGCAGCGGTGAAGCCGCCGGAGGTCTCGGTAACCGCGGTAATGGTCGTACCCGGGGTCAGCGAGCCGAACGGCACTAGCTGCCAGCCGGTCCCCCCGGCGGTGGAAAGTTCGGCCAGCGGCGTGGTGATGCCTGCCTTGGTCGTTTCCGTGCCCATGGCGACAACCCGTTTCCCGTTGATCGCCACCTCGTCCACGTTGCCCTTAAACACGTCAGCCGCCACGGGCAGCTCACGGGTCGTCCAGGCGCGGCCGTCAGTGGTGGTCCACACCACGGGCAGGCCGTCCCGCGAGCCAGCCGACACGAAGCCATCCGGGCCCGCGGCGACCGCGAGCACCACGTTAGAGCCGGTCACCGGGTTCACGTCGTCCGCCTCGGTCCAGCTGGTCAGGTTCGACGACCAATAGACATCGGCCGCGCACCCGCCGCCCGATTTTAGCTTCGAGCCCGCGATCACGTAACCGGCCGGACCTGCCGCTGCGGAGATCGAGACCACACCCGCTAGATCCCGCACCATGGATCCGCTGGCGGGCTTCCAGGTGCTGCCGTCAGGTGAGGTGAGTATGACGGGACCAGGGAAGCCGACGGCAAGCCAGCCGGCCGAGCCGTGGGTCACGCTACTGAGCTGGGCCAGGCCCGTGGTGCCTGAGACCAGCGACAGTGAGGTGATCAGGGCCCACGATCCGCTGGAGGTCTTCCGCCAGATGGCCGGGTAGCCGTCCGCGCTGCCCACCGCGATCTGCTCGCCACCAGCGATGGCCGTGCTGGTCACGGTCACCGCGGGGACGGTGGTCAGCGGGAACGAGCGCACGTGTCCGGCCGTATTCGCCTCGACCAGGACGGCCTGCTGGCTGATCTTGGTGGCGTTCGCGGACCCGACGGCCACGACGCTACCGCCCGGCCCGACCGTGGGAACGAGGCCCGCATCCGACACACTGGAGGCAGCACCGAGCGACCCGGTCGGCAGCCAGGTTGTACCGGTACCCGTGCTGACGTAGGCCACGTATTGGTTCTTGGAGGTCAACCCGGTCACGACGAAGCCGTAGTTACTGCCCTTCACCACGCCGGGGGTCCAGCCGCCAGCCGAGTCGATGGTGCCCGCGTACTGCCAGGTGAGTCCGTTCGGGGAAAAATAGGCCACACCGTCATGGGCGCCGCTCGCGGTCTGGCCGGGGCGGACCGCAATCAGGCCGGAGCCATCGAACGACACGCCGCTGATGCGGTCCTGGGCACCGTGATCGACGGGGACCGTGACCAGCGTCCAGGCTGATCCCCCGTCGGTGCTCAACCACGCCGATCCTTGATCGGAGATCACCGTGTCATTCCCTCGGGTGGTGGCGAAGGACATGCCCGACGGAGCGGCCCCGGCCGCCGTCCTGAGCCCCAGCTGGGTCGCCGTCTTCCGCTGCCAGGTCACGCCGTCATGGGAGAGCCAGATCACCGCCTGCTGCCCGCCGCCGCCGATAGCCACGAACCCGTCAGCGGTGTTGATGACCGCGTTGACCGAATCGCCTGGCTGCTGAGGAACGATCCCGTGCGTGGCGGCGAGCGTCCACGACAGGCCATTCCGGCTCGTCCAGATCGCCTGCGGGCCCTCCGCCATCCATCCGTTCGGGCCACCAGCGATGCGCGAGGCCACATCTCCCAGCGAGGGCTGGCCCCCGCCCGGCGTCTGCACCGGGGCGAGGTGCCAGGTGACGCCGCCGTCCGAGGATGAGAAGAACTGCTGCCGGACCACGCTACCGCTGATCTGCGAGCCCGTGGTTACCATCGTGTTGCCTGAGGAGACGATGCGGGAGATCGTCTGGAAGACACCGCGCTGCTGCTGTCCGGGATAGGCGGGCAGAAGGGTCGTGGAGGTGATGTCCCCGGGATTCCCGGCAAGGTGGTCCTGGGGACTGTGACCCGAGTGCAGGACGGCGACGAGGCCGGTGCCGGCCGCGACCACCGCGGCGGCGACAGCGACAGCGGCGATCGCAGTCCGACGGCTGCCCCTCCTCGGCGTCGGCCGGGTGCCGGGAGGCCCGGCGTCGAGCAGCAGGGAGCCGCTGGCCGAGGGCAGGCTGGGCTGGGGCTCCCGGGAAGGCTCGGGCTGGGACAGGCTCACGCTGGGCTCGGGCTGATGGGCCGGCGACCGGCCGGCATGGGGACCAGTCTCTTGCCAGGTGCGCGCCAGCACCGTCTGGGTGGGAGCGTCGTAGGGTCGCTCGGCAGCCGGCGCGGGCCGCGCGGGCCTGCTGGTCAGCCGGTCCAGAAGCTCGTGCGCGGCGGGCCGGTCCTGCGGGTCCTTGGACAGCGCGGCGGCCACCAGCGGCTTGAGTGAGTCCGGGATCGCGGCGATATCGGGGTCGGCGTACAGCACCCGGTACAAGATGGCATTGGTATCCCCGGTGCCGAACGGCGAATGCCCGACGGCCGCGTACCCGATGGTCACGCCCCAGACGAAGATGTCAGCCGCCGGACCTGGACGCCCGGTGACCTGCTCGGGCGCCATGAACCCGGCGGAGCCGACCATCATGCCGGTCTTGGTCACGGAGGTCGCGTCCAGCGTCTGGGCGATGCCGAAATCGATGACCTTCGGGCCGTCCTGCGCCAGGATGACGTTGGAGGGCTTGAGGTCCCGGTGGACGATCCCGGCCGCGTGGATGACGGTGAGCGCCTCCGCCAGCCCGGTCGCCAGGCCGTACAGCATGTCGGCGTTCAGGCAGCCGTAATTGTCGATGTACTCGGCCAGCGAAGGGCCGTCGGCGTACTCGGTGACCATGAACGGCAGCTGCGTATCGGTATCGGCCTCGATGACTCGTACCGTGCACACGCCTTTGACCCGCATCAGCACGGTCACCTCACGGCCGAAGCGCCGTCGGAATTCCGGATCATCGGCCAGTTCAGGACGCAGCACCTTCACCGCGACCAGGCTGCCGTCCGGGGCGACCCCCAGATACACCACGCCCATGCCGCCCGCACCCAGCCGGGCGGTCAGACGATATTGACCGATCCGGGCCGGATCGGACGGCCGAAGAGACATGCGAGCCAAATAAATTCCCCTCCCCAAAGTCAATCTTGGCTCCTGGGTAGCTGACGCACAACACTGTCCTAGCGATTCTTACGACAATGAAACATCGCAAGGTTCAATGCCGCAGGCAAGCTCGGCTGTACACATAAAGACCGCGTTAAAGGCACGTCCGTATTACGGACGTCACCTGGGCTTATAGAGGTTTAGTTACCTAAGGTGAGATATATTTTACTGAGAGTGCTTACACGGCCGAGGGCTCTGGCGCCCGTCGTTAACGTGGCCCGGGCGGCAGGCGGTGCGGGTCAGGCTGGCTCCGCCGACCATGTGAGGTAGAAAGCGACATGGCGAGCAGCACGGCACCCCACGGGCCCGCGACCCAGATCGGCCAGGGGTAAATCAGCTGTCCGGCGGTGGCGCAGACCAGAACCCAGATCACCAGGTTGACCGACACGACGCCGGCCCAGACGCTCCACAGGACCCGGAGCGGCGCGGGCAGCCCGGCAAAACCGTGCCCCCCGGCGGTGGCCGGCGGCCCGGCCGCCGGCGGGGGTACCGGCGCGACCGGTTCCTGCCAGGCGATCGGGCTGGTCCCGGGCAGATCCGCGTACAGCGGGGTGAGATCGCCGTAGGTCACCGCCTCCGAGGCCTGCCCCATCCGGTCGAGGTACTCGTCCATCTTCAGGCGGCCCTCGTCGAGCGCGGTGCGCAGGCGCTGGATCACCTCCTGGCGGTCGGCATCCGAGGCCCGCATCTTCTCGTGATCAGCCACAGCGACCCTCTCACCGCGATTACCCCGGTACTCACCTTCCCAAAGGATAGGCGCGGCCGCGGCTATAGCAGTGCTGGCGCGAGGAGGGATTGCCGCCGGTCACGGCTGGGACCGGGCGGGAAGCGCCGGCGTCCTGGTCAACATGTCGGTGTGGGAGTATGCGTTCACGCTTAAAGAGCATTATCCGCCGCCGGGCGTCACCAGCTCACGGCCGGTCCGCAGCGCGAACATCGCGCCCACATTGATGTCCTAGGCCATAAGGTGAGGGAAAAGCCCGGCTGAAGGAGGAGCGCGATGACGCGCACGCCCGAGGAAGTGTTCCAGCACCACGCCCAGGCCCTAGGCGCAGGCGACCTGGAGGGAATCGTCGCCGACTACGCCGACGACGCCGTCTTCATCTCGCCCGCGGGCATCAAGCGAGGTAAGGATGGCATCCGGGAAGCCTTCACGCAGTTGCTCGCCGACGTGCCAGAGGCAGCCTGGACTCTGAAGACACAGATTTACGAGGGCGACGTGCTCTTCCTGGAATGGGCCGCTGATGCCGGTGCGACCAGGGTCGACGACGGCATCGACACCTTCGTGTTCCGCGACGGCCTGATCCGGGTGCAGACTGTCCGCTACACGCTGCTGCACACCTAATTGAGCTAGGCCTGCGCGATCAGGGCGGCGACCTGATCGGCGAGCGGCACGGTGGCCGCCAGGCGGTTATCGATGGTGACATGCGGAGCGGCCGGTTCGGCGCCGAGCCGCATGTAGCTGCCGAACTGCTCGAAGTTCGCCAGCTTGGCCGTATCCCGGTCCAGCCCGCGAGCCACCAGTCGCTGGCGCAAGGTGGCCTCATCTGACCTGATCCAGACCAGGTGCACGGTCGCGCCGCCGAGCTCGGCGACCCAGGACCGCCATCGTTGTTCGTCGTGGATCTGCCCGGTGAACGGCCCAGAGAGCAGGACCGGGCACCCGTGCGCGCGGATCTCGCGTGCGGTCGCGGTCATCCCGGCGTACTCGTGCGCCTTGATGTGCTCGTCGTACCACGGACCCTCGCGTTCGTCCGCCGGGCGGTGCGCGGACGCGAGGGTAGCCGCTACGAAAGACCCGTACATCGTGTCCTTGTCGAGCAGCGCCGGCGTCGGCTCGAGGCAGGCGAGCAGGGCGTTGGAGACCGTGCTCTTCCCGGCGCCGGGCGGGCCCGCAACGACCCAGGCAGCTGCAGGAGTGCTCATAAGCCCAGGATGACCCAGCTGTGCGCGGGCACGCGCACCGGGTCTCCCGGCCGGGTGCCCGGGTCCGGGCTCTCGGCCACGACGAGGCCGCCCGCGCCGACCGGAAACCGGACCTCGCGGTCGGCGAGGTTCAGCAGCGTCAGGATCTCGGCGCCGTCCCGACGGTGTCATATCCGTGCGTCTCGGCCACGTGCCACCAGATAGCGTGATCGGCCCATCACACCACCGGGCCACCATAGCGGGCTGGATGGTGGTATCGGAGGACCAGAGTGGAGCTTCCTGCCGACGAGCTCAGCTGCTGGCCCGTCTCCGGGAACCAGGCGGGCCTGTCGGCCGACTGCACTGCCTGTATGTGGCGCCCGACGAGACGCCCGATTCTGCTCGCCTGCATCCTTACTGGGCCGGGGACCGGATGACTCGATGGCAGCTCAAGGTGCTGGCTGCAGGACACGTGGGTTGGTTTCGGACTCACCGTGCTGCCGCGTACCGAGGCCCTCCTGACCACCGGCGATCTGATCACCAAAGTCTGAGGCCATCAGCCGTCTGGCCGGCTTCGCGGTCCCAGCGGCCCTCGGCGGAGATCCGTCGTCGCCGGGATGGTCATGTCGTCACGCTCAGCGTCGCGCAGAAGGTGTATCGCGCACGGCTCGCCCGGCAGATCATGAGGCGCGAGGTGCAGCGCCTGAGGCGGTGGTGGTGACGGCAGAGCGGGTCGCACCAACGTTGCCAGATTGCGGAAAACCGGCAGTAACCTCTGCGGG
>OCZU010001086.1_pt1 | contig 18295 bp, 19 predicted proteins | sample 1539001 | NCBI WGS metagenome assembly OCZU01 (sample SAMEA3539306, study PRJEB22396) | soil metagenome | biome: tundra; feature: field; material: soil | place: USA | collected 2010-05 | depth 0.15 m | reverse complement strand
CGGCGATGCCCGCACGGCATCGCGGCCGCACCGACAGCCCGTCCGTGGGCGCGCGGCCGATCTGCCCGTGGAATCCCGCTCAGCCCATCATTGAGCCCGAGGCGCGGACAGTGATGAACGTGCCCGCCGCTGAGCAGATCGTGACCGGGACCGGGATCAAGGTCGGCATCATCGCGGACGGCATCGACCCGAACAACGCGGACCTGATCCGCACGAACGGCCAGCACGTCATCTTCGACTACGAGGACTTCAGCGGGTTCGGAACGAACTCGCCCACCGACGGCCGGGAAGCATTCCTGGACGCGGGATCGATCGCCTCGCAGGGCAATCAGACCTACGACCTGTCTGGCTTCGTCAACCCGGCCCACCCGCTGCCACCCGGATGCACTATCAAGATCGAGGGCATCGCCCCCGGTGCCAGCCTGGCCGTGCTGAACGTGGCAGGCCCCAATGCCGGGTTCTTCAACAGCCAGATCATCCAGGCCGTCCAGTGGGCCGTACTTAATGACCACGTGAATGTCCTTAACGAGTCGATCGGCGCCGACCCGATTCCCAACACCCAGGACGATCCGGTGGCGCTGGCCGATGCGGCCGCGGTGGCCGCGGGCGTGACCGTCGTGGCCAGCAGCGGCGACGCGGGCCCGTTCAACAACATCGGCTCGCCGGCCTCGACGCCTGGCGTGATCGCCGTGGGCGGGACGACCACATTCCGGGTCTACCGCCAGACCACCCGGTACGGGACGCAGCTGGTGCCGGGCGGCTGGGAGAACAACAACATCAGCGCGCTGAGCTCCGGCGGGGTGACCGAATTCAGCCCCCATACGGTGGACGTGGTCGCCCCTGGCGATCGCGGCTGGTCGCTGTGCAGCAGCAACACCACGGCGTTCTTCGGCTGCCCTGACATCGACCATGGTGCCAGCCCACCGCCAATCTGGGCGGCTGGTGGCACCAGTGCGTCCGCGCCCGAGACATCAGGCACCGCCGCGCTGGTCATCGAGGCGTATGCCAATGCCCACCACGGCCACCTGCCGTCCCCGGCCCTGGTCGAGCAGATCATCGTCAGTACGGCGACAGATCTGAGTGCTCCAGCGGACCATCAGGGCGCCGGGCTGGTCAACACACTCAAGGCCGTTCAGCTCGCTGAGTCCATCGGCGCCACCCCTTCGGGCAGCACGCTGCTGGTCAACAAGACGAGCATGAACGCCACCGTGAACACAGGCCAGTCCCAGACGTTCAGCGTCGGCGTCACCAATGAGGGCACCGGATCCCAGCTGGTCACTCCCACCGTGTCCGGCCTGCCGACGACGGTCTCCAACGACACCGGCACGGTCACCCTGGGCTCGTCGTCGCCGACGTATATCGACGGCGAAGGAAACGTCGACTCCTACTCGCTGCACACGTTTAGCGTTCCAGCCGGGACCGACTACCTGAACGGGAACATCTCCTGGGGCGCCGGCGTGACTGGCGGCGCAGCCTTCGAGACGCTGTTCGACCCGCTGGGACAGGTCGCCGGGTACTCGCTGATCGGGTCGAATCAGAGCGGTTTCGGGCACGTGGAGGTGCGCCAGCCATCGGCGGGCCTGTGGACCGCGGTGATCTTCACGGTCCACAACGCCGCCGTCTACAGCGGCCCGGTCCAGTTCTCCTACGCCACCGAGAAGTTCCACACCGCCGGATCGGTCTCGCCGGCGTCCAGGACCCTGGCGCCAGGTGCGTCCGGCACGTTCCAGGTGACTGTCACCGCCGGCCAGGCCGGTGATGAGGCACTCAGCCTGCACCTGGGCACCGGCGGCAGCGCCGACGGGAGCATCCCGATCATCGTGCGGTCCCTGGTCCCGCTCACCTCAGCAGGTGGCAGCTTCAGCGGCACGCTGACCGGCGGCGGCAGCACCGGTAACGCCGGCCAGGAGTTCAGCTACCAGTTCACTGTGCCGTCAGGGAAGCCATCCCTGAACCTGGCCCTTCAGCTGGCGGACAACAACTACGACCTGAATGGGTTCCTGGTCGACCCGAGCGGCGAGCCGGTGGACGCGCAGTCCACTGGCCAGTTCGACGCCAGCGACAATTTCCTCGGGTTCGGCCCGACCATGCAGTTCTTCCGTGGCACCCCGGCGCCCGGCCTGTGGACCCTGGTGCTTTCTGTCGCTGGCCCCATTGACGGCACGCATCTGAGCGAGCCGTTCACCGGAGCCATCTCGTTCACCGCCCCGTCGGTGAGCAGCAGCGGGATACCGAACTCGCCGAGCACGGTGCTGCCGGCCGGCCAGCCGGTAACAGCAACCATCACTATCACCAACACCGGCAATATCAGGAAGGATTTCTTCGGCGACGCGCGGCTGAACGGGCGCGTCCCGCAACTGCTGCTCGGCACCGACGTGAATGCCGTGCCGTTGCCGCTGTCGCTAGCTGCCCAGCCGAACTGGCTGATCCCGACCGACACGAATCTGCTCACCGTGGCCGCCCAGGGCACCGTGCCGATCACGATGGACTTCCAGTGGGCCTTCGGCGACCCCGATGTGGCCGGGATCTCGGTCGGCCACGTCTCCGTCGCGGCTCTGGTAGCACCGGAGGTCGCTCCCGGGTTCTACTTCGGTCTCCCTGAGGCCACCGGGCCATTCCCGGCCGGTGGCGTCGGCGCCGGCGCGACGGTGAACCTAGCCGCCGTCGCCAACACCAACCCATTCGACTCGGCTGTATCCGCGAGTTCCGGAGATGTCTGGGCGCAGAGTGTCAACGCGAGCGTGCCCTACACGCCGCTGAGCCTCGCCCCTGGCCAGAGTGGCACCATCACGCTCACCTTCACCCCAAGCGCGCCGCGGGGCACCGTGGTGCGCGGCTTCATTGCCATCGACACGTTCAACCTGATCACGGACGCCGGCGATGAGCTGACCTCTATCCCCTACTCCTACAAGGTGGGCTGAGCACCGGCCCGTCCGTAACCAGCGGCTTGGCTGGCCTGCAAGCACGTGAGCAGGCCAGCCAAGCCTTTTCCGGGATTGAGCCCCGGTCATCTGTGAGAAGCTCGCCAGTGTTGTCGGGTTGATCCGCAATCGGCACGTGGGAGCGACCAGGTGAGCGGCGGCGTGACGAGAAGCGATGGATTCGGGTCGCTGCTGCGGCAGCACCGGGCGGCAGCTGGGCTGAGCCAGGAAGAACTGGCGGACAAGTGCGGGCTGAGCGTCCGGGCTATCGCGGATATGGAGCGCGGCCGGACGACCCGGCCGTACCGTAGCTCGATACAGCGGCTCGCTGATGCGCTCGCGCTGCCGGGCGCTGAACGTGAACTGCTCCAGCGGACCAGCCGAGATGGCGCCGCGGCCAGCAGCACGCTCCCCGGCCAGGACGGGTCCGGACACGTAGCGGGCGCGACCCAGGCGCCGGACGTCATCCCTCGCCAGCTTCCGGCGGCGGTGCCTCATTTCACGGGCCGGGCAGCGGAGATTAAGGCGCTCACCAGCCTGCTGGACACCGCTGTGGAGGTCGACCGGACCGTCAAGATCCCGGCAATCGCCGGCACCGCAGGCGTCGGTAAGACCGCGCTCGCCGTGTACTGGGCACATCAGGTGGCGGATCGGTTCCCTGACGGGCAGCTGTATGTCAACCTGCGTGGCTTCGACCCTTCTGACGAGCCAGTCCCGCCTGCCGAGGCGATCCGCGGATTCCTGGACGCTCTCGGTGTGCCGCCAGCACAGATCCCGACCACGGCGCAGGCCCAGGCCGGGCTGTTCCGCAGCTTGCTGGCCGGCCGGAGCGTTCTTATCGTGGCGGACAATGCCCGCGACGCCGCCCAGGTGCGGCCGCTGCTGCCCGGTAACCCTGCCTGCCTGGTCGTCGTGACCAGCCGCAGCCAGCTAGCCGGGCTGGTCGCCGCCGATGGCGCCAGCCCGCTCGTCCTCGACGTGCTCAGCACCGCGGACGCAGTCGAGCTGCTGAGTCGCCGGCTGGGGTCAGCGCGGCTGGTTAAAGAACCGCAAGCGGTCAGGGAGCTGATCGGGCTGTGCGCACGGCTGCCGCTCGCGCTCGCGATCGTGGCTGCCAGAGCCGCTGCCATCCCCGCGCTTCCCCTGAGCGAGCTCGCCAGCGACCTGCGGGCAGCCGTTGGCAGGCTGGATGCGCTGGACACCGGCGACGCCGCCACCAGCCTGCGGACGGTGTTCTGGTGGTCCTACCGGCTGCTGAGCGATCCGGCGGCGCGCATGTTTCGGCTGCTCGGCGTGCATCCAGGCCCAGATATCACGGCGGCCGCCGCCACCAGCTTGATCGGGCTGCCGGCCGCCCAGTCTCGCGCGCTGCTGCGTGAACTGGCCCGCTGCCACCTAGTGACCGAGCGCTCCGCGGGCCGGTTCGTGTTCCACGACATGCTCCGCGTCTATGCCGCCGAGCAGGCCAGCAGGCAGGACAGCGACGCGGAGCGGCGCGCAGCCATACACCGGGTGCTCGACCACTATCTGCATACCGCGCATGCCGCGGCACGGGTGTCGCCGCACTTCGACGCCGTCGCTCTGGCCTCGCCCCAGCCTGGAGTGATAGCGGAAGACGTCGCCGGTTACGAGCAGGCGATGGCCTGGTTCGAGGCTGAGCACCGGGTCCTGCTCCGGGTCATCGCCCAGGCCGCCAGCGCGGGCTTCGACACCCACGCCTGCCTGCTCCCGTCCGCATTCACGGTCTTCCTTGACCGGCAGGGATACTGGGACGACTACGCGACCATCCAGCAGACCGCCCTGGCCGCCAGTCTGCGGATGGCCGATGTGGGCGGGCAGGCCCGGGCCCATCAGGGCCTGGGCCAGGCCAGCACGCTGCTGGGTTCGTTCTCCGCTGCCCACGCTCATTTCCGGCACGCCCTCGACTTGTGCCGCCAGCTCCAGGACCGCCAGGGCCAGGCCCGCGCCCACATCGGCGTCGCCTTTGTCTTCGATCGACAGGGCCGGTACGGCGAGTCGCTGGCCCAGTGCGCACTGGCGCTCGATTTGTACCAGGCCCTCGGCGACCGGGCGCGGCAGGCCATGACGGTCAACAACATCGGCTGGTGCCACTCCCAGCTGGGGAACTACCGGGAGGCCCTGACCTGGTGCCAGCAGGCCATCGCCGTGCACGAGGAGCTGGGCGACGCGCACGGACAAGCCGCGATGAGCACCTGGGATAGCCTCGGCTACGCCTACTACCAGCTCGGAGAGTACGCCGAGGCTGCCAGCTGCCTCAGGAAGGCCGTCGACCTGTTCGCTGAATTCGGAGATCGCCACGGCCAGGCCGAGGCTCTTGCCCATCTCGGTGACGCCCAGCTCGCTGTCGGCCAGCCGGAGATCGCGCGCGGCGCCTGGACCCAGGCGCTAGCCATCCTCGACGACCTGCACCACCCGGACGCTGAGCAGCTTCGCGCGCGGCTCTAGTTAGAGGCGGCAGGCAGCGGCCACCGCATCGGCGGCGGCCTCCCGGTTACTGGCGGCGGGGATGCCGGGGCGCTCGAAGTCGGACATGTAAATGTCAGCAGCTTCCGTTGCGCTGGTTGCGGCGTTCAGAGCCGGAACGTACGCAGACCACTGCTGGTTGTAGGTCAGGATCGCGTCCAGCTGGGTCTGCAGGTCGGCTGGGATGTTGCCGGTGACGAACCCTGCGGGCAGCGGCGTCCATCCAATCAGCCCGCCACCACCCGAGCCGACAGATTCAGGATCACCCTTGGACTCCTGGTAGATGTTGCCTGCGATGCCTGCCGCCGCGAGGCCGGTGTACCCGTGCGCGGTCAGGAAGCCGACAATCACCGCGTAGTTTGCGGGGAGCATGCCGCTCGTCCCTGAGCAGGTCAGGGTCCTGCGCGCGGCAGCTACGGACCCGCGGTGCCGATGGCTGGCGGACCCGCGCGAGGTGGCAGCGGTGCTGCGCGAGCCCTTGGGCGCGGTCCTGACCGAGCTGCTAGTGCCGGTCGCGGGGACCCGCTGAGGCCGGTGCAAGCCGTCGGTGACCGACGCTGGCTGGCCGGTGGGCTGCCCCGGCACCTGACCGGGATGGATCAGGTGAGCCGTAGCCGTGTCTATGTGCTCGGCTACCGCCGGCGCCCCCTGACCGAACACATGCGGTGCGGCTGCGAGCGCCGCTACCGTCGCGACGGCAGGGCCAATCTTCGCCGCCCGCAGGGCTGCACGCCGCATCGGTGACCGCGCGGCGTGCCGCCCGGTCCTGGAGATCTTCCGTTTCCTGCCATGCGCGGCTACTGACCTCACGACCTGCCTTCACGCCGGATCCGCGCCCAGCTACTCGGCAAACCGCGCCTCTCGCCGGGCCTGACTCGCTCCCAGCCCAGCAGCATGACAGGACACTCAACTCAGTGCAGGCGAAGTCGGGTAAATAGCCCAGACAGGCTATCTAGGCACGAGTCCGGTGCTCGTTGGTGCGCGCATGGGCGAGCAGCATCTCCCGCATGGACATCCGCGGCTGAGCCACTGCCAGCTCAACCTGCACCCATCCGTCGACCACCGCGCACTCGTAGCGGCGGATGGCCTCCCAGCCGCGACCGAGGCAATGACCGGTGCGGAGATCAAAACGCTGGAAGTGACCGGGGCAGGTGACCGCCCCGTCCCTGACCAGCCTGCCGGAAAGCGCGATGTCGCGGTGCGGGCACTGATCATCGATCGCGCATGGCTGACCGTCGGCGAGCACGACGCACAACGCGTAGCCGTCGTAAGTGACCCGGCGCGCGGCGCCGTCGCTTAGCTCCTCCGCCCGGCAGACTGGCACCCAGGCCATGGTCAGGAGGCGAACTGCATGACGACGGCCTTGGCCTCGGTGAAGAATTCCTCGGATGCCACGCCGCCCTCGCGCCCGATCCCGGAATCCTTCATTCCGCCGAAAGGTGCGCGCAGGTCACGGACGAAGAAGCAGTTCACCCACATCGTGCCGGTACGTACCTCCCGTGCCACCTGGTGCGCTGTGTCCAGGCTGGTTGCCCAGATCTGGCCAGCCAGGCCATAGCGAATGTCGTTGGCCAGCGCGATCGCCTCGTCGACGTCATCGAATGGCGCGATCACCTGTACCGGGCCGAAGATCTCCTCGCGCGCGATGCGCCAGGAGCTGTCGACGTCGGCGAACACCGTGGGCGCGATGTAGCTGCCTGCCGCGAGATCTCCGGCGGTGACCCGCACGCCGCCGGTCAGCAGCCTGGCGCCCTCGGCCTGCCCGAGCTCGACGTACGACATCACCTTGGCTAGGTGCTCGGCCGACACCATCGGCCCGATCTGGGTCGCCGGGTCGCGCGGATCACCGACGACCAGATTCTCGGGCGCGGCCACATAGCGTGAGCAGAACTGTTGTGCATCGTTTCGGCGGTAAATGCGGCTCGGTCAGCGGCGATCCATGCGGCATCGGTCTCGCCGAGCTTGGCCATCAGGGCGGCGGTCCTCGCCTAGGCGTTCCGCGATCTCTCCCCGCGACGATTTCGGCACCGAGTTCGGCCCCACCAATGTGGCGCTTCACGCTGTAGGAGTCGCCGTCGAGCTGGGAGACGCCGGGCAGGCAATCGAGCTAGCCCGCCGCATCAATCCCGAACGGCTATCGCCCGAGCGGCAGGCCCGGTACGACCTGGACCTTGCCCAGGCGCATGTCATGCGTCGGCAGATCGGCGAAGCGCTGAACTGCCTCGAAGAAGCCGAGCGTCTTACACCCGAGCAGATCCGCACGCACCGAGTCGCCCGCGCGGTAGCCCGCGACCTGATCCAGCTTTCCGGGTCACGTCCGCGAGCTGAACTGCGCGACCTCGCGGAACGCTTCGGAGTGCTCCCCTAAAGGCGCAGCCCTTGATGTCTAGCTTCACTTGATGCTGGACAGATCGGCTTCAGTTGATCCTTTACACGCCCTAGAGGTTTAGTTCGGTGTTGCCTGCTGACGGTTTTCGGCTCGTTCCTTGAGGGCCTGGTTGAGCGCCTGGAAGCTGGCCTGGAAGCGGCTGGTGGTCTTGGCGGAGAAGTGGGCGAGGAGCCCGCGGTAGGTCTCGGTCTGCACCAGGCGGGTGCCGCCCTCAGCAGGGGTCAGGGTGAAGCTGTGCTCGCCGGTCATGATGCCGGGCAGGCTAGATCTCCACCGTAGTTCCTTGGCTGGCTCAGCGGCCAGCACGCTGGCCTTGACGGTCATGGTGCGACCGTTCACCGGGTGGATGCTCTTCAGGGTGATCTTGTTCCCGGCGATGAGCTGCCCGGATGCCTCGCGGAATAGCGGGTTCCACTGCGGGTAGCTGGCCAGGTCAGCCAGGACCGCCCACACCTGATCTGGTGAGGCAGCGATCTGGGTGGCGGCGGATATCTCGGTCATCGCTGACGGCCCTCCCGGCCTGGAGTGTTCAGGGGTGGCGCACTGTGGCGTGCGTAGGCCTTGAACCGGTGGACTTCGCGGGTGGTCATGCGCGGCACCGCGCCGATCATCTCACCGTCGATGACGAGCCCTTGAAGCTGTGACAACTTTCTCTACGGTTTCGGCATAGATGCCCCGCTGGACTAGCAGCCGGGAGCCAGCCAGGCAGACCTCGCCCTGGTTGCGGAACATGCCGTCGATCGTGCCGGGGATGGCGCGGTGCAGGTCGGCGTCGACCATCACGATTGCCGGGCTCTTGCCGCCAAGCTCGAACGAGCAGCGCTTGAGCGTCGGCGCTGCCTGCGCCATCACCGCGCTGCCGGTCGCGCTCGCTTCCGTGAAGGTGATCAGGTCCACGCCGGGATGCTCGGTGAACCGCTGGCCAGCCTCACCAGGCCCGGGGCGGTCTTCCAGGTAGCGAGCATGAGCGGGAAATTCCACGGCGACATTGCATGCCGCGACGCCAGCCGGCTCGCGCAGCGTGTAGGTCATCACCTCGTCCCACGGCTTGGCATAGGTCTGCGTGTGCGCGTGCTCGGCGAAGTCAGCCAAGAAGCGCAGATTGTACGCCGATCGGGGGACATCCAGGGTCTTCGACTCGGTGATCGGCTTACCCATGTCGAGTGTCTCGGCGGCGCTTGCAGTCCGCCAGGCGCTCCATCACAAGTGCGGCCGCCCGGTGCAGGAGCGGCGCATGCTGGCAGGCCACAGCGACCAGGACGACGACTGGAAGGTCGGCCACCCGATGGTCTTCCCGTACGGGATGCGCGTCGGCGGCCAGTGGGTGGATCAGATGCAGATCAGGGTGCCGATCGACGACACCCATACCTGGAAGCTCTTCTACACGCTGCAGCATCCGGCTGGCGGCAGCTGGCAGCACCAGGAGCGGCCAGCCGTCTATGAGTTCCCGTGGCGGCGCGACGACGGCCCACTGATCACGGACTACGTCGAGGGCCAGGACATCATGGCCTGGAGGTCCCAGGACCGATCGTGGACCGGTTCTTTGGAGCACCTCGGCCGCAGCGACGCCGGCGTGGCGATGCTGCGCAAGATGTTCAAGGAGAACATGCAGATCGTGGCGGACGGCGGTGACCCGCTCGGCACGGTGCGGATTCCGCACGACATCATCGAGCTGCCGTGCGAGAAGGATAAGTTCGGCGCCGGAGCCGCCTTTACCGACCAGTGGATCAATGGTGGTTAGATGCGGTATGCGCCGATCCGCGAGGAACGGCTGGCGCTGCATCGCGACGCGGTGGCGGCGCGAGCGCGGACTGCTGCCAGTGGCTGACCCGGACCTTCCAGCCGACCCGCATCAGCTGCCACCGCCGGGGGAGTGGTTCGGCCCCGATGCTGAGCGTCACCTGCTCGACCGGCCGCGATTCTGCCCGATGTGCGGGCAGCCGCTGGACGACGGCCTGGTCTCAGAGTCGTGGGCGGGCGATCAGCGAGTCTTCCTCACCTCGTGCGCATGCTGCTCGTGGATGGGCGACGTGGTCTGCTATGACCGTGTCGCTATCCACGAAGCCATGGCATGATAATTCTGTGTTCAGGAATTCCTCGATGGAGGATGTCACGTGCATCGAGGATCTGCGGGAGATGGCGCGGCGCCGGGTCCCGCGCGCGTTCTTCCAGTACGCCGATCACGGCTCCTACACCCAGTCGACGCTGCGGGCCAACCGGGCTGACCTGGACGCCGTCAAGCTTCGCCAGCGAGTCGGGATCGACGTCGGGACCCGTGACCTATCCACCACCATCGCGGGCGAGCCTGCCTCGCTGCCGCTGGCACTAGCGCCGGTCGGCCTGTGCGGCATGCAGTTCGGCGACGGGGAGATCCTGGCCGCCCGCGCGGCCCAGGCAGCCGGGATCCCGTTCTGCCTGAGTACCATGTCGATCTGCTCGATCGAGGACGTTGCCGCCGCCGTCGGGGAGCCGTTCTGGTTCCAGCTGTACATGATGCGTGACCGCGGTTTCGTCCGCGACCTGATCCAGCGCGTGATCGCCGCGCACTGCAGTGCGCTGGTGGTGACACTGGACCTGAACATGCTCGGCCAGCGCCATTGCGACATCAAGAACGGCATGTCCGTGCCGCCGCGGATTACCCTGGCGAACCTGGTGAACGTGGCCGCCCGGCCCGCCTGGGCGCTGAGCGTCCTTCGCGGCAAGCGCCGGACATTCGGCAACCTGGACGGTCACATCGACGGTGCGCAGAGCCTTACCTCGGTCGCGCAGTGGGTCTCGGCGCAGTTCGACCCCACGATGAGCTGGGCGGACATCGAGTGGGTCCGGGATCTGTGGCCTGGCCGGATCATCTTGAAGGGAATCCTCGATGTGCAGGACGCGAAGATCGCTGCCGGGCTAGGGCCTGCCGCGATCGTGGTGTCGAACCATGGCGGACGTCAGCTCGACGGTGCTCCGTCGGCTATCTCGGCGCTGCCTGCTGTGGCGGACGCGATCGGATCAGACGTTGACGTCATGTTCGACAGCGGTATCCGGTCCGGCCAGGACGTGCTGCGGGCGCTCGCGCTGGGTGCCCGCTCGGCCATGATTGGCCGCGCTTACCTCTATGGCCTTGGGGCTGGCGGGCAGCAGGGCGTGGCCAGGACCATCGAGATCATCCGCAAGGAACTTGACGTCTCGATGGCGCTGACCGGTCTCACCTCAGTCACGGCCGCCGGGCCGCAGCTGATCGCTAGCCATCGGCAGTAGTCGACCTTGGATCGGTCTCCGCGAGCACAAGCTCGGCTGCCGTGACGACGTCACCGTCGCCGGAAATCTCGTCCAGCGTCCGCCCGGCCGGCTCGGGCAGCACCAGGGTGAGCAGCCCGCCAAGTGCCGAGACCCCAGCGGTGAGCAGCAGCGTGCCGCGCAGGCCGAGAGACATCTGGAGAACAGGGAAGAGGAAAACCCCGACGAAGGCGCCGAACTTGCCGACGCCGGCCGAGATGCCGTGCCCGGTCGCGCGCATGGACACGGGATACAGCTCACCGGGCAGCACGAATGTGGTCATATTCGGCCCGAACTCGGTGAAGAAATAGCTTATCCCGTAGACGAGCATGAACGGCACCACGGCCGTTGTCATCGCGGGCACCAGTCCGATGACGGCGAAACACAGCGCCATCATGGCGAATCCGGCTAGCTGCAGACGGCGATGCCCGATCCGGTCCATCCGCGCGATGGCGAGCGCATAGCCGGGCACGGCCGCCACGACGAAGATGGTGAGCTGGATCGCGATCGTCGTCATGATCGAGGCGCTGGGCGAGATGAGCTTGAGTATCTGCGGTGTCGAGATCGTGTTCCCGTAGTAGGCGTAGTCGAGCAGGAACCAGCTGCCAGCGGTGCCGAGCAGCATGACCCGAAATCTGCGGTTGGCCAGGAACGCCCGCAGTCCCATCGGGCGCGGCTGGATGGCCGCGGCGCTACTGGCTGCGGCGGACGGCTGCGCGGCACTGGCTGCAGTGGTCGCAGCGCCCACCTGCACCGTTCCGCGGCTGAACTGCGATAGCTGGCTCGCCGCGGCCGCACCGCGGCCTTGCACCTGGGCCAGGTAGCGAGGCGACTCGGGCATCTTGCGCCGAAGATAGATGACCGCTGCGGCCGGCACGGCGCCCAGGCCGAGGAGGATCCGCCAGGTCGGGCCGGTGCCAGCACCACCGCCGAGAAGCGCCAAAGCGACCAGCGGCCCCACCACCAGCCCGAGAGCCTGAGTGGAGAACACGAGTCCGACCAGCCTGCCCCGGTCGTTGCGGTTTGCGTACTCGGTCATCAGCACCGCGCTGACCGGATAGTCGCCGCCGACGCCGATCCCGAGCAGGAAGCGGAACCCGATCAGGACCCAGAACGAGGGCGCCAGCGCGGAGCCGATCGCGGCCACCACCATGATGGCGGCTACCAGCCAGTACACGCGCTTTCTGCCGAACAGGTCCGCGAGCCTGCCGCAGACGAGCGCGCCGAGGCAGGCCGCACCGAGCATCGTGGCGTTCAGCAGCGCCAGCCGGCCCGTATCGAGATGCCACTCCGCCTTGATCAGGGTCGAGGCGATTCCGATGACGAACAGGTCGTAGGCGTCAGTGAAGAAGCCCATTCCCGACACGAGCGCCGCACGCAGATGGAACCTGCTCAGCGGGGCGTCATCCAGCGCCGCGATCAGGTCTGATGGCTGGGTCTCGGTCACCGGCGTTCCTCCCAGCGCTCGCACGGCCCGTCCGGCACAACCGTTCGGTGGCTGGCCTGCGGCCCGCGATCTTGGTCTCGCGTAACCCGAAATTACCCAACTCTGGCGACGAGCTACCGACCTGGGGGTGAACAGACAGTGAATACACGGAGCTTGCTGGTAGTCATCGAGCTTGACCGGGGTCGGCCCGGGAGCCGGTGTATCGCCTGCCAGGATCCGGGCCTGGATCATCCGCAGCATGACGACGCACCTGATCGGCTACGCGCGAGTGTCCACGCACTCCCAGAAGGATGACAGCCAGGTTGACGAGCTGACGGCCGCCGGCTGCACCAGGATCTTCACTGACAAGGCGTCCGGCAAGCTCGCGAAGCGGCCGGAACTCGACGCCTGCCTCGCCTACCTCCGCGAGGGAGACACACTGGTCATCACCCGGCTGTCGCGGGCCATGCGGTCACTCCGGCACCTGCTGGACCTGGCGGCCACTCTCCAGGAGCGCGGCATCGGCCTGAAGGTGCTCAAGCAGAACATCGACACGACGACGCCGACCGGCCGTCTCATGTTCCACATGCTCGCCTCCATTGACGAGTTCCAGCGCGAGCTGATCGTGGAGGGCACCTACGAGGGCCTGGCCGCCGCGCGTGCCCGCAGTCGCACGGGCGGCCGGAAGCCCAAGCTCAGCGCCGACCAGGTAAAGCTGGCCCGCGAGATGTACGACAAGCGGGACCGCACCGTGCAGCAGATCGCCGACACGCTCGGGGTCTCCAGGGTGACCGTCTACCGGCACCTCGACTGGCGGGCCGCCCAGGCTCTCAGTGGCAGCTGACGGTGACCTGAGTCACGTACTGCGCTCCCTGGTTAGTGATGGTCACGTTGTCCACGTAGACCGCGAATGCTCCAGCCCTGATCGGGTTGGACAGCGTTGCCTCGTCCACGCCGTAGTAGGCATAGGACGCATCCTGCGCCTGAACCTGGCACGTGGGCGCTCCGGCCTGATGGCCCGTGTTCCTCACTCGGATGGTCACGGCCAGGTCAGCCGGGTCGATCACGACGAAGTCCTGAACGCGGGCCTTATAGGCCGCTGGCCCGGTCGACGCGGTCAAGCTCGGTGGCGATGATCCCGATGCGCTTTCCGCTGTCCCACTGGACATGGATCGTGCCGAGGGAGTCGGTGAACTCGACCGTCCCGCGATCGCCGACCGCCAGTCCGAACCTCATGTCGTCGTGGCTGACGTCGACTAGCTCGACGCGGTCGCTGCGGTTCACGGTGCGGTCAGGAGCTGGCGGGCGGTTCGCTCGTAGTTGGCGATCGGGCCGACGTCGCGGCCGTGGTCCTCGTACTTGCTGTCTGGTGCGTTCTGGCAGTCGCCGCACGGCAGGCCGGCGCGGGCGCGCCGCCACTTGATGGCGTCTTCCAGTGCCTGGAGATGCTGGCAGAGCTCGGCGTCGGTCACTGCCCGGCCTCCGCGACTGCCAGCTTGGCGGCGAGGGCGGCGGGGTGGCGGTCGCAGATTAACCGCAGTCCGCTGGTATCGCGGCGCTCGGCCGACCAGACCGCAAGGTCCGGGCCGTAGCTGATCGTCCAGCGCTCGCCGAACCGCTGGTGCAGGCTCGTGATGCTGGCCGGCTCGGGTGCAGCGCCTTCGGCGGTTATGGTCAGGCTGCTCATGCGGTCATCTCCCGTGGCAGTGGGTGGCAGGTGCGGTCTGACTTTGCGCTGTCATCCGGTTACGGTGGAAGTGTTGACCGGGTAATGGTCAAGGGCGTCAATGGCTCGTCATCTGCGGAAGTGGTGTACGCGAGGCGGGCAGTTTCGCTGCGCAGTTGCGCAAGCTCATGGCCGAGCGCGGGATCAGCGGGAACGAGCTTGCGCGGCAGGTCTACGTTGACCCAGCGCCGATCTCGCGGTTCCGGTCGGGCAAGCAGAAACCGTCCGCGGACACGGCTGGCCGCATCGACGAGGCGCTCGGCGCGGGCGGGAAGCTGGCCATGCTCGCCGACGCCGGCCCGGTCGTCTGGCCGGGCGGCCCGGACGGGTCCGGTGACGAGCTGGCTGCTGTCGAGTTCGGTCGCCGCGCTGCTGCGAGTGATGCGGGCGAGGCCACGGTCAGCCGTCTGGAGCAGGCTGTCGATGACCTGGCGACCGCCTATCCGGGCACCCGGCCGGTTGTGCTCCTGGGGCGGGTGCGGGCGCATCTGGGCTACGCGGCCGGGTTGCTGGACGGCCGGACGAGCCTCGCCGAGCACCGGCGGCTCCTGGTGAGCGCGGGCTGGCTGTCGCTGCTCGCGGCAACGTGCCTGATCGACCTGCGCCGCAGGCCTGCGGCGGTCGCTTACCTGCGGACGGCCGCGCAGCTGGCCGGCGAGACCGGGCACGCGGAGATCGGCGCATGGTGCATCGAGACCGCGGCGTGGCAGGTTCTGACGGACGGGGACTACCCGCTGGCGGCCCGGCTGGCCAGGGACGCGCAGCGGGCAGCGCCCCGCGGCGGCAGCGCGTACATCCAGGCCACCGCGCAGGAAGGCCGGGCATGGGCGCGGCTGGGCGCGAAGCCGGAAGCCTACGACGCGCTAGCCCGCACCGAGGCGCTGGTGTCGCGGCTGCCGGCGCCAGACCGGCCGGAGCATCACTACCGCTATGACCCGGGCAAAGCGGAGGCGTACGTGGCCACGACGCTGTCCTGGCTCGGCGATCCGGCGGCAGTGCAGTATGCCCGGCAGGTTCTAGCACGGCTCGAGCAGCCCGGCGACGGAGCCTGCCGCGTCCGCGCCGGGCGGCTTCGGCCCGGCTAGACCTGGCCCTCGCACTGACCGCGTCGGATCAGCTGGATGAGGCAGCGGCCACGGCGTTGGACGCGGTGACGTCCGGGCTCCTAGTGCCGTCGAACTACTGGCGGGCGCGGGAGGTCATCTCCGCTGTCGGGCAAGACGTTCCGGGTGCGGGGGAGCTGCGGGACGCCTTTCGGGAGTTCTGCCCCCTGGCCCGCGTGAGCTAGCCTGAACGGCGCGTACACCACACGCAGGCGCCCCGTTAGCTCATGGCCAGCGGGGCGCCGCCGTGTCCGGCTCGCAGCAGCTAGAGCTGGTGTCCGATCGTTCCAAACGGCCCCGGCACGCTCATGTACGGGCCTCGCGCGCTGGACCAGCCCGTCGATCGTTCCGGGTACAGCCTGACCACGATCCCGGACTCGCCGTGAGCGCGGACCACGGCGAGCGCGTGGGCGTAGCTGACCCAGCCGGCCACGATCGCGACGCCCGTTACCGCGGCCACCGTCGACCAGCGGATCGCCCGCTCAGCCCCGGTCACGGCTGGCCGCCTTCGGCCGCATCGGCCAACCAGGGCGGCATGTCGTAGCCGAGGCCGCGAGCGGACAGGGTCGTCTCGATGACGGCGCCCAGAATGCGATAGGGATTCTGGGTGACCTCGGCCATGTCGGCGATCAGGCTGGTGATGGACTCCATGCCCGCCGTATAGCCGCCCGGCCACATGCCGGTCGACGGCGCGAACGGCCTGCGCTTGTCCAGCCTGCCCTGTGCCTCGGCCAGCGTCATCAGCACCTCGCGGAACGGGACGCCGTCGGCCTGCGGCACCTCGATGCCGATGACCGGGTCGCTGCCCGCGTCCTGCTGCAAGGTGACGTTCGTCGACTCGTGGAACTGCTCGCCGAGCTTGCTGGGTCACGGCACCGCGACTCCGGGTAGCGGCGGTTGCGGTGAATCTGCCCGTAGGTATTCCGGAAGGTCCGCGCGGACCGGGATACTGGCAGCTGGACGAAGGCCTCGCGGCGTGCGAGGAGCCGCTGATGCGAGGGGAGCCGCGAAGATGGAACCGATCTCGCTGATCCTGGCGGCGCTGCTGGCCGGGGTGGTGACCGGGGCCGGCCAGAGCGCGAGCAGCGCGGTGCAGGACGCATACGCGGGCTTGCGGGACGCGCTGAAGCGACGGCTGGCGGCCAAGCCTGCCGCCCAGGACGCGGTGGAGCAGTTCACCAGGGATCCTGACGCGTGGAAGGGCAATCTCGAAGTCCACCTCCAGCAGGCCGGAGCTGGCCAGGACCAGGCGATCCTTGAGGCTGCGGCGTCCGTGCTGCGGCAGGTGGACCCCGAGGGGGCGAGCACAGGGAAGTACGTGGTCGATCTTCGGGGTGCGGCGGGCGTGCAGGTCGGCGACGACAATGCGCAGACCAACTATTTCGGCTCGCAGCCGCGCTAGCGGCCACGACGCCCACGACAGCTACGACACCGCGATGCCCCTGCCTGGCGACACCGGGGACGCCGCTGGTGGCCCGATTCAGGGTGTCCAGCGCGGCAGCCACAACACCCAGAACAACTACTTCGCCGCTGTCAACGTCTTCACCGGGACCGGGCTGGAGCGCCTGGCAGACGTGGTATTCGACGCCGCGCCCCTGGCACGCGATCTAGACCTGGAGCACTTCACCGGCCGGGAACGGCTGATCGACCGGATCGACGCGTTCATCGCGGCACACTCGCGCGGGTACATCATCGTGCAGGCCGAGGCCGGGGTCGGTAAGAGCGCGCTGGCCGCGCATCTGGTCGTCACCCGCGGCTGGCTGTACCACTTCACCCGGCTGCCAGGTGGCAGGTCACCGGCCGCAGCCCGCCGGAGCCTGGCCGCGCAGCTGATCGGCCTGTTCGACCTGACCGAATTCGCACCCGGCGGCGAGCTGCCGCCGGCCTCGGAGCGCAGTGACTGGTTTGACCGCGTCCTGGCGGCGGCTGCCCGGCGCCGGCTGGAGCGGGGCGGCGAGCCGATCGTGCTGGTGGTCGATGGCCTTGATGAGGCACCGGCAGACGGTGATACCGGACTGCCGCTCGGCTTGCCGGCCAGCCTGCCCGACGGAGTATTCGTCCTGGCCACGAGCCGGTTCGGCGCTGACCGGGCGCTGGCCGCGGTGCGCAACCCGGCGGACTGGCTGCAGATCGAGGTCGAGGGCGCCGACAACCTGGCCGACATGCGCCGGTTCCTGGACCGGGTGCTTGACCCCGGCCAGGGCGATCCGAACCTGCTGCGGGCGCTGCGGGGAGTCGACGTCCAGCAGTTCAGCGAGATCCTGGCGGCCCGGTGCGCGGGGGTGTGGATCTACCTGCGCTATGTGCTTGACGAGATCCGTGACGGCACCCGCGAGGCTAGCCAGGTCGGGCAGCTCCCGGCGGATCTGGCAGGCTTTTACGCCCAGCAGATCTACCGCTGGCAGGGCGACGTCGACGCTGCCGCCGATGCCGAACGCTGGGAAAAGATCAGGCTGCCGCTACTGGCGACCCTGGCCGCGATCGCCGAGCCAGTGACCACGGCGGAGCTGAGCGCGTTCGCCGGCGTCCCCGGCCGGCAGTCCGCCGAGGTGTTCGTAGCCGAGACCGCGCGGGCCTTCCTGGTCGCCAGCAGCGGCAGCGATGGGCAGAGCAGGTACGGCCTGCGGCACCAGAGCATGCGGGACCTCCTCACCGGGCAGACACCGGCCGGCCGCAGGCCGGACGTGGCCGAACTGGGCTTGCGGCTGAGTCAGGCAGTCGTGGCTGCGCACCGGCGAATATGCGCCGAGCTGATACCGTCGCCGCGCCAGGGCCAGCGGGACTGGAGCAGCTGCACCCCTTACGCCCAGCGCCATCTGGCCGCGCACGCGGCCGCGGCCGGGCCGCTTGACGAGCTGCTCAGCGAGGCTGGCTTCCTGGCCCGCGCCGATCCGGCCGCAGTCCTGCTCCAGCGCGGGCTGCTCGCAACCGCGGCGCCACGCCTCGGCTCACTCGGTACGGTGATTGGCTGGCCGCTGAGTT
>OCZU010001083.1_pt1 | contig 18333 bp, 12 predicted proteins | sample 1539001 | NCBI WGS metagenome assembly OCZU01 (sample SAMEA3539306, study PRJEB22396) | soil metagenome | biome: tundra; feature: field; material: soil | place: USA | collected 2010-05 | depth 0.15 m | reverse complement strand
AATTTCGCGACGATCCCCTTCAGCCCGGCGATGATCGGCAAGCCGATTTATTTCAGATTCTGCGGATTCAACAGGACCGGCGGAATGGAACAGCCGCTCGCGCCGGCGCTGAGCTTTAATTTCATACCTACAGGTTTGTTCGGCCAGTTCGCGCTGACATATTCCACTCTGTGGGATAACCCTTCGAATCAACTCGCGCAGTCAGGTTCTTCCATCATCGTGAATCCGTTTCGCATCGGAAGCGCAGCCGGAAATCCGCACTACCTTGGCGCGGGCGCGGCGGGCTCGATTGCGGCGGCAATCACGCTCGACGGAGCAGGCGCGGCGATCGATCCCACGCAGAAATATTACGTCTATGTGGCCGATCCGAATTACACCGGCGAAAGCGCGGCCCTCAGTTTGGAATGCGTTTATGAAGCGGACTTGACTGCGGCGCGCGCGGGACAGGCCGGATGGTTTTCGCTGGGCTCGATTCAGCTTGCTTCGGGCGGCGGCGGGACCGGCGGCGGCGGCGGGGCCGGCGATCCCGGCGGAGGAGATCCGAAGGGACCGCCATATTATTTCTAAAATTTCTGGACGATGAAATCTTTGGAGGAATGCAGATGCGAAAGATGACTTTGTTTTCCAGGACGAGAGCGCTTTTCGCGGCAGCCGCGATGATGCTGCTGTGCGGATCGGCGCGCGCGCAGAATTACACGAACTTCACGATGACGCACATGATGGACCTGACGGGCGCCCTCTTGGAGTCGGGTACAATTTGTTTGCAGGCCACCGATCCCGGCGATACCCCGATCAACTTCGGCGCCGGCGGAGGCGGAATGGTAATTCGCGGCGGAATTCTCGGCTGCCGCGCGGTCGCAAACGGAGCGCTGGTCAGCTCGCTGGTGGTCCCCAATCCGCGGCACACAAATCCCATGGGCGTTTTTTATCATGTGAAGGTTTACCAGGGCACGCGCACGATTGTGGATTTGCCGCTGGTGGGATTCGAGGGCGCGAATTTCAATTTTGATTTGTATTCGCCGGGATCGCCCGCGCCGGTTCCGTGGGGCGGAGGAACGGTCAGCGGAAATCTTGGCGTATCCGGCGATTTGACTGTGACGGGCACGGTAACGTGCGGAAGCGGCTGCTCTGGCGGAGGGGGCGGAGGCATTAACGTCCAGACGACGAACTACACTGCGGTCAGCGGCGACCAGGGCAAACTCATCTCATTCAATTGCAGCAGCGCGTGCACGCTGACGCTCCCGTCGCCTCCACCTTCTTCAACATGGTTTATTGATGTTGAGAATATCGGCGCGGGTACGCTGACGGTGAGCCGGAACGGATTGACAATCGATGCCGTCGCGTCGAATCTTTCGCTGACGACGGATCTAGGAGTACGCGTATTTACGAACGGGAGTAACTACTTCACCGAGCGCGGAATGGGAACGAGCGGTGGTGGGCCAGCAGCACACGTCCAGTCGGGCGGAACTCTGCCTGGGACATGCAGCCCATCAACGGGGGACATTTATTTTCTCACAGCCGCGGGACCGATTGGAGGCATCTACACCTGCACGGCAACAAACATTTGGACAGCCGGGGCCGGCTTGACGGGACTAAACTCACGCGGAGTGACTGGCACCACCGCGACGGACACGGTGCTATTCAGCGACAATGATACGATTCTTGAATTTGACGGATCTGTTTCCGTGGCCGAGTCTCTACCAACTCCAACGACTCTGGGTAATGCTTTTTTCTGGACCGTGCTGCACAATGCCACGACCGGATCGGCCACGACCGTCACGGTGACTCCTGCCGGAGGGTGGACAGTGGACGGGTCTGCGACGCTAAGTATCAGGCAAGGGCAGACTTGCAGATTCAGTGTGGACCCCAGCGTAGGAACAAATTGGATTGGGGCTTGTGGTAATCAGTCCATCGTCGCCGGGGCGAACATCACGCTCACTCCTAGCGCTTATGGACTTTCGATCGCGGCTCCGGGCGGTGGGAGCGGCGGTTGGTACGTCGCAGGTCAATCAATCCAGTGGCTGTCCGAGCTTGGCTCAGATTCAAATGACGGCCTTTCACCAGCGACGGCGAAACTCACATGGGATGGAGCTTGTGCGGCACTTTATGGCGGGAGTAATTCCGCACCGCTAACTTGCGGGAAGGGAGACATCTACGTTATCGGGTCACCCGCGGCAAATACTGACGCGACAAAAGGCCGATGGCTCCTAGGGCCAAGCGACGTGAATTATGCCTCCCCACCAGCCGGATGGTATAGATGGTCTGGGCCGCTAAGAACTATTTGTGCCGGTGGACCTAACCCTGGTTATGCCAATGGTTCAGTATCGACTTGCACTATCACCGGAGGGTCATCAACACCGGGAATCCCAGGACTCTGGCTGTCCAATCTTACAAATTTCGAGGACGATCACATAGCAATGCAACAATATTTGGGCACTCCTGTCAGAATTGGCATGGATTCAACGGGAAATAGGAATTTAGGGGCAGTTAGCAGTGTTTATCTGCACGGCATTGGAATCAATTTTGGTACCTGCGCCTTGGGGCAAGGGCCTGGAATAGATATTGGGAGTCTGTCCTTTTACAATTACATTGACCACGCTTCAATTACGGGATGCTCCGCAGAAGATTTTATCGGGACGCTTTCCAGAACAAGCGGGACAGTAACCTTTATTACGACAGCAGCGAGTAACGGAAGTTCCGGAACAAACGATTACGTTGTCGGTGAAATGGCCACCGTAACCAACTCCACTGATCCAACCTTTAACGGGTCGTTCGTCGTGACGGCGGTTTCCGGTTCGCCTCAGACACATGTTCAGTGGACGCAGGCTCTTCCGGACTCTACTAGCGCCTACGGTGAACTTTTCAATTACCACAGTTACGCAATCGCTATGAACCCCGGAACTGGCTCTGGTGGCGAGGCTCTATTTCTCAGTGACTCTGTTTTAAATTCTGGGGGAGGCGTTTGGTTTGTGTCGGGTACTGGTGGCGCGGCAGAACTGCACATGACAGACGTTGTAGTTGAGGGCTTGGGCATATCTCCGCCTGCTGTTTTGGTTACTGGTATTAATGCCGCAACGAAGGTTGACATAAACCACATGACTTTTGCGGACTACAGCAACGCAGGAATTTCGGTTGAAATCGACAACGGATGCGAGCCAGATGAACTTATTTTACACGAAATAGACGCACCCGTGCATGGGTGCGCGACGATTGATGGAATGTGGGGTGAAGTCTATAGCGCGACCACGGAGACCCCGCTGGTTCAGGGACAACATGGAATTATTGGAGGCATGGTTTACGGACAGACAGACGCGGCGGCATGGCAGTTCAGCCCATCGACCGTTCTTTACGCAAATCTCGCCACTCAGTACGCGCCGTCTACTTGGGCATATGCAGTCGGCGGCGGAGTTATCACTACCGGAATTTCCGCCCCAGATAGAACGACGGGGGCCGGAAAGGCGACCTCAACATCTGGGACGTCTTTCCTGGCGTTTTACGGGCTAGCCAATGCCTCAATCAGTGTCGGGGATATTTATATTTATGGTGGATGGGTTAAGAATGTTCCCGGTGGCGTAAATTCGGCTAACCCTCTTGTTTTTACGTTGGGCTATCAAGGCTACGGAGCAGGAGACAGTTGCACGTCGAAAAGCATAACTACGATGAACGCCACCCTCGCTGGGCAGGGGGAGTGGTCGCGTGTTTGGGGGATTTGCAAGATCGCAGCGGCTCCTACGAATGCTGGAATTGCGCTTGAAGGGGAAGTTACTGCTGCCAATACTGGAGCTTTCTACGCCCCAACAATTTTCAAGATAGCTGCTGGCACAGTTCCCGACAGCGAAGCATGGGCGATAGCCTCGAACCTTGCGTTCTATCCGCCGTCATGCACGGTAGGGCAGCTTTGCACCCCGGTTGGCGCGCTTCCCAGTGCCAGTAGAACCGAGCGTTGCTTTTTCGGATTGGGGGATGGAACGAACGCAATTGCGGCGGCGACCTACCCCGCATCTGGGTCTATGTTGCAGTGTGTTAACAACACAGGAGTCACCTGGACAATTACCGGGATTCACTGCCTGACCGACAATGCGGGATCTTCGACAATCAACGTGGAAAACAATGCGGGAACCAGCTTCCTTGCGAGTACGCCGTTGACCTGCAATGCAACAAAAACCAGCGGCGGGGCAAACGGGACAATTGGCTCAACGACCACCCTAGCGACGACAAACGGACTGAATTTCGTGTTCGTGGCTGATGGCACGACGAAGTATCTGACTGTGACGGTGGACTATGTCTACTAAAATGCGACGACTGGTGCTAGTTCTCGGGTTGCTCTTTTTTTGTTGCGCGCCAGCGCACGCTCAGTGGGGAAACGGCTATACCTACCGCCGCACCATCAACATCCCCGCGATTTCGGTTTCAACGGACCAATCGAATTTCCCTGTCTTGGTTTCGGGAACCTACTCCTATCTGGCAACGACAGCGAACGGTGGAAATGTCACAAATGCGTCAGGCTATGACATCATTTTCACAAGTGATTCCGCAGGGGCGAGCATTCTTCCCTTTGAGCGTACCACTTGGTCGGCAACAAGCGGGGCCGTAGAATTTTGGGTGAAAGTTGCGACACTCTCCCACTCCACCAGTACGGTAATCTACGAGTTCTATAACAATGCGGCGGTCACCACCGACCAGTCGAACCCAACCGGGACGTGGGACAGCAATTTCGTTGGCGTATGGCATCTTCCCAACGGAACATCCCTCGGTCTTGGCGATTCGACTTCCCACGCCAACAATGGCACGAATAGCGGGACTGCCGTAACCGCCGGAACAGGAAAGATTGACGGCGCGGGAGTTTTTGGCGGTAGCTCATACATTGACGTTCCAGCGGCGTCGAACGCCCCCATTGATAACTTATTTTCGGGTAATAACTGGACGTTAGAGTGTTGGGCAAAGCCAACATCGACGTCCACCTTAGACCAAAATTTTATGGCTTACGGCACCGGCAGCAGCGCAGCCACAGATGTCATTTTTATATATGGGCTTGCTTCGGCAAACACGGTCTCCGTATACATGAATGGGTGGTATACATTTTCCCACTCGATGTCGGCGGCTGATTGGCAACACGTCGCCGTGACCTATTCTTCAGGAACGTTGACCGCTTATTACAACGGTGCAGCCGTAGGAAGTCCAGCTACCGGACTAAGCAATGCGACGGCGACCACCGCACAGGATTTTTGGATCGGCGTGCAGGGGTCTGGCCTCTACAATAATTGGACTGGGTCACTGGATGAAGTACGAATTTCAAACAGCACTCGTTCTGCCGATTGGCTTGCAACTGAAAATGCTAATCAGAACAGCCCTTCGACTTTCTACTCCGTAGGTGGGGCAACGACGAGTGGTGGCAGTACCGTCGTAGTGCGACGTCGGGGAGCCTGACGTTCAAGGGCGAAAAGCGAAGGTATGGCGAACAATTTCAGTTGCAAACAATGTGGCGATATTTGCATTTAATTCGTCAAGATTTGCAAACAATTTGGCGAGCCCTAGAACCCCTTCAAACACATCCGTACCTTGTGCTAAAGTGCCGCCTGCGGCCAAACATGTCCCAACCACAAACAATCGGACGCTACCAGATTCTCTCGCAACTGGGGCACGGCGCGATGGGCTCGGTCTATCGTGCGCACGACCCGACGATGGATCGCACTGTCGCAATTAAGACGATTCTCGCCGCCGCGCTTTCGGGACCACTCGCTCAGGAATACCGCGAACGCTTTATTCGCGAAGCCCGCGCCGCCGGGCGTCTGTCACATCCGGGAATCGTCACCGTTTACGATGTGAGCGAGCAGGACGGCACGCCTTACCTGGTAATGGAATTCATCTCCGGACGATCTCTTGCTGCGGCCATGGATGCGGGCGAGCGATTCAGCATCGACCGCATTTACGAACTCGGCCAACAGATCGCGGAAGCACTCGGCTACGCGCATCGAAATGGCGTGGTGCACCGGGACGTGAAGCCCGCTAACATTTTGCTTGCTGCTTCGGGTCCGGGTGAAATCGAACGCGCCAAGCTTGCCGACCTGGGTGTCGCAAAACTGACGGCGACGCAAATTACGACTACCGGGCAGCTACTGGGTACACCGGCCTTCATGCCGCCGGAACAGTTCACGGGCGTGCCGATTGACGGCCGCGCCGACTTATTTTCGCTCGGAGTAATCCTGTACTGGTTGGCGACGGGCGATAAGCCTTTCGCGGGCGATACCATCACTGCAGTCTCGTACAAAATTGTTCACTCCGAGCCTGCTCCGCCACGTCGCATCAATCCCGCCGTGCCGTCGGCGCTCGAGCGCATCATCATGAAGTGCCTGGAAAAAGATCCGGCCACTCGATATGCGACCGGCGAGGCTCTGGCTGCGGATCTCGCCGCAGGGCACGCGGGCCGTGACGTTACTCAGACGGCGCCGCCCGCACAGCGAACTACTTCGGGAGCGATTCTCGCGCCGGTCGCCCATATGGACGGCGATCCGAACACCACATTGGATTCCGATGTGCGATTGCAGATGGCCAGTGAAACTGCCAGTCCTTTTCCAACTGCAACGCAGCCTCCAGTTGCGAAGCCGCCCTCCCGAAAGGGAACATTTGGGATACTCGGAATCGCGGTGATCGCTGCAGTGGTGATTATCGGAATCGTGGTTACCGTGAGCGTGGTTCGCCGCCGAAGTCAGATGCGTGCGCAGGATGAAGCAAAAAAGCAGGAAGAGTTGGTTCTGGCGCAGGATCGCGCAAAAGTTGACGCGCTGGCGAAACAGGCGGCGGCCCAATCAGATTCTTCGGTCACGCCTACGGATCCAAACGCTTCGCAATCGGTTCAGGGAGCACAGCCGCCGCCGGATCAAACCCAAGCCGGAAACCCGGCTACATCGAACTCAACAGTTCCGGGCATCGCGACAAATTCCAGCACGCCAGCCGACAAAAAACCTGCCGCAAAAGCGCCTGCCACTCGCGGGCCAGGAAAATCCGACGCGCCTGTGAGTCCGGCGACGGGATCGACTTCAGCACTGGCGCAGCAGCCGGTTTCAACGCCGCCCGTGCAAGCTCCGGTCACCACTCCAGCAACATCCACGCCGCCGAATACGGCGGCAACAAATCCAGCACCTGCCTCGAACTCTGGATCAGGTGGGCCGCCACCAGCGGTGAAACCCGAAGGGCCGCCGCCTGCGGATTTCACCAAGCTTCGTATTGACGATCGCAACGTTCCGAACAGTGTAAGTTTTATGGTGATGATGGATGGCAAAATGCTTTTTCAACGTAAAGTGATTCCGGAAGGACAATCGGATCCGAAGCACGATGACGATTCAATTCCGCCCGGAACCCATGAATTCCGCGTCGTCATTTCGCCGGGCGAACTGCAAGTCGCCGATTCCAATAATGTTCGCTTTGACTTTCAAGCCAAGAAAAAGTTGACCCTGAAAATTGAATTGCGCGATGGCGCAAGCGGGCAAACATTAAAGAAGAGTTCGCACCTGGACGCGGGCACTTCGAGTTTCGTGATTTCCGTAAAGCCTACCGGGCTCCTCGGCTTCTAGTAGTCAGAAAAACTCCGATTCGCGTCGAAACTCACGCAAGTGTCTCCGCACATCTGAAGATGTCTGTATCCTGAGAATTCTCTGAAGCACACCGCGTCTTAGGAAAGCATTGCTTCACAAGCTCATCATGTCCGATTTGTGTTCATTTTGAACATGTCGTTGATTGCATATACACGTCCCATACAACCGTCTAGCAGAAATTTCGGAGACTATCGAACCCGCGCCATCAACGACTGTCTTGACTTAGCCGACAGCGCCCAGTGTTTGTTAATTGGCAGGATGTGGTTTTGCCGCGCTGGCGCCAGCACTTGCGCTCGCCGCCTTCTTATCCCGCTGAGCAGCTCTGCGGTAGAGCGTCAATTTTCCGTCCGCAACATTTCCGATATAAAGGCCGCCCGAAAGAAACTGCATCACTTTCTGTCCGCTTCGCGCCATTTCAGCCCATTTCGAGCGAGTTTCCGGGCTTTGCTCCAGTCCGCGCAAGGATTGCGCGGCTACAACAAAATCCACCTGGCGAAGTCTGCGGCGCTGCGTTCTCCGCACAGGAAAACGCGCGCCATCAAGCTCTACCAGATTAAGATTCTCGTCCAGCGCCTGGCGCCAGACGGATACGAGAGCTTCCTCCAGCGTCATGATGCCTTTGCAGCGAAAGCAGCGGATTCCCGCATCTGCGCCACCCGTTGACGGTAACCCTCCACCAGTTGGGGCGCGACGCCGTGCCACCAATTTTCGATGCGCTTAGACGTTGCCTCCAACTGGGCGAACGCTATGGGGTTGTGGTACATTGCTCGCAATTCCGTAACGATCGGCTTAATTTTCTGCCAGACAAACCAGAACTCGGCGTCGCTCTCGAAAAACATTTCGTCGTCAATCAGGCCCCGGTTCACCATTCCACACGCCATCTCCCAATAGCTCGTCACCATGCGGAAACTGGTATTTTCCTCGCTGCCCGGCGGATATTTCTTCATAATTTCGTCGGCCGAATCGGCCCAGAATTTTCCTGTGAACCAAGCTCGCGCTTCGCGGAGCCGTGTTTCCCGACGTAACTCGTAAAGCCTCAATAACAGATTTGCCTGGTCATGCGTCGCTTGTCCCATTGTTCACCTCCTGTTTATTTTCTTCTGGATAATGCACTTCAACGTGTTGCACGCCCGTTGTGCGAATTCCTTCCGCTTCAAAACGCGCGCAGATTCGCCGCCGCAATTCACGCGCTACATCATCCTGCCGGTTCGGCGCGGTACGCACTTGCACCAGAAGTTTCGCGCCTTGCGGACCGATTGCATCTACACCCAGAACCCGCGGCCCGTCCACAAGTGCGCCCGACCATGCAGAATCAGACCGAAACTCCGCCGACACGCGGTCAAGCGCCAGTAATGGAGGTTCTACGGGCGCATCCGCCGCGACCGTCACATTTATGAAGACCTGCGCCCAGTCACGGCTCAAATTGGCAACCTGTTGGATTTGTCCGTTCAACACTGTGACGAGCGCGCCTTGGGGATCCCGCAGCACCGTTCGTCGCAAAGTTATGTGCTCCACACGCCCGGTTGTTTCGCCCACGCGTATGGTATCGCCGACCACGAACTGATCCTCAAACACAATGAAGAATCCGTTGATTAAATCGCGCACCAGATTTTGCGCGCCAAACCCTACTGCGACGCTCGCCAGTCCGGCGGCCGCCGCCAGAATCGTGATGTCGTACCCAATTTCGCGGAGGATCATCAAAATCGAAATCGCGACAATGATCCCCACGCCCGCGCTGTTCAATATTCCGGCGAGCGTCTGCGTTTGTTGTTCGTGTTGGCGCGCCGTCCGGCTGGCCGATTCCCCGGCAGTTCGATGGACCAGCTTGTTTGTGGCCGACCGCAACAGCCGGATCAGCAGCATTGCCAACAGGAATATTCCGGCAACCCGCAAACTGCGGATCAGCACTAAATTTGTCCACTGAGGAAACAAATTCGTCATACAATTAGGGTGTTACGACGGGATGAGTTTATAGCATCCGGGTTGGCGCCGCCACCCATGTCGTAGCGCCAGGGCCGTTCTCGAAGGAGAAGTTTGATGAGTCCGGATCACTCACGCAGGAATTTCTTGAAATACGCACCGGGTGCTTTGTTTCTGCTGACTGCTGCGCGAACTACGAACGCACAACGCCCACCCACCCAAGGTCCCGCAATGAATCCTGGAGGCGGCAATTCCACTGACGCAACCGCCTCGCCCTCAAATAATCGACCTGGTGGCGGAGGGGGTGGTAGTGGACAGGGCCCCGGTCCCGCCCAGCATAGTGGTGACTATCAGCCCCCGACCATTTCTGGACCGCAAGACAAGCACAAGAATGATCCACCTCGTAAACCCAGAAAAGATTTGGCCGCGGATCAGAAGAGCATGCGAGATGACGTACGGCAGCTTGTCCGCGATACTCAGGAATTGAAGACGGCCGTCGAGCAAGGCGGACCAAAACAGTCATTGTCGGCGGAGATGACTGGCAAAACGAAGGAAATTGAAAAGCTGGCGCACAATATTGCCGCGCTCGCCAAGGGGTAGACGCGAAGCCTGCCGGAAAGCCGGCCTCGCGGAAAGTAGGGAGGGACGCCATGCACAATAATCAATCTCGGCGCAATCTAATTCGATTCATACCCGCAGGGTTGTTGTTTTTGTGGGCTGCGCGGGGCAGCGACATCGTTCTCGCCGCCGGTCAGCAGACTCCTCCAGTCAACAATCCACCTCCTCTGCCCAGCCCGTTTGGGAAGGATGGACAATTGATTGAACCTGTCGGAATTATTGGCCCCGTCGGGAAACCGGTAGAGGTCCCTCCGGCCCCTAGAAAAGACTTGAAGGCGGATGACAAGGATATTCGGAAGCAAGTCGCGTTGCTGGCGCAATACGCCGATGAACTTAAGAAGGAAGTGGAAAAAACAGATTCCACAAGAGTGCTGTCCTTGCAGATGCTGCGCAAAACGCAGAACATTGAAAAACTCGCCCACCACATTGCTACTTTGACGACCAACTGAACTACGTCGCGCTTTACTTTTGCTGCGTCCGGCTCGCCAGTAAGTTAAGGTCTGTCCCGTTCAAGTATTTTTACCTTGCGCGCCGCGCCTTGCGGAGTTAGAAGGATGTTGCGGTAAGTTCCCATCTTTATTTGAATATCGGGAGGACGACGTGAAAATGCGCCACGGAATTATCTTGAGTTCGCTTTTGCTGCTCGTAGCGATGGCGTGCCCAGCCAAACCCATTCGCATTCCCCGCACGCCTGACTATTACAACGGCAAAATTGTATTCGGCTACCTCGGAAGCATTTGGGTGGTGAATGAAGACGGCACGAATCCGCGGCGTCTGACAGTCCATTCGGCGCACGACGAATTTCCGCGCTTTTCTCCCGACGGCAAATGGATCGCATTCTCCTCGGATCGTTACGGCAATAACGACGTGTTCGTAATTCCTGCCGAAGGCGGCGAGGCAAAGCAGCTTACGTTTAATTCTTCTCCAGACACGGTAGTCGGATGGACGCGCGATTCCCAAAATGTGATTTTCTCGTCTCCGCGCGGCACGGCCTTTCCCGGTCAGGCGAACCTTTATCAAGTGTCAATTGGCGGTGGGCTCGAGCAGATGATGGCTACCGACGCCGGCTACTGGGGCAGCTATTCGCTTGACGGCTCGAAATTCGCTTTCAACCGACACGTTCCCATCTGGTGGCGCAAGCATTATCGCGGCAGCGGCGCGACAGATCTGTGGGTGATGGACGTAAAAGCAAAAACCTATAAGCGGATTCTGGATACGGAAGTGGACGATCAGATGAAACCGTACAATTCCTGGCCGCAATATGCGCCGAACGGCACGATCTATTTTGTTTCCGACCGCGACGTGATGGCCAAGGCAGGCGATCCGAAAGTTTGGAAGTCCACCTACAATATCTACAAGATCTCCGATACCGGCGGCGCGCCAACTCAGGTGACGCATTTTACGGATGGTTCTCTCTTTTTCCCGTCAATTTCTTCGGACGGGAAAGTAATCGTGTTCGAGGAAAACTTCGGTCTGTGGAAGCTGGATGTGGCCAGCGGCCGCGCTTCCGAAGTAAAGGTTGATATCTCTGCGGACGACAAGTCCAATAATTTCCGCGTACTTACGGTGAACGGCGAATTGGATAGCTACGACCTTTCACCTTCCACGCAGCGCGCCGCAATTTCCGCCCACGGCGAAGTTTATACGGTGGCGACGGATCGCGGCGACGTCACTCGCGTAACGAACAGCTACGCCCGCGACACGGATCCCGAATGGTCCGCTGATGGAAAGTGGATTGCCTACGTTAGCGATCAAACCGGGCGCCCTGAGGTATGGATGGCGACGCCCGAGGGCAAGAGCGTGAAGAAGCTTTCCGATTCAGACTCCGAAAAATTGACGCTTACCTGGATGCCGGATTCCAAATCGCTCCTCTACACAACGTCGGATCACAAACTGAATATGGTGAATGTAGAAACCGGCCAAATGCATACGTTGGTTACAAACGAGTCGAGTGGCATCGCAGGCGTTACCGTCTCACCGGACGGGGCGTGGATCGCCTTCTCGAAAGCGGATCGCGATTTCCGCCAGCATGTTTATTTTCTGTCCGCGGCGGGAGGACAGGAACACCGTCTGCCCGATGATTTGCAATTCGCCAGCTTCGATCCGCGGTTTACTGCGGACGGAAAGAAACTGATTTTCCTCGGCGGATACGTACAGGCGGGTTCCGCTACTCTTCGCACGAATGTTGCGGCAATTTATAGCGCAACGCTTTCCAAAGAAGATGCGGATTCAATGAGCCGTGACGTTGACACCGAAGAACAAGCGCGCGCCATGGCCGCGGCAACCGGCGCAGGCCGCGGTGGACGCGGCGGTGGCGGTGCGGCCCCGGCGAACGCCGAAACGAAAATTGATTTCGACGGAATGGAACACCGCATAAATCAAATCACGCATTTGACGGAAAACATTTCCACCGCAGTCCCCTCGCCCGATAGCCGCAGCTATGCTTTTGTTTCCGCTGTGGATGTGGACGGGCGATCGGTTTCCACGTTGTATCTTGTTCAGGCCGACGGATCGCAACTTCGGCGGCTTACGCAATCCACGCCGGCGACGGAAGATGAAAACGCTCCGCCGGCCGGCGCTCCAGCTGCGGGAGGCATTTCGAGTCTTCAGTTCTCGCGCGATGGCGCAAATCTTTTCTTCATGGAGCGCAACGGCGTCTGGGCGATCCGTGTGACGCCCGCTACTGGCGGAGCGGTCCCAGCCGCTGGAGGCGAAGGAGCGAGTGGGCGTCGTCGCGTGAACTTCACTGTGCGTATGGAAGTGGACGAACACGTCGAGCGCAAACAAATCTTCGAGGAAGCCTGGCGCACACTGAAGTACCGCTTCTACGACGCCAAGATGAACGGCGTGGACTGGGCGCATTACAAGCAAGTTTACGAAACCCTGCTCGACGACGTGGGTGATCGGCAGGAATTGCAGAACGTCACATTGCAAATGATCGGAGAGTTGAACGCGTCACACACAGGAATGAGCGGCGGCGGTGAAGCGAATCGCGAAGCCATGCAGACGCGGTATCCCGGCTTCGAGATCGTTCCCGACCCGTCGGGTTTTTACAAAGTCACAACTATTTACAAGGGTGGGCCCGCCGACCGCGACTTCGCAAAAATTGCCTCCGGCAATTTCATTATTTCGGTGAATGGAGTCGCGCTGCATTCGGGCGATAACTACTGGAAGCTTTATGCCATGGCGCCAGGACGAAAATTTGAGTTCATGGTGAATTCGCGTCCGGCCGCCGATGGCGCGTGGTCGGTGCGCATCACTCCCGTAGCGGCTGCGGCTAATACCACGTTGCAATATGAAAAGTGGGTTGCGGACCGCAAGGCGATGGTCGAAAAAATGTCCAACGGCGAAATTGGATATCTCCACATCCGCGCGATGAATGCTCCTTCGCTCGCGCAATTTGAAAGGGACCTGGCCGATAATCACTTCAAGAAGGCGTTGATCATTGACCAGCGCTTTAACGGCGGCGGCGGAATCGATCAGGAGCTGCTTGCGATTCTCGAGCAGCACCAGTATCAATACACTAGGGGCCGCGATTCCACTTACGTCACGCGGCCAGAGCGCGGGTTCTTCGGGCCTATCGTCGTGATGGAAAACGAGCGGTCGTTCAGCGATGCCGAAGTTTTCCCGGATGGCATCCGCCGCCTGGGGCTGGGCAAAACTGTCGGTACGAACAGCAACAGCTCCGTTATCGGCACCGGCGCGTACCGTCTGATTGACGGTGAAATGGTTCGCACACCCGGAACGGGTCTGTGGGATGTCGAAGGCTACAACCTTGAGAATTACGGCGTCCCGGCCGACTTCTGGGTGGATAACACGCCTCCAGACGATTTGACAGGAAAAGACGCTCAACTCGAAAAGGCGATCGAGGTGCTGAAGCAGGAATTGCAAAAGAATCCGCCAACGAAAATTCCGGGCAGATAGCCGGAAGAGTCCACCTCCGCAAAACAGTCCCGGTGGCCGGTAGTTACCGGCCACCGGGACTGTTGTTTCATGCGGACGCTCCTGTTCTTTTGTGTCGTGCGCGCACGAATCGCTTTTAGCAAATCCAGCTGGCGGCGTCCCTTCATCTCACGACGCATAGAGCCGAAAAGTTTTTGGATGCCCTCGCGTATTTCACTAATCCGGCTGGCGCAGACCGTTCCTTTCAGGTCTGCGAGCTCCACTCGCGCGTTCGAGCCACATTGGATGTTGACGTCACCCCTCTCCTCGCACAAATTGGATCGCGATGGAATTCTTCCAACAATTATCCGACCACGACTACGAACAAGTCATCGCATTCAATAACAACGCCACGGGCCTGCGCGGATTCCTAGCCTTTCATGACACGACGCTCGGCCCGGCTCTCGGCGGAGTTCGCATCTGGCGCTATCCCACGGATGCCGATGCACTCGCCGACGCTCTCCGCCTTTCGCGCGGCATGACGTACAAGGCGTCGCTAGCCGGACTCCCCTGCGGCGGCGCCAAAACGGTTGTGATGTTGCACGACGATTTGCGCCGCGGAGAAGCGTTCGCGGGATTAGGCTGCATGATAGAAAGTTTCGCGGGGCGCTACTTCTGCGCGCGCGACGTCGGCATCACCGACGCCGATCTCGCGGCCATCGCCACCACAACGCGCTACGTAGCAAACGAACCTTCGCCAGAATTGGGCGATATCAGCGAACACACCGCTATCGGCGTCTGGCAAGGAATGCGCGCGTGCCTGAGCTTCGGCGGAATCACGGGAAAAATTCGCGTAGCAATTCAAGGAGTTGGCAGCGTAGGCCATCTGTTAGCACGCATTGTGAAGCGCGAAGCCAGCAATCAGCCCGGAATTGAAAGCGTCGAACTTCTGTTGGCCGATGTGGACGAATCCCGCGTCGCCGCAGCCGCGCGCGAACTCGGCGCCAGCGTAATTCTGCCGGACGAAATTCTCGCTGCCGATTGCGACGTCCTAGCTCCCTGCGCCCTCGGCGGAGTCATTTCGCCCGAATCAGCTGCGCGCATAAAAGCGCGCATCGTTTGCGGCTCGGCAAATAACATCCTCATCAGCCCCGATGCCGCCGACGCTCTCGCGAAACGCAACGTAATTTACGCTCCAGATTATTTAGTGAATGCCGGCGGACTTATCCGCGGCGCAGAATATTTTCTTCAAGGAATCGCCGATAGCCATCCGAGCCTGATGCGAATTCACGAGCGCACTCGCCACGTCCTCGATCTGGCCCGCGAACGAAACGTCTCTCCATCAGTAATCGCCGACGAACTAGCCGAAGCGCGCCTGATTCGCCCCAAGCGCTACGACAATCTCACTTGGCGCGGTTCAGTCAACTCACCCGCCGCGAGCTAGAATAGAAAACTGTGAATCGGCAGAAGAAAATGAGGAGTGGGATGCTGGATTCGATCTAGCGGCGTCCGCTATTGTGTTCCCGTCACATTCAACGCTGTCACTCGCTTCGTTGCCACGTCCAGAGTATAAAGCTTGGTTAGATTCGGAAGTGATCCCCATCTCGACGTCCATCGCAAGAAGACCGCAGTCTTGCCATCGCTGCACACACACAAGTCCGTGGCGTAACCGTTGGCGGTAGTCAGTTTCTCGACGACGTTGCCGGAAAGATCCGCGCGATAGACATCGTAATCAAACCCTTTCTTCCCATCACTCGCCGCCATGAAGTAGATACTTCGCCCGTCTGATGAAATCGAAAGATTGGAAATTACGGGGCCGCGGGATCCGCTCGGAATCACAGGTTGGATCACTATTCCACTGTGGCTTGGATCATCGAGCGAGTAGAGATTCAATCGCGTTCCCGTACCAGTATCCCCAGAGACAATCAACTTTCTGCCATTGCCAGAAAATGCGAGTCCGAAAAGTTCAAAGTGTCGATTCGTTAGCGGACGTTCGTTCGTACCGTCGATAGTGGCTGAATAAACATCCCAAGTCGTCGGAGTGGCGAGGTAACCTCCAGTGCCCATCGCATAAGGCGACGACCTCGCAAAACAGATTTCGTTTCCATTGGACGTAAAATCGGGAGCGAAATCATCGTGATCTAGTTTCGACGGAAACAGCGGGTGAAGATTGCTTCCATCGGCATCCATGATCAGATTGCGCGAATGTTCGTTTGAATTGCTTCCGCATACAAACGCGATCTGTTTCCCATCGGGGGAGTACGTCGGAGAGGACGCCGTGCAAGGAATAAGCATGCCGACTGGAGCGGATGTTCCCGAGGCCAATGCGACGCTTTCGATCTGCGATGAATTGCCCTGCGAGCGTACAAGCACGATCGTCCGTTCACCGGGCCCAAATGCAAAGTTACCGATTTTGCCCTTATCAAAACTTCCTTGTCGCCCATTCCATTGCCACGCGAGTGAAGAGACGATCACAAGAGCGACCGCGCTCGCTACGATTAACAATTCCTTCTTGCGGCTGGCGCTGAACTCAATCTTGCCCGTGGTAGTTGACGCAACCTGTTCCGTTCCCTTGCCGTGTTTCTTTCGGTAGTTGCGAATCCGAGCGTCAATCGCATAGCCGATTGCATACCACCAGAGTGTTCCCAGCGCGCCCCATAACACCGCTGTGACAGGGCTCCACTTGGTGCTTGTGAATAGCACCCCAAAAGCGACAAACGAAATCGGCAAATCAGCAACGAACAGGATTAAGAACGGCAACGCCGAAAGCCCGTCCATCAGCGGCTGGGAGAAGACCGAATAGAATATCCACATGGAAATAAATAAGAGGGCATGTATTTCGGAGGCGATGTATTTAGCTCGAAGTGTTTTTCGCATAGCCCGACGATGTATCCGAGTCGAACCGAGTGGAGCGTCCGAAGCAATGAAAAGCGTAAGGCCACAGCGATATGGCGGTCTAGTTGATAGACAATCGATTCAACCTATCAGTTACTTCCAGAGTTCACACACAGTTCAAAGGAAAACGAAGTCAAGATCTTGGAGCGCAGTTTACGGACCAGATGGCGCGGCTGGGGAGGGTCGAACTCCCGACCTCGTGCTTCGGAGGCTGAGGGAGTAAAATCCTAAATGCTTGTCCGTGTGTCGCTTACGAGCCTCAACGACGTGCTCTAATCCGCATAATGATACTTAGGTACCTAGAAAAACGGTTGTCAGTTTATTTCTCGACTGCGTTTTTGCGCGCGCCGATCTTCGGGCTAGTTGACCCATTCGCCGCGCCACTTCGATCTTCCCGCCGCAAATTTGACCAGCGCGACCTTCATTCTCGCCTTCTCTTCCGGCGTTTGGCTTTTCGCCATATTCACTAGCTCGCTTACCAGTGCGGGTAACGTCGTTATTCGATTCGTTGCCTGGCTCTTTGCCATTTTCGTTCCCTTCGATTTTTATGCCGCCTTGACTTGGTCTAGGTTATCCCCAAACCCTCCGTTTCATTCAGCTAATCAACGCGTTACTTTCATTCCATTCTGAAAAGAGCCACTCGAACCGGGATAGATGCCAGAAGCCGCACTTCGCACAGTGATGGGCGATGTCTCCAAGATATACGGGGTGGTTCTGTGGGTCAGCAGCGAAGGCTTCCGCTTTGGCACGCGTGTGGAAATGGGCGCGGAAACTTCCGTCTCGCCGTCTGCATAGCTCGCTCAATTTATCGCCCCCCCCCGCAAAGCCGCGCGGCGGGTCCTTCAGGTCTTTCAAGCGCTGTTCTACGGAGTAGGTTTCCAGCTTGCCCGCCAGATGAAGTTCCTCCATCTTTCGCGCGACGAAGACCGCTCCGAGACAGTTCATTGGGTTTGGAATGCACCGATAGCAGTACCGCTTGCCCGCCGCAAGATCGGTTATCAGTGACAACGCCCTTCTTTGACAATTGGGACAGGTTTTCATCATGTGATTCCCATTTTCCGCAGCAAGCGGCGGTCAGCCTTCGTCAGTAGCAGCCGCGTTCGAGACCTGCACGGCGCACAAACCAATTGATTCATGTTGCGCGTCGACTTGCCGCATTCAGAGCAAATTGGAACACCTGAGAGCGTGGTGTAATTTGGTTCGTCACAATCACCAGCCGTCATGCTCTCTGTTTCCGCGTGGGAAAGAGCATACCGAGCGGCTCGCGGCGTCAATGGTTTCGGTAGATTCAGCTGGACGTCGTCGGGCATGGTCTCGGGGTCAATGCCGATTGCCTTCAAAAACTGTCGGTCGCCTTCGCTGAACGTTGCGTTCATGCTTGCACCGCGAGTCCGTCGTTCTGAATACCTTCAACGATGTCAGCGAT
>OCZU010001082.1_pt1 | contig 18340 bp, 21 predicted proteins | sample 1539001 | NCBI WGS metagenome assembly OCZU01 (sample SAMEA3539306, study PRJEB22396) | soil metagenome | biome: tundra; feature: field; material: soil | place: USA | collected 2010-05 | depth 0.15 m | reverse complement strand
TTACCCCTACTCCTGATTTCGAGTCAGGTGCCTTTAACCACTCAGCCACCCTTCCGGAACGGGCATATTTATTTCTCACGAATCCGGGTCGGGGGCAAGCTCATTCGTTGTACGGTCAAATGCGTTCAAGGTTCAAGCCACGCTTCACGGCTGTTGCTTCTTGCCGGCTTCGAGGGTGCGTTTGATCCGCTTCCGGGCCTCGACGGGCAGTGCCTGTTTCGGCTCTTGGTCGTATTCACAGTGCTGCGCGGCGGTCCGCAAAAATTTGATCTGCTTCCCGTAACGCAAGCACCAGACGCAAAGCGCGAGGTGAATCCGCAATCCGATTCGTTGAAGCCACGATAGCGGGCGATCGAACGCGTCGGATTGCAGGCGGATGGCCTCCCGGCAATTGGGCGAAAGCGCGCGGATGATTTTGGCGAGCCTGTTCATGACTGAGGATGGGTCGTTGGAGTGTTCAAATCCTTACAGACATTTCACAGTTTTCCAAACCAGTTGGTGTCGAGGCAGCGGCGCAACGCCATGCGGGCGCGGTGCAGCATGACCCACAAGTTGCTTTCGGAAATGCCGAGCTGGGCGCAGATTTCCTTGCTGTCCACGCCGTCCACTTCACGCAGGTTGAATACGGCAAAGACATTTTTCGGCAGTTTGTTAGAGCAATCATGGAAGGTTTTCCAAAATACCTCGCTGTCCAGACTCGAGCCGGGACTCGACCATTCCCGCGGGCCGAGCTCGTGAACCCAGCCATCCTTGAACAGGCCGTCAGAAACAAAGCGGTCGCTTTCCTCATCCGAATAAAACTCGAGATCGGTGAAGGAAGTCTCCCGGCTGGCTTTGCGGTAGTGGTCAAAAATTTTGTTTTTCAAGATGCCCACGAGCCAGCTCTTTTCCGCCGAACGGCCCGCAAAATTTTTCCCGCCCTTGAGCGCTGCGAGAAAAGTCTCCTGCACCGCATCCTCGGCCCGGGCCGGGTCGCGCAGCCGCATCAACGCATACTTGAACAGGTAGTCGCCATGCAAATCCACCCACTGTTCGGGATCCGAAAGTCCCTGCGGCTTCGGGTCGTCGTCGGGTCCGCTTTCTTGCATGGCAAAAACCTAGTCGCTTCCCCGTGAATTGTAAATTATGCCTTCGCCGAAAACCCGGATTTTTAATGCAAAGTGGAGATGTTGGCGGTTCCACCGCGCCGGTTTTCGCAAAATGATGGACGAATCCGGCGGTCCGGCGTAAAACATCGCCATGATTGTCATTATCAGCGGAACCAACCGGCCCGGCAGCAACACGCGCAAAGTCACCGCGCACGTCGAGGCCATCTATAAAGCGCTCGGCGTGAGAACGCAGTTGCTCGATCTGGCAGAGCTGCCGCCGGAAATTTTCGCGCCAACATCCTACGCGGAAAAGCCCGACGCGTTCAAAAGGTTCACCGACGCGATTCTCGCTTCCGACGGACTGGTAATTGTGACGCCCGAATACAACGGCAGCGTCCCCGGCGTGCTGAAATATTTTATTGATATGCTGCCCTTCCCGGAAAGTTTCGATCAGCGTCCAGTGTGCTTCGTCGGACTGGCCGCCGGGATTTGGGGCGCGCTGCGCCCGGTCGAGCAGTTGCAGGCCATCTTCGGATATCGCAACGCCTACATTTTTCCCGAGCGTGTTTTCATGCCCGGCATCAACAAACTACTGGATGAAGCCGGCCGCTTCAACAGTCCCAACATCAAAGAGCGGCTGGAAAAACAGGCGGCGGAGTTTGTGAGTTTTGTGGAAAGTCTGCGCGGAAAAAAACTGCATTGAAACTGGCCGTTACGCGCCATCTAGCCGGAGCGCCGTGCCAGCGCGACGATGTCTCGGTTCAGCATCTCCGCCTGAAGCCATGATGACTTCATCATCCGGTGACTTTCGCGCAACACTGCGGCTTTCGAAATTTTATCCGTGTTCAACCGTGTCCATCTGTGGTTAAATCCTGCCCGCAACTATGGATTCTAAAAAACTGGCCGGGTTTTGCCGCGATTATGCGGACAACAAAAAGGCGGAAAAGATCGTCATCCTCGACGTGCGTGATCTGTCGTCCGTGACGGATTATTTTGTGATCGCGTCCGGTACGAGCGAACCGCATTTGCGCGCCATCGTGGGGGCCATCACCGACGGATTGCGCGAGGAACACGACCTGCGCCCGACGCGCACCGACGGCTCGTTGCAGGGCGCGTGGGTGGTGCTGGATTTTTTCGACGTGATTGTCCACGTCATGCGCACCGACGCGCGCGAGCGCTATGATCTGGAAGGTCTGTGGGGCGACGCGGCGCGGGTGAAGGCGAAGAGCAAACCGGCCAAAGTAAAATTGACCAGCCGCCAGGCTTCCAAGAAGCGAATTAGAAAAGCGGGGAAATAGGAATCAAACCTAACGACTCGTCCTGCGTGGAAAATGTTTCAGGATTTGCCGCGCAGGTAGTTTTGAACCTCGTCGTGGTCGCCGGCAAAATCAAAGGTCAGCACGCCTTTGCCGGCCTCAAAAACCAGACGCCACGCCAGCCCAGTGCGGCATTCGTAAAGGTGCTTCTTAAGCTTTCGGATGGAAATTCCCGTGTGCGCGTGCGGATTGCCAAAACCCTCTTGAACCAGCTTCAAAGTCGCGGCAACTTCCCGTTCCCGCCGCGCCTCCCGGACAATTTTTTTGAACCGTTTGGTCAGTTCAACGGAAATCATCTTTGTCCCCGGTGAATTTTGTCACTTCGCCGCGTTTCCGCGCCGCCTTGATGTCCGCGCTGATGCGTTTCGCCGCCGCCGCCATTTCGGATTCCGTCAGCCCGTATTCCTGCAGGGCGTAATCTTCCGAATACACCTTCACCGGACGCAACGCCACAACCTTGCCTTCAAACAGAAAGCCGATGTCCTGGCCCTCGGCGGCCCTTTTGAGCCAGTAACCCAGCCGCCCGCGCCCTTCGGTGATTGTCAGAGTCTTCATACGCTCATTATAGGGTATGCCCTAAAAGATGCAACTGCGTTTTGCTTGCCTAACAATCGCTAATCTCCTGCCTTGATTTCAGGGCGACGCGGGTTCAGCTTTGGAAAGTTAAGCGTAATGAGTATTGTAATTTCCATATTACTTTTTGCCGGATCGCTTGGCGGAACGGTTTTGTTTTTTGGGCAGACGGCATTGAGCATCAAAAAACGAGTAGTTTATTATGAGCCGAATTGTCCGCCAATCGTGTTTAGTAATAGACCTATTGCCTTCATTGCCTTGTGTTCACTCTATTTTGCTCTTGGCGCTCTTTTTTTATTTTTTACAATAGAGACGGCTTTGAAATTATTTAGGGCGATATAACACCGCGTTAGATTCAAACTCTACCACTTCCTCATTTACAAAATATTCGCCGCGAGTTCCGCCAGTTCCGAGCGTTCACCTTTTTGCAGTTCGATGTGCGCGGCGATGGCCTGGTCGCGGAATCGGCTGACGATATAATTAAAACCGTTCGAAGACGAGTCCACGTAGGGATTGTCAATCTGATACGGGTCGCCGGTGAAAATGATTTTCGTGCCGTGGCCGACGCGTGTGATGATGGTCTTGGCCTCGAGCGGCGTGAGGTTCTGCGCCTCGTCAATGACCATGAACTGGTTTGCGATGCTACGTCCGCGGATGTAGCTCAACGCCTCCACCACGATGCTGCCGCTCCGCATGAGATCGCCGCTGCGGCGATGGTCGTGGCCCATGTTCAAGTCGCTCAACATTTCGAGCGCGTCGTGAATGGGCTGCATCCATGGCGCGAGTTTTTCTTCGAGCGAACCGGGCAGGAAACCGAGTTCCTTGCCCATGGAAATGGTCGGGCGCGCGACGACGAGCCGGCGGAATTCGCGGTCGAGCACGGTGCGTTTCAAGCCGGCGGCCATCGCCATCAAGGTTTTTCCAGTGCCGGCCTTGCCCATGAGCGTGACGAGCTTGATGCGGTCGTCGAGCAGCGCGTCGAAGGCGTAATGCTGTTCGCGGTTGCGCGGTTTGATGCCCCAGATGCCTTCGCGGCAGTCAATGATGGGAACGAGTTTTGTCCCCGACGCGTCCACTTTCGTGAGCGCGGCTTTTTTTGGATTCGCCTCGTCAATGAGCGTGCAGAATTCATTCGGGAAATATTTTTTGCCGCCGTTGATCTCCAGCTCGCCGTTGGCGCGGAACGCCGCCAATTTTTCCGCGCTGACCGACATTTCGATCATGCCGGTGTAAAGGTCCTGGATGAAGACGCGGTCGTTCTCGTAATCCTCGGCCTGCAAACCGAGCGCATCGGCCTTGATGCGAAGGTTGATGTCCTTGGAAACAAGAATGGTGTGATTTTTCGGCTGCGCCTTCTGGATGCCGGCGGCGAAGGCGAGGATGCGGTTGTCCACGCTGTTGCTGTTCAGGATGTGGCTGTCGCCGTTGGCGTGATGGTGGCCGTTTTTTTGGAACGCGATTTTCAGCTTGCCGCCGTTGGGCAGATGCACGCCTTCGCTCAGACTGCCTTCGCCGCGAAAGCCGTCAAGCATCCGCGAAACGGTGCGCGCGTTCTGGCCGAGTTCGGAGGATTCGCGCTTGAAACGGTCAATCTCCTCGATGACTTCGATCGGGATCAGGACACTATTATCCGCGAAGTTGAGGAGGGAGTTTGGGTCATGGAGAACAACATTGGTGTCGAGGATGTAATTTTTCACTGGGGTGTAAATAAAACTCAGGCAGTTAATCTAAATCAGGTTGCGGGACGGCGACGTTCGGGTGACAAACAGGTTTCATTTCAAGTTTTTCATTTTGATGCGGGCCATGCGCTGATGCCACTTTTGAATTTGTTTATGCCGTGCGGGCAGTTGGTAATGGCCGGAATAGAGAAAATTTTCGAGCATCCCGAACAGGTCAAAATCCACGAAGCGCGGGCGTTCATCCAACAGGAACGGCTGGTGCAGCAGCATCTGCTCGAACGGGACCAGATGCTCCGCCAGCCGCTTGAGCCAGAGTTTTTGGTCCTGGCGCCATTGCTCGATGCAGCCGCGACCGAACTTGCGCTCCTTGAACCGCAGATATTGCAAATGGTCAGATGCTGGCGCGTTTTCTTTGTAATAAATGTCGTTGAGCCGGAAAGTCGCACCTTCGACTTCATTTTCGATGAAACGCCACAGGATGGACTGCACGCCGCGCCATTGGGGTGGGAACAGACCGAGTTCAAGTTTTTCGCTGAGATATTTGGCGACGACCTGCGAATCGTCATTGATCTCAAAAATCACATTCTTGCCGTCGCGGATGATCGGCACGCCGTAATAACGCTGCCGGGTCAGTTTCCAGACCAGCGTGCGTTCCTGCGGCGGGAGGTTGATGATTTTGAAGGGCGCGCCGGAGAATTCAAGGATTCGCCGCTGGGGAATGCAGAATGGACTCCACGGAAATTGAATCAATGCAATCATGTCAAAAAATGCTGCGCGCTCGAATGGGCTAACATTAGGATTCGGATCGATGGCTGACAAGCGCAAACACCGCTTTACACAAAATTGTAACAGGGCTAAATTCGCCACATGGCTTCCGAGTATGATTCAACCGAATTTGTGGACACCGATTTTCAAACGCACAAGTCGCCCTTCGCCGCGCCGGCCGGCGATCCGCTCCGCGCGCCCACCCGCGACGACGTGGATCGCAAGGTCGTCGAGGCGCAGCAGAAGCTCGCCGAACTGAAGCGCGCACAGGACAGTCTGGAACGCGAGCGTTCCGCGCTGGAGGAACTGCGCCGGCGCCAGACCGAATTCCAGACCGGCCGGCAGGAAATGATTCACAACCTAACGCGCGGCCTGGGTTTGCTGGAGGAAGCCGAGTTCAACACCCGCCGCGACGCCGAGCAGATGGTCAAGACCATTGCCGATTTTCGCGACGCCCTCGCCAAAATCGAGGCCGTCCATGACGAAACATGGACGAAGGAAAATTTCAGCACCGAACTGACCCGCGCGCTCACCGCCATCGAAAACGCCCGCATGGAATGGAACACCGCACGTCTGAAACTGCCCGCGCTGTCGCCCGAGGCGTTGAAAAAAACCGAGGCCGAAAGCGCGCCGCCAACCGCCGCATCGCCGCTCACCGGCCTGGGCTTCGGCGAACTCTGCAAAATTGGCCTGGCGATGACCTGGCCGCTCGTGCTGGTCGCGTTGGGCGCGCTGGGCATTTTCATCGCCATTTTGGTGCGGCATTAAATTATGGCGTTGACGAAAAAAAAAGTAGATCCGATTTCCGACCGCGCCCGCACGCTCAACGACCAGATCGCTGCGCTCGATTCTGAGATCAAAAAGCTCGACATCCAGATTCAGCGCGCGCCCACACCGAAGCTGCGTTCGACCGCCATTCCGCATGGCACGACCATTTCGCATGGCTTGGAAAAATCCGCGCCCGCGCCCAAGCCTGCCGAACACGAGCCGGTTTTTGAGGAGATCAATTCCAAATCCATTCAGGCGCGTGCGGAGGCCGAATCGCCCGACCATTACAATGACCTCGGCGTGCGCAAGTACGATCTGCCCGCGCTGTGGGGCCGGCTGCGGAATCATTTTCACGGGCCGACCTCGAATAATCCGCGTCTCGTGAACTATCTCGCCCACGGCGGCGTGCATGGCCTGCGCCCGATGCGCTACGAGAAGCGCGTCGCCCGCAACCGCTTCATCGCGCTGGTCATTTTTTTGTTTCTGCTGCTGGTCGGCGTCATCTCCCTGTTTGTGAAGAACCATTGAATTTCGTGGATCGTTGAATCGTTAAATCATTGAACCGTATAAAAAACAATTTTGTCGAACTGCCGATCCCCACGCGCGATGGAAAATTTATCGCATGCTATTCGGAAAAAGGTCTGGCCGACCTGGAATTCCCAAAAATGATTCGTAGGAGACGAGGTGACGAGTCTCAAATTTTGGCGGCTGCCAACGGATTAGTCAGAGACTCCTCACGTCGTCTCCTACAAAATAAAATTCTTGGCTGGCATCGCATGACTTCCGCTGCCCTCAAGAAAATTCTCGCCGGTAATGAGCCTGATAAGTTTCCGCCGCTAGACATGGCAGGAACGGAATTTCAGAAAAGTGTCTGGAACGCGATGCGGAAAATCTCCCTGGGCAAAACAAAAAGCTATGGCGAAATCGCGTCGGCGATTGGCCGGCCCAAGGCCGTCCGCGCCGTGGGCGGCGCATGCGGAGCGAACCCGGTTCCGGTTTTGGTTCCGTGCCATCGCGTGCTGGCTGCGAACAAAAAGCTCGGCGGCTTCTCCGGCGGCTTGGATTGGAAACGCAGTTTGCTTGCGCGCGAAGGCATCAAAATTTAATTTGCCCAAAAATGGAAAATCCTGGAGAAACACTTGTAGGCGATTATCTCAGATTTGTCCTTGAATGTGACTTTGTTGATTTCAATGTCTGCACAAAAAAGGTTCAAGGGGAGATTGACGTAATTGGCATCAATAATATTGCCAAGCAAGTTTACATTTGTGAAGTAGTCACGCATTTAGCAACCGGCATCCAATACACAAAGAATAAGAGACCAGACACTGGAGAGCGTCTTGCAAGAAAATTTATTAAGGATATTGCATACGGAAAAGCCGCTTTCGATGGATATGAGAAGACTTATATGTTGTGGTCTCCTTGTGAAGCCTTCGAAAGGAAAGGACGAATACAATCAATTCATCCATCTCCGGCAGGCGCTCGACGAGGTAAAAAAGAAAACGGGAGTCGAGATTAAAACAGTCGTCAATCAAGATTACGTTTCGGCGATCAACAAATTGCGCCAAGTTGCACAGCAGGAGACAAAAGAATTAAAATCGCCAATCATGCGATTTTTACAGATTGAACACTACGCACTGCACAACTTAAAACGGTTGAAACGAAACGAATAAATTTAACCCGCCGTCAGCCGGATGATTTCGCGCAGCGGTGTCTGCGGTTTGAATTTGACGAAGCGTTCCAGTTTTTCCACGAGCGGTTTGCGGCACTTGACGCGACGAGCGCCAGTTAAAAATTGCGCCAGCCTTCCCCTCACCCTGACCCTCTCCCCAACGGAGAGGGAACAGCCGCTGGATGCTTCAACTATAATTTGGGAGCGTTGGAGCAGAAGGCAGCCGCGAATTGGCCAAGCTGCTGGGCGCGTTTCTCCTTCTCCCCGAGGGAGAGGGTCGGGGTGAGGGGGGGAACGCGATTTACGCCAACCACCAAACTTGCCTCGTGAAAAACTTATCCCGCCGTCAGCTTGATGATTTCACTTAGCGCCGTTCGTGGACGGAATTTCACGAAGCGTTCCAGTTTTTCCACCAGCGGTTTGCGGCGGCGCATGTCGTCAAAGCCCGGCGCATACGCAAGGTCGTAGGGAATCAGTTCAATCTTTGATTTTGAGCCGAGCGTTTTCACCACGAGCTTCGCGAGTTCGAGCATGGAAACTTCCTCCGTGCCGCCGATGTTGAAAATTTCCCCAAAAACAGGTGGTGGCGACGCCCCGTCACCTTTTTGTTTTGCGACGAGGGCGTCGCAGCCACTTTTCTGCAAACGCACGAGCGATTCCACGACATCATGAACGAGGCAAAAGCAGCGCGATTGCGCGCCGTCGCCGAATACGCGCAGCGGCTCGTTCGCTTTCGCCGCCGCGATGAAGCGCGGCAGCACCATGCCGTAGCGGCCGGTCTGGCGCGGGCCGACGGTGTTGAACAGTCGCGCGATGGCGACGGGCAGGTTTTTCTCGCGCGCGTAGGCGAGCGCGAGAAATTCGTCCGTGAGTTTCGAGCAGGCGTAGCTCCAGCGCGATTGGCCGGGCGGCCCGATGAGCAAATCATCATCTTCGCTGAACTCCGGCTTGGCGCTCTTGCCATAAACTTCCGAGGTGGAAGTCAGCAGCAGCGGCGTGGAATGTTTCGCGGCGGCGCGCAGCAACATCTGTGTCTCATTGAAGCTGGCTTCAAGAACATGCAACGCCGACTTCACGACCAGATCCACGCCAACCGTCGCCGCGAGATGAAAAATAAATTCCGCTTCCGCCGCAAGCTGCGAGAGTTCGGCACATTCGGAAATTTTCGCCTGAACAATTTTCAGCCGCGGATTGTTTCCAAACGAGCGGAGATTATCCCGGCTGCCGGTCGAAAGGTCGTCAACGATGACAACACTTTTTCCATCATTCAACAAACGCTCGACGAGATGCGAGCCGATGAAGCCCGCGCCACCGGTGACCAAAATATGTTTCGCCTTTTTCATTTGAGCGCATCCGCGACGGCCTCCGCCAGATTTTGCCGGAATTCGGAGTCTTCAATCCGCTTTGCTTCGTGCGGGCTCGATAGGTAGCCAGCTTCGATCAAAATCGCCGGACGTTTTTGGCCGCGCAACACTTCCATGAACCGTGCCCGCTGCACGCCGCGATCATCCATGTCCGTCGCCCGCAGCAATGTGGATTGTATTTGAATGGCGAGCTGTAAATTTTGCGCATCAAAAGAGTTGTTCGGCAAATGTTCCATCCATGGGTCAGCGTAACCGCGGGTGAGCGTGGATGGCATTCCCACAGGGGTCAGGCAAAAGGTCGTCAGGCCGTGCGGCTTTTCATCCGGGGCGCCGGAATTGAAATGCAAACTGATGAACAAATCGGCATTGTGCGACTCGGCGAACACGACGCGATCCGAATTCGTCAACAAGGTGTCGCCGGTGCGGGTGAGAAAAACCGTCCAACCATCCTGTTCGAGCAAGGGTTTAAGCCGCTTTGCCCAGTCGAGGGTGAATTCCTTTTCAAACCGCCCATCGCGCACGGACTTGGTGCCGGTGTTGCTGCCGCCGTGGCCGGGATCGATCACGATGATGCGGTTCGTACTGAATACCAGCGGCGGCGCGCATAGCAGCGGTTCCAGATTTTTTTGCAGATCGAGGCCGTAGACGAACATCTGGCCATCAATGAATTCCGGCACAAACCCGAGCAGCAGTTCCACGCCGTTCCAGTTCGCCTCGCGGCGGCCGACGGCCAGAATCATCTCCCCGGTGGGCGAACTGACCGAGTAGGTCCGTGGCTGGCTGGACAGCAGACGCGGCGCGCCGGTCTTGTGCTGCGCCGCCCAGCGGTTGAGCGCGATCCACGTCGTCGCGGGTTCGGTGGGCGCGGTTTGATGAACCACGAGCGGTGGGGAGTTGACGGTTGCGACGGGCGCGGGCGGTACAACCTGATGCGCGTGGGCATGGCGAACGGCGTTGGGATCAACCCAGTTCAACGTGGCGTTGCCCTGAGGCGTGGCCGGCGGAGAAATGATTTCTTCCGGCTGCTTCGGCGTGGTGGCGCAGCCCGCCAGCAAAACCAGAGCGCAAAAAAGGATTCCAATCGGTTTGGACACGCGGCCATTGTGCGGAACGCAAAAGCGGACTCAAGCTGTTTTGCACGCGGCTTGTTTGCGGCGGCGGATTGCGGCATTATTTCAGCAGTGAAAATTCTCGTCGCCATCACCGGGGCCAGCGGCGCGCTTTATGCGCAACGGCTGCTGGACAATTTGAATCCGCGCGAACACGAAATCCACGTTGTGTTGAGCCACTACGCGCAACAGGTCGTGGCCGAGGAACTGCCCGGCGGATTAAAATTGCCCGACGGCGTGAAGCCGCACGGCCTGAAAAGCATGAACGCGCCCTTCGCCAGCGGCTCGAATCCGCCGGATGTGATGGTGGTCATCCCTTGCACGATGGGCACGATGGGCCGCATCGCGCACGGCTACAGCGAGGACGTTTTGCAACGCGCCGCCGATGTGGTGCTGAAAGAAAAGAAAAAACTCATTCTCGTCCCCCGCGAAACACCGCTAAATCTGATCCAGGTGAAAAACATGGAACTGCTGCTGCTTGCGGGTGCGACGCTGATCCCGGCGAACCCCAGTTTTTATTCCGGCGCAAAAACCATTGTCGAGCTGGTGGACACCGTCATCGCCCGCATACTCGACCACATCGGCCTGCCGAACAAGATCGCGCCGCGCTGGTCGGGGGAAAAGGAATGAGGATGGAAGGTGGCGGATTGAAGATGGAAACCTGACAACTCTAGAATCCTATGGCAATCATCAGAAGCTTTCGAGATTTGAGGGCATATCAACAGGCCCGTAACGAGGCAAACCGGGTGTTTAAAATGACAAAAACTTTTCCAAAGGAAGAACTGTTTTCCCTGACGGATCAAATAAGGCGTTCGTCGCGCGCTGTCAAATCCATGATTGCCGAAGCTTGGGGACATCGCCGCTATCCCGCCGCCTTTGTCAGCAAGCTGACCGCCGCCATCGGCGAAGCGAATGAAACCCAATCGTGGCTCGATGATGCGCTGGACTGCGGTTACATAAACGCCTCGCAGCATGAGGCCTTCGACGCCGCATGGCAATCCATCGGCGGCATGATTGCCAGCATGATTGTCAAAGCCGACGACTTTTGCCGGAGTGCATGCTGAATGTCTTTGCCATCCTCCATCTTCTATCCTCTATCTTCGCTGCGGAAGTGGGGCGGCTTTGTGCGCTTCTCGCACACTGTCTTCGCGCTGCCGTTCGCGCTGGCGGCGATGCTCGTGGCCGCGCGCGACCATCACGGCTGGCCGGGCTGGCGAACTTTCGGGTTGATTCTCGCCGCGATGGTCTGTGCACGAACGTGTGCGATGGCGTTCAACCGCATCGTGGACCGCAAGTTTGACGCGCTGAATCCGCGCACGAAAAACCGGCATTTGCCCGCCGGACAAATTTCGTTGTTCAGCGCAATCGCACTTTGCGTTTTATCGGCGGCAGGTTTGCTGGCGGCAAGCTGGTTTTTGAATCCGCTCTGCTTTTATCTTTCGCCGATTGCGTTAGTGCTGGTTTGTTTTTATTCGCTGACGAAAAGGTTCACGGATTACACGCATGTCTTTCTGGGCCTCGCGCTCGCGCTTGCGCCCGTCGGTGCGTGGCTGGCGGTGCGCGGCGCGGACGTTTCGCTGCTGGAAATGGTGCAGATGACGTTGCTCGCGTCTGCGGTGATTTTGTGGCTCGTCGGCTTCGATATCATTTACGCGCTGCAAGACTACGAGTTCGACAAATCACACGGGCTGCGCTCGCTGGTCGTGGCGTGGGGGCCGCAGAACGCGCTGGCCGCTGCCTTTCTTGCACACATGGCCATGTGCGGGCTGCTGCTCGGCTTCGGGCTGCTCTGCCGGTTCCACATCGCGTATCTCATCGGCTGGCTGCTCATCCTCGGCTGCCTCGTGATGGAACATTGGATCGCGCGCCGTCGCAGCCTGGACTGGATCAACGTCGCCTTCTTTCGGCTGAACGCGCTGGTCGGCGCGGTGTTTCTCGTGGTGGTCGCGGCGGAAGTGATTTTTCAGGGCGGTTTCAAGCTGCGCTGAACAATACCGTCGGTTGACCGCCAGTTTCCGGAAACAACACGCTCGTTTCCGGTAATTCATATGGATAACATATCCACCAGCATGAGCGGCCCGAATTCCTCCAGCGAAGCTCCGCGCGTATTTCCAAACACCCGTTGGTCGGTGGTGCTGGCAGCCCGGCAACGGTCGTCGGCAGAATCCGCGGCGGCCTTGGAAGCCATCTGCCGCGCCTATTGGTATCCGCTCTACGCCTATGTCCGCCGCTGCGGACAGTCGCCCCACGATGCACAAGACCTGACCCAGGAATTTTTCTGCCGTCTGCTCGAAAAACGCTGGCTGGATTTCGCCGACCGCGAGAAGGGCAAGCTGCGGACGTTCCTCATCGTCGCGCTGAAAAACTTCATGCACAAGGAATGGCGGCGGGCCTCGGCGCAACGCCGCGGCGGCGGCCTGGCCCAGGTCCAGTTCGACACCGTCTTCGCCGAAAGCCGATATGCGGCGGACAGCCATGTGCTCGCCCCGGATGAAATCTTTGATCAACAGTGGGCGCTAGCGTTGCTGGATCTGACGGTGAACCGTCTGCGTGCGGAATTTGCCGCTGCCGGAAGCCCTGCTGATTTTGCGGCGCTCAAGGATAGCCTCATGGCCGGGCGCGGCGCGATTGAATACGCCGCCGTGGCGAAACGGCTGGGCGTGAACGAGGGCGTGGCGCGCGTAGCGGTGCACCGGCTGCGGAAGCGTTTCCGGCAAATCTATCGCGAGGAGATTTCGCAGACCCTGGCCGACGGCGAGGATGTGGATGCGGAATTGCGTCATCTGGCCGCCGCCCTCGCCCGGCAATAAAATGAACCCGGCGTGTAACAATCCACCCCCAACCGGTAAGTAATGGGCATGAGCAACGAAACAAAGTGTCCGGAGTGCGGTGCGCTTCTTCTGCAAGACGCGCCCGCCGGCCTTTGCCCGAATTGTCTCATGGCCCTGAACCTGAAGACGGAAACCGTTTTCACCGACGACACCCCCGCCGCGCAGCCGCCGTTGCCGCCCGAGCAGATCGCCCCGCATTTTCCGCAGCTCGAAATTCTGGAATTCCTCGGACGCGGCGGCATGGGCGTGGTTTACAAGGCGCGGCAGAAGAGCTTGAACCGTCTCGTCGCGTTGAAACTACTGGCGCCCGAACGCGTGCGCGACCCGAAGTTCGCTGAACGCTTTGCGCGCGAGGCCCAGGCGCTGGCGGCGTTGAACCATCCGAACATAGTCACCATTTATGATTTTGGTCAGGCGGGCGGTTTCTATTACCTGCTCATGGAATTTGTGGACGGCGTAAATCTCCGCCAGCTTTTGCGCGCGCGAAAGTTGACGCCGGAGGAGGCGCTGGCGGTCGTGCCGCCGCTGTGCGATGCCCTGCAATTCGCCCACGACCGGGGCATCGTCCACCGTGACATCAAACCGGAGAACCTGCTGCTCGACAAGGCGGGCCGGGTGAAGGTCGCTGATTTTGGCATCGCCAAAATGCTGGGCGGAGATGGTAGGGCGGGCAGTCCTCTGCCCGCCGAAGGCGAAAGACAAAAGCAACGCGTGCACGGAGTGACGCACCCTACCGGTGGGCCAAGCGCGCTTACCGGCGAGCAGACCATCGGAACACCCAGTTACAGCGCCCCCGAACAAAAGACCGATCCGCAGCGCGTGGACAGCCGCGCCGACATTTATTCGCTCGGCGTGGTCTTTTACGAAATGCTCACCGGCGAACTGCCGGGCAAAAAAATCGAGCCGCCATCGCACAAGGTTCACATTGACGTGCGCCTGGATGAAGTGGTGTTGCGGGCTTTGGAAAAGAAACCCGAACTCCGTTACCAGCAAGTCAGCGAAGTAAAGACCTGCCTCGAAACGATTGCGAATTCGGCGAGCTCGGGCGTCCCAACTGCGAAAGGCCTGGATCACGAACCCGCGTTGCTGAAAGCGAGCAAATGTTACTACTCAACGCCAGAGCATGCGCAGAGTTTCGCAGGTCGTTTTCTTCAAGTGTATCTCGGAAAAGGTGAATTGCGGCTGGATGAAGAGAACCTGACATTCACCAGTGAATGGTTCTCAACCATCATTCCCTTGCGAGCGATCCAAAATATGCGGGTTGGCAGTCATTCGCGCCTGGCAAAACCCCTGCGCCTTGATTATCTGGTTGTGGAATACAAAACGGATGGTCGGATTCAACAGATTTTACTAACCCCTTATCAGACACCAGTGCCATGGGCGGCAAACAAGAGTGTGGCCGAATGGATGATTGCAATCCGTCAGGCAAAAGCAATGGCGGCGCGCTTTGTGCCCGGCTCAGCACCCAACAAATTTTCCGGCGAACCGCCCGGCACGACGCTAGACAAAACCCGCAAGGCCCGGGAGCTTCCATTGCGGTCTTCGTTTCTGATCGGCATTGTGATTTTCGCCGCCTTCATTGCTATCGCCTTGGTATGGGCGAATATCATGCGCGAAGCTTACGGTGGCACAGCCAGAATCAAAATTGATTACATTGTTTCAACTGGTTCAACTCCGTTGACATTTCGTCCGCCTGAACCGGCCTCCATCGCCGATGAAGTGCAACAAGATGTTTCTTTGATTCAATCCGAGGCGGTTTTGAGTCCGGTCATCAATGATCTGGGACTGAATGAAAAATGGGGAAAAAAATATTTTGCGGGACGTTCGCTAAAGACGTCCGAAACGCTGGAATATCTCAAAGTACAAATGAACGCTACCCCCATCCGCAATTCCAAGCTGGTGGCCGTCACCGTCTATGCGGACTCGCCCTCGGAAGCAGCAGAACTCGCCAACGCAATCGCCGAAAGCTACCGCGATTATTGTCAACAAAGCCTGCAGAATTACGTTGATGCAAAAAAACGCAATCCAAGAGCAAACGCCGATTATGAAATCGCGGGTGACGGCAAAATCTTTCGGCAGGTTCAAATTACTGACACGGCCGAACCACCACTCAGCCCGGTGAGACCGAACAAACCGTTCATCATAATGAGCGGGGCGGTTGTCGGATTGTTTTTAGGCGGTGCCGTATTTCTCTTCCGGCTGGCTTGGTCTTACTTCCGGCAACGAACGTCCCTGCCGCGTGATGAAAGGGAAAAGCCCGACCATTTCTGGCGCTGGTTTGCCGTGGCAGTATTCGCCATGATTGCGATTCCATTTTTAATCTCAATCGCGGGCCTGCTGGCGGCCATCGCCATACCGAATTTTGTCAAGGCCCGCGCCCAGGCACAGGAAAATGCGCGGCAGGCCGCCCAAATGCAAGCTGCAAAAGAAGATTCCACAGACGGTTTTTACATCGGCCAGACAAATTTTCCATTTGGCGATTCCATTGACATTGTTTCCGTTGAACGAAACGAAACGCAAATGGTCGTCAAAGGCCATTACCATCTCGTCAGCCACGACAGCGCACAATTGGCACTCAATTTCACTTCGACCAACAACCCGTCCGCGCCCGAAGACCCGAAACAGTCCATGCAAATCTCCAAAGGCAGCGGCGATTTTGAACTGATACATCCGTACTATGTTTCCGGATTGCCACACGTGAACATGTATTCAGCCGAAAACAAACCGTTCGCGGAAATATATTTTGGAACGAAGGCTGAGGCGTTGGAAGAAAGCAAAGCAAGTTGGATTACAAATGCACCGGCTTCTACCGAAACTTGGTCGCCGACGCTCGCGCCGGGCGAGAAACCAGACCCGCAAAAAATACTGGATGATGCGAAAAGTCTCATGGCCAAAGGTGATTATGAAAGCGCGTTGCAGCGGCACCTTTGGTATTTCAATCACGCGCTGGAATATAATTCAGGATTAACCGGCGTCCGGCTTTCCTTCGCGCTTTCGGACTGGGTTGAGCTGGCTCGCTGTTATCCGAAGGCGCTGCAGGCGTTGACCGAAATCCGCGACCGCGACACACAAAAGCTCGTTGAGGGCCGGGGCTATTCTGATTTATTCTCGGACGTGAATTCCATCAACAATTATTTGAATGACCCCGATGCGACATATGCGCTATTCAAAACACTTGACGCAAAGGATCCAAAACTGGCGCAGCAATGTTATTTCTATGCTGAAAGTTTGCTCGTGCAAAAAGGCGAATATGCATTGTGCCGAAAATACATGGGGGAACCGCAAATCAGATTTAATTTGATCCAGATCGGTTGGGAAACGGAACTGGATGTCCAAAAACGCATGGCTAGAACACGCGAATTGATGGCCAAACAAACAGCGGATGTGAATCAGAAGTCAGGCAGGACGAATGCTTGGTCGCCGCCGGACAACTCGGCCATGATGAAAAAGTCAGCGGACGACCGTTTCGTAGATCAAACGAGGCAATTGATCGAAATTCTTGTGGCCACCGACGGCAATGCCGACGCGGGAAAAATTCAAGGCGAAGCGGTTGGAATGTTCGATGATGCAAGGCTGAAATCGGCCGTGCGCGACGCGGAAGGAAAAATTTCAAACCGGATTGCGATTCAAATGTTGAACGAACAACCGCCAGTTGTCGTTGAGACATTTCCCGTCTCCGGCGTGCTTGATGTTGCCCCGGGCGAGACAGAAATTCGCGTGCGGTTCAGCAAGGAAATGGCGGACGGTTCGTGGAGCTGGTCAACGGCTTGGGAAAACTCGACACCGGACTTTATTGGCAAGCCGCGTTACGAGTCCGATTTGCAAACCTGCGCAGTCAAAGTGAAACTGGAACCGGGACGTGCCTATGCCTTCTGGCTGAATTCCGGCAAATTCCACAACTTCAAGGATCATGAAGGCCGTCCGGCGGTGCCCTATTTGCTGATTTTCCAGACCAAACAGAAATAACACAAAGAACAAATGCCATGAAAACAAAAACATTGTTACCCCTCATCGCCGCCAGTGTGCTGTGCGGTTTTGTCATCCCGAACCTCCATTCGCAGGACATTGACAACTTCGCGCCGGTGGTCGTCAAAACCGTGCCGGAGGCCGGAACGAAAAATGTCCCGCCCGGTGAATTCGAGGTCAAAGTCACATTCAGCAAGGAGATGACGGATCAGTCGTGGAGCTGGGCTTCGGCCTGGCAGAATTCCGATCCGGAATCAATCGGCAAGCCGCACTACGAGACCGACCACAAAACGTGCGTGATGAAGGTGAAGCTGGAGCCGGGCAAAACCTATGGCTGGTGGATCAACAGCCCGAAATTCCACGGCTTCCAGGACACGCAAAATCATCCGGCCATTCCATATTTGCTGACCTTCAAGACCGCCGAAAAATAATTTAAGAATCGGCCTGAAAAGTGGCGGTGGGCGTCCCGACTGCCGTAGAGGACGGCATCTGGCCGCCCGGAGAAAACCACCCGCCTCGCCCAAACGCCCGGGTTCTACCAATTCAACTTTGAGCCGACGTCAATGCCGCCGGGCTGGAAGCCACGGCTCTACGTCAGCCAGGATGGCTGACGCTACAATGTTAAGACCTGCTCTGAGGGCGAAATTTTGGCTCAGGTCTTCGGCAGCTTTTCGTCGACCATTTCGCAGAGTACGTGGAACAAAACTTTTTGCGCCTCCTGAATCCGCGCCGTGGACGCGCCGGGCACGATCAGGTCAATTGTCGCCACGCCCTTCGTGAATCCGCCGTCGCGGCCGAGGATGGCAATGCTGTCGACGCCCTTGCGCTTCGCCTCCTCCAGTGCGCGCAGCACATTTTTGGATTTGCCGCTCGTCGTGATGGCGATGAGGACGTCGCCTTTTTCGCCGAGGCCCCAGACCTGACGCGCGAAGATTTCGTTGGCATGATAATCGTTGCAGACGGCGGTCATATACTCACCATTGGCCGTGAGCGAGATCGCGGGATAAGGCCGGCGGTCTTCGCGGAAACGGCAGAGAAATTCCGTGGCCAGATGCGTGGCGTCCGACGCGCTGCCGCCGTTGCCGCAGACCAGCAATTTTTTGCCGGAAGTCAGACACCGCAAAATGAGCCGGGCCGCGCGGTCCAGCGGTTCCTCCAGCGCGGACAGGCTGCGCAGCGTGGCGACGGATTCTTCAATGGCGCGTTGCAAAT
>OCZU010001080.1_pt1 | contig 18343 bp, 21 predicted proteins | sample 1539001 | NCBI WGS metagenome assembly OCZU01 (sample SAMEA3539306, study PRJEB22396) | soil metagenome | biome: tundra; feature: field; material: soil | place: USA | collected 2010-05 | depth 0.15 m | reverse complement strand
TTTGACCCATGCGCCGTTGAGCACCGACTACAAATCCTGGCAGTCCGCATGGCGGCGCACGATCGCGACCAATCTCAGCGCGCCCGCCAACTTGTCGCTGCTAGCCGCGCAGACCATGGCAAGCTGCATCGGCCCGGTGAATGCGAACTTTGGGCGCGGCCGAATCGTCAACATCTCCTCACGTGGCGCGTTTCGCGGCGAACCCGAAGCACCCGCCTACGGCGCCAGCAAAGCCGGCCTCAACGCGCTCTCGCAATCTCTCGCCAAGGCACTCGCGCCGCGCGCGATCTACGTCTATTGCGTAGCACCGGGCTGGGTAGAAACCGAGATGGCCACGAGCCATCTCACCGGACCCGATGGCGAGGCGATACTCGCGCAGCACCCGCTCGGTCGCGTGAACCGCACCGACGAAGTCGCGCATGCGACCGTCTACTGTGCACTCGATGCGCCGGCCGCTATGACCGGCTGCGTCATCGATGTGAATGGCGCAAGCTACTTACGGACCTAATTCGACGATTTCGTCATCAAGAAAGGCGCCATGCCTCGCTGGATCCTAATTCTCGCCGCCACGCCGGCTCTACTCTATGTCGGGCTCTGCGCCCTGATCTTCGTGTTGCAGCGCTCGCTGATCTACTACCCCCAGCCGAGATTCGCAGCTGTGGGCACCGAAACCATGACCCTCGAGGTCGACCAGGCGCGCGTGTTGGTGACCACATCGCCGCACGACGGTCCCGAGGCCGTGATCTATTTTGGCGGCAACGCCGAGGACGTCTCGCAAAGCCTCCCCGGCCTGCAAGCCGCGTTCCCTGATCGCGCGCTTTATCTTCTTCACTACCGCGGTTACGGTGGCAGCACGGGCAAACCCTCCGAATCGGCACTGATCGCCGACGCGCTTTCCCTATTTGATCGAGTACACGCAAAACATCCGAGTATCTCCGTGATAGGCCGCAGTCTCGGCAGCGGAATTGCAATCCACCTCGCGAGTCTGCGTCCCATTGCGCGCCTCACGCTTGTCGCTCCCTTTAACAGCTTGCAGGAAATCGCCGCCAGGCAGTTTCCGTTGATTCCGGTGCGCTGGCTGCTGCTCGACAAATTCGAATCCTGGCGATACGCCGCCGCGGTAACCGCTCCCACGACCATCATAGCCGCCGAATACGACGAAGTGATTCCACGCGCGAGCACCGAGGCCTTATACACACATTTTCGACAAGGCCTTGCGATGCTGACTATTATCCGCGGTGTCGGCCACAACACGATTGAAGCAAGTACCGATTACATTCCGCTACTACATGGTGCGCGCGCTACCGGCGCGGCTCGATGATCGGAATGTGCGCAGCCGCGGTGCGCGGTGCCAAGCCCGTGAGACGCGGGTCATCGGCAACCTCGACACGGCGCGCGTACGCGCGGAACCCGGAGCGCAGATAGAAGGCGAGCGCGCCCGGGTGATCGAGCGTGCACGTGTGGACCCAAAACCGGCCGATGGCGCGCGCCCATGCGCGCTCAATTGCACGGTTCATGAGCCAACGGCCCGCTCCTTGACCTTGGAGAGCGTCGGTGAGCCCAAAGAACGCGAGTTCGCACTGGGCCGCCTCACGAAAATCCAGTTCAAGCAGTCCCTCGTCGCGGCCGCCCATCGTGAGCGCGTAGACCTCATCATCGGGGCTGCGCAGTATGGCCTCCAATTCGTCGCGCGGCATCACGAGTCGCGAGTACCAAAGCCAATCGGTGCCGATGCGTCCAAATATTTCGCGATACCACTCGGTATCGGGTTGGACTATCCGCCGTAGCTGCCAACGTGAATCCGATCGTTCGCTGCGCAACTCCGGCTTCTCGAGCATCTGGAGACAGGTTACAACGGAAGCCAATTTCCCGTCAGGAACATCACTGTATCCATTCGGAAGATGCATGTTAGGAATCATCCCGCTATGTATGGTGCCGACACTGTCGCACACGGCGAAGCGGTCTGTCAGCAGCTTTGACGGGGCGGACGCCCCGGCGTTCACATCGGTTGACCTGCCTCGCACTTGCTGCCTCGCCGAAATTGTGTTTTTGGGGCAAATGTACGCTGGGTTTATAAGCCCGATGAACTAGGTAATACTCGAGCAATCGATTCACTGAAAATGCACGAACCGAACATCGAGCGATGAAGAGCCGAATTGCGATTGTTGTTACGCTTGGATCCACCCAAACGCTCGCTTGGGCGTCATCGTACTATCTGCCCGGAGTCCTTGCGGCTCCGATTGCGAAGGACATCGGGCTATCTACGCCTTGGATTTATGCGGCGCTTTCGCTCGGACTCGGCGTATCCGCAGTATTGGGTCCTACGCTTGGACGAATGATCGATGATCGGGGTGGCAGGCGCGTGCTGTGCGGTTCCAATTGCGCATTCGCGTTCGGCTTGGGCGTTTTGGCTCTATCCAGCGGCCCGACGAGCTTGATTGTCGCATGGCTCATCTTGGGCGCAGCGATGGCGGCCGGCCTTTATGAGGCGGTATTCGCGTCACTGACACGCCTTTACGGATACGATTCCCGTGGTGCCATTACGGGGATCATGCTGATTGCCGGCTTTGCGAGCACCGTTGCGTGGCCGGTCTCCGCGTTGCTCGAGCATGCATTCGGATGGCGAGGAGCCTGCTTGATTTGGGCCGCCCTGCATGTGCTGGTCGGTTTGCCGCTGAACGCGTGGGCGCTGCGCTTTGGAGATGCCGTAGGACTGCCCACGCGCCCGATCAATGGCAACCGGCTTAATCCGCCCTCGTTGAAATCGGATCGTGGGATGGTTCTGCTGGGGTTCATTCTCGCGGCGTCCGGGATGGTCAGCAGCGGCATGGCCACCAATCTGCCGCGGCTCTTTGTCGTGATCGGCGCCGCTCCGGCCGCCGCGATAGCCGCGGCCTCGATGTTAGGGCCGGCGCAAGTCGCGGCACGGCTGCTCGAGTTCAGCGCGCGACATCGAATTAACCCGCTGGTCAGCGCAAGGATAGCCAGTACGCTGCATCCTGCCGCCACGTTGATCATCGCGATCGGGGGCGCCCCGCTCATTGCCGCCTTTGCGATTCTTCATGGCGCGGGCAACGGCATGCTCACTATCTGCAGGGCGACCTTGCCGCTGACGCTCTACGGGCCCGAGGGTTACGGCGCCCGGATTGGCCGGATCTCTGCGCCTGCACGCGTCGGTCAAGCCATGGCGCCGTTTCTGTTTGGCCTCGCGATCGATAAGATCGGGAGTATGACGCTTTTGATTTCTTCGGCCCTTTCGATGGCTGCGCTGCTCGCGCTTACATCGCTTTCGTTGCCGTCCACTGCGCCTGCGGAGACAACGTGATGATTCCTTATTTCGGTCCGCGATTCCCCGGCTCACCCCTGTCGGGGCAGCGCTACCGGACCAGGCGTCACCGCGACGATGCGGGTACCGCCGCCCGCCGAGCCATCGACTCGCATTGTTCCGCCAAGTAGCCGCACGCGATACGCGATGAGGCGAAGGCTGCGACCGTCCCCGGCGGCGTGACTGATGCCTTCCTGGACTATGTGATACAGATGATCGGCAACGCCGCTGGGGAGCACCTGGTCGCCGAGATGCCAATCGACCGAAACCCGAATCGGAGAATGAGTGCTGACGTCGCGTGCGAGCCCGTTGAGAGCGAGTTCCAGCGAGCCGCTCGCGATCTGCAGCGGCGACAAGCTGACGGCGAGTTGTCGCACTCCGCCGATCGCCTCGCTGACGTACCGGATGACGGCGTCCAATGATGCTTGCGCCGGCGCAGCCGTATCGCTGCTGCGCCGGTTGAGGGCGTTCAACATCAGCGCGACGCCCGTCAACTCCTGCGCGAGACCTTCGTGGACGTTTCTGCTGAGCAGTTGACACTCACGGGTCGCGACGTCGAGGATTTCATGCTCGACCCGCCGCTGTTCGGTCACGTCATGCACGGTGAGCACGACGCCCACGATCACGGGATTGGCGGATTGGTTGTTCGCTGCGATCTGGAGCAGTCTGCGCTCACCGGTACTCGTCACCAACTCGACGTCCGCAATCGACTCGCTATCCGATGGAGCGGCCAGCGCGCCGAGCCGCAGTGCATTTTTTCTTCCGAAAAGGTCGGTGGCCGACCTGCCGACCGTGCGCACCGGCCAGTTGGGCCGCCAGCATTCCGACCGCCAGCAGCACCGCGAAGGCCGGCACGAAGCTGTAGCTGTTGCCTAGCAGCCGATGCGCGGCGTCCCGCTGCGAACTCATCGGTCGGTCGATTATCGCCGCGGCCGCGAGCAGGGTGTAGAGACCACAATATAGCGCGTTGTAAAAAGCGCCTGGAACCGCCTCGCCACGTGCAACTTAGGCGACCCACCACGAGTCGATCATGAAAGACCCGATCGCGAAGGCGATCACGCGCGCCATTGCCCGCTCGGTGCGCCAGTCCATGACTTGCATATAGAGAAGCACCGCGGGAATCGTCGAAATCACGGTGCCGAGCACATAGCCAACGGTTGTGAGCGTTTCCGCGGGGTCGGCGCGGCCGAGCAGCGGAGCAATGAGCAGCGGCCACACCATGACTCCGAGGCCGAGTGCGAGCATCACGATATCGAGCCACACGCGCGGAGAATGCAGCGAGCCAGCGGCATCGCAAAAAAGCACGAAATAGGCGACCGCAAGCACCGGATAAGACAGCAGGTACAGCGCTTCACCCCAGGTGCCGTACGCGGTATTGTTGATGGCCGCCAAGTAGGTCCATCCGATCGTGGCCACCAGGTTGATTGCAACGGCGATGAACATCAGCCACCAGAAGGTGCGGCGCGTATCGCGTACCTCGGGGTCGGGCCTGCGGCGGGAGACGCGCGCGCCAATCAAGTAGAGTACGGTGAGCTGGGCTGGCAACGGAACCCATGCAGACACGCGTCCGGCGGTCTCACTCGCGTCCCACATGCTTGCGAGCCAGATCGACGCCGCCACGGTGTAGGTCCCGAGGCCGAATACCGGCCACATCGCGCGCAGGGACAAGGATGGTCGCGGCATTACGGTCGCAGCCATTCCGCTTTGTCCTCGTGGTCCAAAATCATGTGCCAAAGCACAATGGCAAACCTACCGCTCGCAAGAGGTCCTATATCGCTTAGACTCAACGCGACATGCAATCCACAGATGCGAGAAACGCGCGGATGATTCGAATTTGATGCAAGCTCGCGAACCGGACGCCGGAGTTTATCAGAACGCGAAACACTCGACATATTTTGCAAGCGATGTTCGGATTCGCAACGCTATTGCGTTATTGCATGAACTGGGGGATCGGATTGGTCCCACCCCGCTATACTGCTGGAGATCCGGCTGGAGAGCGCGGAAATGGACGTCACGGCTAAGAAGTGTCACCGTATCGCCGTCCAACCAGTGCTGAATCGCGGCGACGTTTTACTTGCTGTGGAAAATGAACGCCTTAAAATCCTCTGGCGTCATAGGAATGTAGGATGCCAAAAATCAAGGAATGCGTCATCGCGAAGCTGTCGCCAACCCAAATTACGGTTGGAATGATCGAGGTCGCCGACAAGGTCAAGCACCTCAAGGCCCTCAAGCCTGATGAGTGCGTCGAGTTCATGCGCGCCCACGCGATGCCCGCAGTGATCGGGTTGCAAGGCAACATCTATATCACCGACCACCATCACCTTGGCCGGGCAGCCCTTGAATCCGGTGTCAAGACAGGATTTTTCGAGATCGAGGCGGATCTCTCATCTTTCAGCCCGGAGCAGTTCTGGGATGAGATGGAGGACAATCGATGGGTCCACCCTCTCGACGAAAACGGCGTCCGACATTTGTATTCCGCGATTCCCACGCACCTGCAGGATCTCGTGGACGACGTCTACCGGTCCGTGGCCGCGTTCGTGCGAATCGCGGGCGGCTACGACAAGACGCCAAAAGCCTTCGCCGAATTCATATGGGCGGATTTTTTCCGTCGCGCCGTTCCCATCGAACTCGTCCGCGCCGACTTTGCTGCCGCCGTGCGATCGGCGCTGGCCTTAGCCCACGGTCACCGAGCGAAGGCCTTGCCGGGTTACACGGAGAAATGATCACGCGTCTAAAGGGAGCGCGCTGCGATAGACGAAAAAACGAGGAACAAGACCCCCAAAGCAAAGCCAGTCCAAATCGTCGAGATAAACACATTGAGGAGTACCGTGATCCAGAATGACCCGGCCTGCTTGGCACGACCATAGGTGTTGGCGCGCCCGCCATACAGGCGTCGCAAGTCGAACAGCAATGAAGCTTCCCCGGTGCGCAACATGGAGCGTGTCCCGCGCCAACCATAGATGCCGACAGAAAGGCTGACAAGCCCAACCAGAATCGCGACGGCATATCTCATGGTGTCACCCTAGCGCCCTACTCCCTACTCCCTACTCCGTCAACGCGTTCATTACGCTACCGCGCCCCGCACGCTGTCAATGGCTGCCAATGCGGTGATCCTCCGGGCCGGGCCGTGCGCCTGTGGCGCAGCTCCGCGACGGCGCGCCGCATGTGCGAGCCGACCTCGGCTCTCGGACTCTTGCGGCTTGGGGCGTCTATACTTGTTATCCTGCAGTGACCAGGGCCGCTCGCGGCTAGTGGTGCCTTTCGATGCGTACTTCCACACGACCGGCCATGTACGTGCTGACGCAACCGGGCGTTTTTGCCTTGCGCGTCCTGCGCGCGTTCCGTGCGAACCAAGGGTTGCTGCTGGCCGGTGCGGTGGCCTACTACACGCTGCTGTCCATTGTGCCTCTGCTGATCCTCATCCTGATCGCGTTGTCCGCGATCATCGATCAAGGCGCGCTGCTCGCCACGTTGGGGCGGTACCTCGAGTGGCTGATCCCGGGACAGTCCTCGGCGGTTGTCGCAGAACTAGCCCGTTTTCTGGACCATCGCGAAGTGATCGGCTGGGTGCTTCTAGTGACCATGGTGTTTTTTAGTTCCATCGCTTTTACGGTGCTGGAAAATGCGATGTCGGTCATTTTCCTGCACCGGGTTGCCACCGCGCGGCGCCATTTTTTGGTGTCGGCGATAATCCCTTATTGCTATATCGTTTTTCTCGGCTGCGGGCTGCTGTTGATGACGCTGGTGTCTGGATCGATTCAGATGGTCGGCGCGCAGAACATCGATTTTCTCGGCCGCAGCTGGTCCCTCAACGGAATTTCAGGCGTACTGCTGTATTTACTGGGATTCGGCGGCGAAATCTTCGTGCTGGCGTCGATCTACCTCGTCATGCCGGTCGGGCCGCCGGCATGGCGGCACGCATTGATCGGCGGCGTTACCGCGACGGTGCTCTGGGAAATCACTCGGCATGTCCTGGTCTGGTATTTCGCGACATTGTCACAGGTCAGCGTCGTCTATGGGTCGCTGACGACGGCCATTGTGGCGCTTGCAAGCCTCGATATCGCAGCGACCTTGCTGCTGATCGGAGCCCAAGTCATCGCCGAGTACGAACGTATCGGCACGCCAAGCCAGGACGCAGACCCGCGACGACTACGCACATAACTTGTTTCCAAACGCGGTCACGACGGCACGACGGCACGTTTTTTTATTGGGCGATGCCCGCTAAGGCGGCATAGACACCGAGACCCGCGGTCACGATGATGGTCAGAGCGACGATCACCGCGTATGCTCCGCCGAGCCGGAGCGGCAGAGGCAGGCGACGCGCGAGCAAATAAAGAAATCCCAGCACCAACGGCAGCAGCAGCGCATTCATCACTTGCACGCCGACACTGAGCTTGATGAGATTTACGCCCGAAGCAACGAACAACCCGCTCGCCGCCAACGATACCGTGTAGATACCATAGAACCATGGCGCCTCACGGGGCGCGTATTCCAATGAATGCTTCACACCGAGGATTTCCCCCAAGGTGCGTGCCGCGGTGAGAGTCACCACGATCGTCGCCACCAGCGCCGCACCAATCATCCCCAGCGCGAATAACAGCTTGCCGGTCGTTTCGCCAAGAAACGGCGTGATTGCCTTGGCGATCTGTTGCACCGTATCGAGCGCAGCATGAGTACCCGCTTTGCCTAGCGTCGCGGCCGTGGCGATCAGCACACTGGCCATGATGACCTGAGTGATCACCGCGCCGATAGCGGTATCAAGGCGCGCCGCCGCCAAGTCGGTGGATATCAGTTTTTTCTCCACGACTGCAGACTGCTGATAAAACACCATCCAGGGCATGATCACCGCACCGATATTGGCGGCCACGAGATAAAGATAATTCGGCTCACGCCATGGAATGCTCAATGCGCCCGAGATCATCGCAGTTGTTTGCGGCTGCGCTTTCCATGCCACCACCAGGAACACGAGCTCGAAGGCGCCGATGCCCATCGCGATGCGCTCTACAGAAAGATACGACCCGGTATAAGCCATCAACGTCAATCCGCACACGACGACCATCATCGTTAGCCACGCCGGTACACCGAAGAGCAATCCCACGCCGGCAAGGCCGCTCAATTCGCTCAATAACGCTCCGAGGCATGCCAGCACGAGTGTGCCGACCGAAATCCAGGCCCATCTGCGCCCGAAGTGATCGCGGATGAGTTCGCCATGGCCTTTACCACTCACGATGCCGAGGCGCACCGTGAGTTCCTGCACAATAAACAGGATCGGGATCAACACCAGCTGCAACAGCAGCAACCGATAACCCCATTGCGCGCCGCTCTGGGCCGCGGTAATGATGCTGCCGGCGTCGGTGTCGGCCAACATGACCACGAGGCCTGGGCCGACGACCACCGCAAAGCGTGCCCACCGCGAACGCAGCCGCGAGAGGCCGGAGAATTTGACGGTAGTCTTCATGTTACGAACCAACACAGCATACGACTTTCGTGCTCGCGGCTCAGTCCATTCCAGCAAAACCCAAGATCGCGCAGGACATGTTCAATTCACCGTGCCCTGCACCCTCGGCGTGATCACGAAGCCGCAGCCTGCCCGCATCGCGAGCATTTCCGCCGAATTGGTACGGCTCATGATAGAACACCTCATAGTGGCAAAAGACCGGCCATAAGTCATTGAATTACTGTAATCCATGAAATCCGGATCGTTGGCGCGCAGCCGCGCGGGACGTAGTGGGTAGGCTCATGTTCGGGTTGGCACGCGCCTTTTTGCTGGCGCTTGCTTGCTTTTTAATTGATATAGTGGCCGTTGGGACTTCGAAAAAAAAACCGCGTATCAAACGCCGTTGCCGGCAGGGAGTGAGCCATGCTTTTTCATCGATTTGCAGTTTGCGGGATCACGCTGGTTTCGCTGGCTGGTTACGGAGCGCAGGGAGCGCAGTCTACAGGGGCGCCAACCGACTATACCGTGACGTCCACCAATTCGATGGCTGGCCCGGTAACAAGCACCACGACCTACCGGTCGGGATCGAAGGTCGTGGTGGACGAGCGCACTCCCGCGCCCGTCGCGGTGCGATGAACATACGGACTTTCTACGATTTAAAAAAGATGGAGAAGCTGACCTGGGATCCGGTGCACACACCAGTCCATTGCGTCAAGGAAAGCTTCACCGGAGCATGGAGCGATCCGTTTGAGGGTGCCGATGATCTGACCAAACAGGGCGCAAAACAATTGGGGACGGAAACCCTGCACGGATTCACGACCAAAGTTCTGCAGACCGCGTCCGACCCCAACGGCTCCATCAAAGCATGGGTGGATACCAAAACAAACTTGGTTGTGAAGGCTCAGTTTAGTCCCGCAGGTGGAGCGCCTATCACCATGGTCGAGGTGACGGATGTGAGCCTGAGTCCGCCGCCGGCTTCGGCCTTCGCGATCCCGTCAGACTGCGCGGCCGCCGCATCGCCGGCCTCAATGGAGCCTCCGCGACCTCCGGGTGAGGTCGACGAGATAGCCGCATTGACCGGCGGTAACGCCAAGGACTATTTGAATGGAATCTACGGACCCGGCTCGAAGACCTCCTGTACGATGATTTTCCGGAGGTGGGCTGCATGAAATCACTTCGCAGACCCACAATGGAGTGTTCCGCATCGAGAACATACCCGCGCAGTTTGAGATGGATATTGAATTCGGAGATCACGGGTCGGCGACGGCGAATCTCTACCGGCAATGCATTGGCGCGCAGACCGTGCTGCTGTACGTGGTGAAGGACCCCGGCGATCTCTCCAAGGGCGGGGATTGGCTGTGGGTCAAGGCGGGCAAATACGCGACGGCGCCACACTGAGTTGCAGAGGGCGAAGTGAAAACGACAATAGACGCATCCTGTCATTGTGGCGCCGTACACTTAGAGATCCAAACGCCGCCGGAATCGCTGACCGACTGCAATTGTTCCATATGCCGTCGCTACGGCACGTTATGGGCCTACTATTCGCCCAATCAGGTACGAATCGTGCCGCCGAGCGGCGCGACCGATACTTACACTTGGGGCGATCGATCAATCTCATTTCACCGCTGCAAGATTTGCGGCTGCGTCACCCATTGGGCTGCAGCCGATCGGCAGTCAGACCGCATGGGCGTCAACGCAAGGCTCATGGAGCCGGAAATTTTGAGACCGCTGCATATTCGCAAGCGCGATGGTGCCGTCACGGGCAAATATTTTCGTTGAATCAGCGTCGATGTCGGCGCTAGCCGATCCATGCCCCCCGACCTCATGGTCGATCAATACTATTTCCAGACCCCGCGCACACGATTCGCCCAGCTCTCGTAGCTGCGAAAATGACCGAGCGTGTCGGTAATCGCGGCATGACGCAATCTGGTGCGCCCCGCCATCGTCAGCGACGGCGACGTCGACGGTAGGCTCAATTTGACATCTTCCGCTTTTCCAACCAAAGGAGGCTGCGGTGCGCGCGGATTGTGCGTCTCGATTTTCTTGTTCGTCATCGGATTTGGCCTCGTAGAGTTGGCGACACCGGAGCTCGTGCACCACCCTATCAAGGACGCCGACAACCACAGGTAGTCGGCATTTGAAGTCGTCTCCACTTGCCGACCGACCGTGCTCAGCGCTTGTCGTGCACCGGTCGCATGGGTTGCGCGTGCCATTCGGAGCCCCGAATATCGGTGCGCTAGCTTCCCGCTTGCCCAAATTGCCCGTTTGGCGGCCGCGTCGCCCGCCTGCACGCATAAATGCAGGTCCTTGCTATCTAGGCGCGCGGCATTAGCACCATTTTCATCCCGTGGCGGGGACGAAGCGTAATCAAGCCTTGAGGTTCGACAGGATGCCCGGAGACCAGTTGCAGCTGGTAGTGCGCCGCGATGGTCGCGAGCAGGATTGTGGCTTCGGCCGTGGCGAAAGCTGCCCCAATGCAGATACGCCGGCCGCCGCCAAACGGAAGATAAGAGAAGCGAGGGCGCGCGGCCGATTGCGCCGGGGAGAACCGTTCGGGGTCGAATCGTCCCGGGTTTTGCCAAAGTTTCTGGTGGCGGTGGAGAACCCATGGGACGATCAACACCGTTGAGCCCTTGGGCACGTGCCGGCCCGCCAGGGTGTCGTCGGCGAGCGCCTCGCGCGCGATCGAATGCACCGGCGGATACAGCCGCATCGATTCTTCAATGACCATTCGAGTGTAAACGAGCTGACTCAGATCCTCCTCGGCCGGCGCGCGCACGCCGAGCACGGCCTTCAGTTCGGCGTGCAGTTTCGCCTCTACGGCCGGATGTTGCGACAACAGATACCATGTCCAGGTCATCGCCATCGCGGTTGTCTCGTGACCCGCCATGAAGACCGTGATTACGTGGTCACGCACTTCCTTAGCCGTCATGCCGCCGCCCGTTTGCTCGTCGCGCGCCGCAATCAACCGGTCCAGCAAATCCTTGGGGCCGCTTCCGGGATTGTTCGTACGCGTCTTGATCAGTTCATCGATTTCTCGATCGAACTCCCCGAGCGTCTGATCCCCGAGTCTGAGCCGCGCTAAACCCGCAATCCAGGCCGGCAGGCCGAGGAAATCCATGATGTTCGGCCGCATCTGCGCCTGATAGCGTCCGACGCCACGCTCCATGATCGCGAGGATGCGGTCGGAATCGGACGAAAACATCGTGCGGGAAATGATGTTGAGCGTGACTTCCATCATCGCGGCGGCCAGCTCAATACTCGCATCGGGGCCGCGCCGCCTCCAATCCGTCAACAAGGCTTCCGCGGCTGCGGTCATGATCGACGTGTACGAGATGATGCTGCGATGGTCAAAGGCGGGCGACATGGTGCGACGATGTCGACGCCAGGTCTCTCCTTCCGATGTGATCAGCCCTTTGCCAAGACCGGGCTCGAGAATGCGGCGAGTGATCTCGGACTTCTGATAATTAGTCGCATTGTCGAGCAATACGTGCTTGATCGCCGTTGGTTCGTTAACGACGAACCGATGCCGTCCGAAGATCCTAGTCTCGACAATATCGCGCTCGTAAGCCTCTTGAGAAAAAGTGGCGATCATGTTGTCGCGCAGTGTGCGCAAGAACTCAAACAAGAGCATACGACCGATGCGCGGCACCGGTGCCGGTAACACGGGGGCGGTTACAGAATTGTCCAGGCTCGTCATTCTCTCTGCTCCTTCGAAAAACGCAACGCCTCCCCGATGAGTGGCCCGCGCGCCGCGAAAAAATCGTCTACGGCCGCTGCAAAATCTTCGCAATCGGCGTCGGTCGTCGGCAACGAGAGCGCGATATAGCCGCGCCGCGAGAAATAATAACCGCGGTCGAGCAGATCGAGATGAAAAAGGCTCTCTACCGTTCGCTGCGCGCTCTCGGCAGCGTTGCCGAAGTGTAGACCGATCAGCGAGCCGAGGCCGGTTGCGTGGAACGGCGCACCGCGCATCGTTGCGAGTCTATTGAGCCGGTCACGCAGCCGATCGCCAAGTGCGTTGAGCCGCACGGCTTCGGCTGCGGTGTATACCTTGGTGAGGCCTGCAAGCCCACCAGCCATTGACAGCACGATGTTGTTGAAGGTGCCGGCATGATCGAACGAGTCTGGCCGGCTGGGATCGAAGCGTTCCATGATATCGCGCCTGCCGCCGAAGGCGCCGAAACTCGCACCGCCGCCCAGATACTTACCGCGGCTCGTCATATCCGGCTTGATGCCCAGCAGACCTTGGAGGCCCGATGGGGAGAGCCGGGATGTCATCACTTCATCGAAAATTAGGACGATATCGTGGAGTGTGCACTTCTCGCGCAGCATCGCGAGAAATTCCCGCGTGCCGGGAATGCAGCCGCCGCCTAGCATGGGCTCGACGATGACCGCGCCGAGGCTGTCCGCGTGCGCGCGACCGGGCGTCAGGGCGCGCGCAGCCGAGAGCGCCATCAAATTGGCTTCGGTGCCGGAGTTCGTGAAGCGGATGAGGTCAATCGAAGAGTAGCGTTCTCGGATTGCCGCTGCGAGCGGCGACTCGTATCTATTGGGCCCCCCAACACCAGGCCATCGTCAATCGCCTGTTTCAGCGCCTCTTGAATGATCGCGTTGGAGTGCCCAAAGAGACCGGCTGAGTATTCTCCCAGGAGGTCGAGATAGGTCCGTCCGTCGAGGTCCGTGAGTCGATTGCCCTTGCCGCTCGCCCAAGTCAGAGGGAAGGGAGTGTAATGCAGCACTGTGCGCGTGTTGCCTCCCGGTAGGTGCTCAGCGGCGTCGGCAAGTGTGCGGGCCAGATCCGAATTGCGCTGTTGAGCTGGGGTCATGAAGGCTATCCGCGAGGTGCAATGCGCGTCCATGATTGGTTGTTCGCGCCAGCGCGTCAACCCCACGCAGGCAAACACCAGCAGCGGGAATTTCCGATCTCCCGTGATTAGTCGGCGGGCGGCTCGACCGGCATCACCGTGACTTGTCGCCGTCGGCCAAGGCGCCAGACTTCGACCGGCACGCGCTGACCGATTTGCTCGGCGCTGAGCAAACGGTGAAGATCATCAATCCCGACAACTGGCTCCCCGCCGAATCGCAACAACAGATCGCCGTCTTCGAGCCCACCGCGTGCCGCCGGACCGTCTTTCTCGGCGCGAACAACGCGCACGGCAGTCCTTTCCTTGATTTCAGCATGGCGGCGCAGGCGCTGCGGGACACTGACGGTTTGTGCGACGATTCCTAAGTGGCCGCGTCTAACCCGGCCATGCTGCAACAGTTCCATCGCGACCCACCGCACCGTATCGATCGCGGTCGCAAAGCAGATGCCTTGCGCGGACGCAATGATCGCCGTATTCATGCCGATTACACGCCCGGCGCTGTCGCACAAGGGGCCACCCGAATTACCGGGATTCAGGGCGGCGTCCGTCTGGATGACATTATCGATCAGACGCCCTGTGGCGCTTCGCAGACTTCGGCCCAGCGCGCTGACCACGCCGGCGGTGACCGAGCAATCGAACCCGAAAGGATTGCCGATTGCAATCGCCAATTGACCAACCCGCAGTGTGCGTGAGGTGCCGAGTTCCATCGGTGGCAATTCCACGCGCGCGCGTATCAGCGCGCTGTCGGTATGCGGATCCTCTCCCACCAACTCAGCTTCCGAAGTGGCCCCCTGCGTGGTTTCAATGCGAATCCGGGTCGCTTTGTGTACGACGTGGGAGTTGGTCAATAGGAGTCCGTCCGGCGTCAATGCAAAGCCGGATCCCGACCCGCCCGCGCGATTTTTGAAGTTCGCGTGAATCGATACCACGGAAGGACTGTTCCGCTCCGCCACCGTCGAGATCACGTTGGAGTAGGCATCGAGAGCCTCGTCTTCCACGGTTGAGATTTCGCTGTTCATACGCCCAGCCTCCCCCGACCCTTCGCCGCCCTGAGCGCTGCTGCACGCGAGCACAATGAGGCCTCGATGTTGCTATGCACATCGCTAGACCGTTCCGGCAGCATCGAGGACATAGGCGGGATGTTTGGGCGCCGTGTCGAAATCGCAAGGGGGCTTGGCATTGAGGCGACCGGCCGCGCCGGCGTCGCATCACGGATTGTCTTTGCGTGTGCTCATGTGCTTGAGGTAGGCGATTAGATTCGAGAGCTCGGCATCCGGAATCGCCGCCTCGGAGAATCCACGCATCGCTCTGCGCGGCCAGGTCCGCACACTGGCCGGATCCCGAATCAACGACGCGAGCGCCTTCGGTTCGAAGTATTCGGTCGGATTCATGGGAATATTTAGGTCGGGCCCGATCGCCGCGGCGCCATTTCCGTTCATCCTATGGCACGCAAAGCAGTTCTTGAGGAACGACTTGAATCCGTTTTGAACATTCGGCGCCGCATCGGCGGCCGGATAAACGTTCGGAAATGCGCTGCGAGGGTCCGATAAAATAGCGAAGGAAGCAATCTGGTAGGGCCATTCCTCCGATCCGATAGCCGATACCTGCGGATTCTGCCAGACGAGGTAGAACGGTCCCGCTGATACTGATTTTCCGCGCAGATGCGGCCATGGGCTCTTGGGATCCTCAATTGCGAGGAAGGCTTTCGACGCATGCGGGTCGGTGCTGAAGAGACGCGTTTTCTCCAGATTGGCCGAGAAGCCATCCGTGCCATTGCATTGCACGACCCCGAGATCCGGGATCGCGACACCCTGGAACAGGTTCTCGATCGGAATCGCCTTGAATCGCGTAAATCGCCGTTTGTATTCGCTTTCGGCAATGGAGATCGTCCGAATATCGCGCCGGGACAGCAACTGAGACTGGGTAAATGTCAGTCGCTGCGGACCGGCAACGATTTCCAGCGTGGCCTCCGCCGCAAGAGCATGCAGCGAAATCAGCGCGAAAGCTGCCACGATCCATCGTTGGCGCGCGGCTAGAATCTGAGCACCTTCACGTAGCGCACATGCGGCAATGCACGAAGTTTGAGCTGAACGGCGTCGGGCAGCACCTGATCCACACCGACGATCGCAATGGCATCCTGTTCGGCGGCCTGGCGGCCGAGGTGAAACGTCGCGATGTTGATATTGGCCTCTCCCAAAATGGTGCCCAGCGCGCCGATGAAACCCGGTTTGTCCAAATTGTTGATGAGCAACATCACTGGATGAAAGTCTGCTTCCAGCGCCATGCCTTTTACTTCGACGATTTTCGCGCTCCCTGCGTTGACGACGCCGGCGAGCGTCCGCCAACGCCCTCCGGTGAGCACTTTAATCCGGATCAGCGATCCATAAATCGGGGAGGTCTCGCGCCGGGATTCCGTCAGCGAGGTGCCCTTCTGCTTCAACACGACGGGCGCGGACACCATATTTACGTCGGGCATCAAGGGCCGCATCATCGAGGCCAATGCGGTCGCGGTCAGAGGTTGAGTATTGAGCTGCGCGACCTCGCCTTCATACTCGATTTCGACCGCCTCGAGGCCATCGTCGGCAATCTGGCCCGCAAAAGCACCGAGTTTGTCGATGAGTCCGATAAAGGGCTTCAGACGTGATGCTTCCTCGGCGCTGATCGAAGCCATGTTGAGCGCATTAGTGACGGCCCCGGTCAATAAAAAGTCCGATATTTGTTCGGCTACCTGTAGAGCGACATTCTCTTGCGCCTCGTTGGTGCTCGCTCCGAGGTGAGGCGTCGCGATGAAATTCGGCGCGCCAAACAGCACACTGTCTTTGGCCGGCTCAGTCACGAAAACATCGAATCCCGCGGCAGCGACATGCCCGCTCTCGAGTGCCGCGCGCAACGCGATCTCGTCGACGAGACCGCCTCGGGCCGCGTTCACGATGATGACACCTCGCTTGGTCCTAGCGAGTGCGTCCGCCGACAGGATGTTCTTGGTCTTATCGGTCAATGGAGTGTGCAGAGAAATCAGATCCGCGCGCGCCAGCAAATCGTCGAGCTCGACTTTCTCGACTCCGAGCTTGACGGCGCGCTCCGGCGACAGAAACGGATCGTAGGCGATCACTTTCATCTTGAGCGCGAGCGCGCGTTCCGCGACCAGCGAGCCGATATTGCCGCAGCCTATAACTCCCAAGGTTTTGGCATACAGCTCAATGCCCATGAAACGGTTTTTTTCCCATTTCCCGGCCTGCGTGGAGATGTCCGCCGCCGGGATCTGGCGGGCTGCCGCAAACAACAGCGCAATCGCGTGCTCGGCGGTCGTGATCGAATTGCCGAATGGAGTGTTCATGACCACGATTCCGCGGGCGGTCGCCGATGGAATGTCGATGTTGTCGACACCGATGCCGGCGCGACCGATGACCTTGAGCTTGCTCGCGGCGGCAATGACGTCTTTGTCGACCTTCGTCGCGGAACGCACCGCCAGGCCGTCGTAGTCGCCGATGATGCCCAGGAGTTCATTTTTCGTCAGACCAATGCGCACGTCCGCCTCGACTCCCCGGCTGTGAAATATGTCGAGGGCTTTCGGACTCAACTCATCGGCAATTAAAACCTTAGGCACGGTAAGTCCTTATCCGGGGATATCGAGTTGCGCGAGGCAGAGGCCAAATGCCCAGTCGAGCCACGGCGTCAGGGATTGCAGATCGCTTTGCTCGATCGTGGCGCCGCACCAGATGCGCAAACCGGGCGGCGCGGACCGATAGGATGCCGCGTCGAGCGCAACGCCTTCCTTCTCCAGGCTTGCGGCGAGGTTTTTCGCAAACTCCGCCTGACGATCGTCGGGTAATGAAGTCACGCGTGCGTCGACTACCTTGAGACAAACGCTGGTATTGCTGCGTATCGCCGCATCGGACACCAAAAAATCCACCCAGGGCGTCCGCGCGACCCATTCGTCGAGCACGCCGGTGTTGGCATTCGCGCGCGCTTGAAGTGTCGCAAGACCGCCGATGCGTTCCGCCCATTTGAGTGCGTCGATATAGTCCTCGGTGGCGAGCAGCGACGGCGTATTGATGGTAGCGCCTTCGAACAATTCGTGATCCAATCTTCCCTTTTTGGTCATGCGAAAAATCTTCGGCAGCGGTCGAGGCGGCACAAAATTCTCCAATCTGGCCACGGCACGCGGCGAAAGAATCAGCATGCCGTGAGCTGCCTCCCCGCCCAACACCTTCTGCCAGGAGAAGGTCACGACGTCGCACTTGGACCACTCGATGGGCTGCGCAAAGACGCCGCTGGTCGCATCATTGATCGTAATTCCCTCGCGATTCGCGGGGATCCAGTCAAAATTCGGAATTCTCGCACCCGAAGTCGTGCCGTTCTGCGTGAAGACGATGTCCGCCGTTCCTCGCGCCACCGATAAGTCCGGCAGCGCGCCGTAGGGCCGGCCGACATGAATACGGCAATCCGAGAGCTTTAGCTGCTCGACTGCATCGGTTACCCATTCTTCCCCGAAGCTTTCCCAGGCGAACACATCGACGGCGCACGCGCCCAGCATCGACCATAGTGCCATTTCGACGGCGCCCGTGTCGGATGCCGGCACGATTGCGATCTTGAACTCGGCGGGCACGCCCAATATCGCGCGCGTGCGGTCGATCGCCTCCTTGAGTTTGGCTTTTCCGGGTTTGGAGCGGTGCGAGCGTCCGAGCAACGCGCCTTCAAGGGCTTGGAGAT
>OCZU010001079.1_pt1 | contig 18345 bp, 13 predicted proteins | sample 1539001 | NCBI WGS metagenome assembly OCZU01 (sample SAMEA3539306, study PRJEB22396) | soil metagenome | biome: tundra; feature: field; material: soil | place: USA | collected 2010-05 | depth 0.15 m | reverse complement strand
GTTGTGAAAGGGACGACTTGATGCGTATGTGTCGGATATGCCCACCCTTGCAAAAAAACGTAAGGGTGGGCCACCTGCCCGACCGTCCACTAAGCGGATTTCGATACATCCCCGGTCCAGATTGGTCTTGACCGAGCCTGATCCCCGGGTCAGACGGCAAAAGTAGGGCCTACTGGCGGATTAGTCCTCAAGGCGTGACGGTGGTCAATCGGAGCCGGAGGATTACCAAAGGGTAACCTAAGCCTGAACAAGTGCGAAGCTATGGTTCCTCAGGATAACCGCGGGTGTAGCGCTGGTTGAATCTAAGTAGATTTCCACTTTTGGCAATCGTCTTGCGGGGTTTCGCAATTACTCCTCAGTTAAGGCGGGTGGCCCAGGCTTCTGTTTCGTTTTTCTTTCCCGTTCCGGAACAGCGGGTGCCCCGTCCCTTCGACTCCGCTCAGGGCAGGCTCTTGCGTTGTTTGCAAGGGCGGGCGGCGATGCTGCCTGTACTATTTTGTGTGTCATGCCACGCGGCCTGGATCGCACCTACGGCGCCGGAAAAAGCAGGTTCCTCACCGGGCTTTCAGCCCGGTTCGGAATGACATCCCTCATTTATTGGGAGAGGAGGTTAGTCGATCCGGGGCCGGCCCATACGTGCACTTCGGCCCGAGACGGGAAAATCTTGTCAAGAGCCTGAGCGGGAGGATTTTGGGTTAAGTTGTTGATTCGGTTCGGAAAATAAATGTGGCTAACATGTCCCATTTACCCTATGCTTTGTGATATAATAGATATATAGAATCGAATCAGCGGCGCGGGCCTTAGGGTCTGCGCCGTTTGTGTTTTTGGGGACGGAGAGTTGCATAGGTCCGTTCGGCAGGCTCAGGGCAGGCCCTTCGTCGGGAGTCGCTCGGGTTGCGAGCGACTCCGCTTCCCAGGATGAGAACCAGAGTCAAGAGATGGCGGATAGGAATGTCCGCCCCACACGAACCAGAACGGGCATGATCCGAGCGATGAGAAAGTGAGCGCGAATATGAGACTTAGTATTAACGACGGGGAGAATGGGGTTTCGCAGGCGGAGGCAGAGTCACTGGCACGATCAGGGTCATGGGCGGGAGCAGGGTCAAAGTCAAAATCAAAGTCAGGGTCAAAATCAGGATCAAAATCAGGGTCAAAATCAAGATCAAAGTCAACGGCAACGGACAGGAGTGTCCGTTCCACACTTGTTCCTTCCACACTTGTTCGGGCCACACTTGTTCGTTCCACATGGGACGAGGAGGTTTTTGCCCGGGCGACCAGCAAGCAGCGCGGGGAGTTGGCGGAGATGATGTTTATGGTGAAGGCGGCGCAGAAGGGATTTGCGACGGCGAAGCCTTATGGGGACAGCCGGCGGTATGACTTTGTGCTGGATGCGGGAAGGAGGCTGTGGAGGGTGCAGGTGAAGTCGTCGAGCGCGAAGCAGTATGGGAGCTACATGCTGAATTTGCAGAGGAATGCGAATGGGGAGGTGGTGCCTTACGACGCGACGGAAATCGATTTCGTGGTGGGGTATGTGATGCCGTGCGAGGCGTGGTTTGTGATTCCGGTGGAGGCGATTGCGGGGCGGACGACGGCGAAGATGTGCGCGAGAGGGAATCCGAGGAGCGGGACGATGGGAAAGTATTGGGAGGCTTGGGGGTTGATGACGATGAGATGGATGGGGAGTGAGTGAGGCAAACCTGCTAGTGATCGAGGTTGGATGAGTGGAAGCGTGAGGGGTGGTGGATTCCCAGGTCTCGCAAAAGCGGCGAGACCCTTCGGCAAGCTCAGGGCAGGCTCTGGGGCACCCGGCTCCTCTCGCAAAGAACGCGAGAAGGGTGGGCACCCGGCCACCGGAAAAAGCAGGTTCCTCACCGGGCTTTCAGCCCGGTTCGGAATGACATCCCTCATTTATTTGGAGCGGAGGTTAGTCGATACCTAGCTCTTTGGCTAGCGCTTTCCACTTGCTGTCCACCAGCGCCTTCGTCTTCGCATCCATAACAATTTCGTCGGGCCAGGGGCGGGTGAAGCCTTCGGTGGGCCATTTGCGGGTGGCGTCGATGCCCATTTTGGAGCCGTAATTGGCGAGGCGCGAGGCGTGGTCTAGGGAATCGATGGGGCCGAGGGTGAACTGGATGTCGCGCTCGGGGTCGATGTGGTTTAGAACTTTCAGGGTGACGTCGGGAATGTTCTGCACGTCGACATCTTCGTCGACCACGATGATGACTTTTGTGAACATGGCCTGGCCGAGGGACCAGATGGCGTTCATCACTTTGCGGGCCTGGCCGGGATAGGACTTGCGGATGGAGACGATCATGAGGTTGTGGAAGACGCCTTCGATGGGAAGATTGATGTCGATCAATTCAGGGATGGTGAGGCGCATGAGCGGGAGGAAGACGCGCTCGACGGCTTTGCCCATGTAGGCGTCTTCCATGGGCGGCTTGCCGACGATGGTGGTGGCGTAGATGGGATCTTTTCTGTGAGTGATGCAGGTGAGGTGGAAGACGGGATAGAGATCGGCGAGGGAGTAGAAGCCGGTGTGGTCGCCGAAGGGGCCTTCGGTGCGGAGTTCGTCGAGGTTGACGTAGCCCTCGAGGACGATTTCGCTGGAGGCGGGGACTTCGAGGTCGACGGTTTCACATTTGACCAGTTCGACGGGAGCGGCGCGGAGGAATCCGGCGATGAGATATTCTTCGACGTCGGGAGGAGCGGGAACGATGGCGGAGAAAGTGACGGCGGGATCGGTGCCGATGGCGACGGCGACTTCCATGCGGCCGGAGGGGTTTGCTTCAGCGAGAACCTGTCCGCCGGAGGTGCGGGCCATGATGTCGACGGCGGCGCGCGCTTCGCGCGCGGAACGGGCAGGAGTGCCCGTTCCCACACGTTCTGTGCTGACGGCTGCTGAGCGAGCTTCGCTCGCCTGGACAGCCGAGGGCGGCTGTCTCCACATGGGCTGTGCGGCGGCGCGCATGCGTTGGCGATAGTGTTCGGCGGCGACTTTCTGGCGTTGCCAGTGGGCGCCAGTGGTGGTGGCGTCGTAGACCTGGAGGCGGTACATGCCGACATTGCGTTTGCCGGAGTTGGGGTCGCGGGTGACGACGCAGGGGAGGGTGATGAAGCGTCCGGCGTCTTGCGGCCAGCATTGCAGGATGGGGAAGCAGAGGAGGGAGAAGTTGTCGCGTTGGATGACTTCTTTGCAGGGGCCTGTGGGGACGGTCTTGGGAAAAAACCGTCCAGCTTCGGCGAGGAGCGGAAGCATTTTGAGTTTGTCGAGGAAGCCTTGCGGGGATTTGAGGTCCATGAAGACGCGGATGCGGTCGGCGAATTCATCGAAGGAGTTGACCCCGAGGGCGAGCTTCATGCGGGCTTCGGATCCGAATTGGTTGATTAGGACTTGCGAGCCGGGATGATTTTTTATGTTTTGGAAAAGGAGCGCGGGGCCGCCGGGTTTTGGTGCAGAGTTCCGCCTCGCTTCGCTTGGCGGGACAGCCGAGGCGGCTGTCCCCACATGGTCTGTGGTGGTGCTTACACCTTTGCTGACGCGGTCGGTGATTTCTGCGATTTCCAGGATGGGGTCGACTTCGGTTTGGATGCGTTTGAGTTCGCCGGCGCGGTCGAGGGCGGCGATCCATTGGCGGAGGTCGTCGAAGGGCAAGTGGGGTCTCCAGGGAACTGATGATTATAGCGGGATTGGGACTGGGCTGAGGCAAAGGCAAGGTCAAAATCAAAATCAAAAGCTTAACCACAGGGGACACAGGGGATCACAGGGTAAACCTTTTACAGTTTGGAGCGGAGCATGGTGATTACGTCGTCGGAGGTGATGACGCCGACGAGTTTGCTGTGATCGTCGATGACGGGGAGAGTGACGAGATTGTATTTGTCGAAGAGTTCGGCGACTTCGTTGTCTCTGGTCTTTTCGTGTGTAAACACGAGGGGCTCGGAAGTCATGGAGAGTAGCGGAGTGTCGGGCTGGGCGAGTACGAGTTTGGCGAGGGGGACGGCGCCGGCGAGAGTGCCGTGGGAGTCGACGAGATAGATGGTGCCGACGGTTTCGACGCCGCCTTCGAATTCGCGGAGAACGCCGATGGCGTTTTCTACGGTGGCCGAGACGGGTAGGGCGAGGAACTCGGTGGTCATGCGGCCAGCGGCAGTTTCTTCGCGGTGTTCGAGAAGTTCGACGACCTCCTGGCTGGCCTCGGGCTCCATCTCGACGAGGATCTGTTCGGTGTGATCCTGGGAGAGATCGGCGAGGAGGTCGGCAGCGGCGTCGGGATCCATTTCCTCGACGATGTCGGCGGCGCGTTCGGAGTCGAGAGATTCGACGATGGATTTCTGAACCTTGGGGTCGACTTCTTCGAGAGTTTCGGCTGCGACGTCTTCGTCGAGGGTGCGGAAAACGGCTTCGCGCTCGTCGGGGGCGAGTTCTTCGACGATGTCGGCGATGTCGGCGGGATGGAGCTTGGCCAGGCCTTCGTGAGAGATTTTCAGCTTGATGCGGCGAGCGGGATCGGTTTCGATGAGATCGACAAAACTCCAGGGGATGGCGCGGAGCGGAATCTTCTGCAACATGACGTGCAGAGCGGCGCGGGGTGCAAGTCCGCGGAGAAGGCGGCGAACCGCGCCACGAGCGCCGATATCGACAGAGGTGACGCGTAGCGTGGTATGAGGGTGTCCGGACTCGGTAACGGAGTCGATCTGGAGTTCGACGTCGTTGACGCGGACGACTTTGCGACCGTGAACGTCGATGACTTGCTGGTCGAGGAGATCGCGCTCGAGGAGGAATAAACCTTCCGAGCCGTTGGCGGTGGGCCAATCGGCGGAATTGGTGGAGGTGTGAATATTGGCGTCGATGGAGGAGATAGCGGAGAAGGGAAGCACGCGATTGCCGGACTTGGTTTTGACAATAAGGGACGCGATGCGGGTGCGGTCTTCCTGGGGGGCAAGAGTGACTTCGCGTACTCGTCCGGTGGCCGCGCCCGATGGGTCATAGACGGTGGCGCCGAGAAGCTCGGAAAGAGGCAGCGTGGTCATCCCGTGTAGAGGATAGCGGAGTTTTGCGGGAGAGAGAAATGAATTGTGGGGACAGGTAGAAGAAACTTTCTAGCGAGCTATGCCTCACTCCGAAAATTGTCAGCCTATGGGGTGGATGTCTAGAGTCCTGTTCCACAAGTTAGGGGCATAACTAACCGGTTCCATCTGGCGAATCGAGCGGTGCACCTCAGGGCTAAAGCTCTGTTCATTAAGGGCCCGTGCTTACGGCGCGTCTAAAGCCGCGCCCTTTCAAAGCCTTGAACTTTTACCGCGAAATTCCGGGACCGTACACTAGCGAATATCGTTTAAGTTGCGCAATGCGCCTGCTACAAAGGCAGCAGCCACATCATTCCTTTAATATTGATTCCAGAATGAAAAGTGAATCACAGATGGTCGTTCGCCCGGCGCGCAACGTGAGCGGAAGTGTCAGCCTGCCGGGCGACAAATCCATTTCACACCGCTATGCGATGCTGGCGGCGATCGCCGATGGACCATCACGAATGGAAAACTATTCCACGGGAGCGGATTGTGCCAGCACGCTCGGCTGTCTGCGTTCGCTGGGAGTGACGTGGGAGCGCAAGACCGGTGCTGGCAACGTTATTGAAGTGCAGGGAAGCGGCCTTGCGCTGAGCGCCCCGAGCCAGCCCCTGGATTGCGGTAATTCAGGTTCGACCATCCGCATGTTGAGCGGTATAGTCGCGGGTCAGAAGTTCACCAGCGAAATGGCCGGGGATGAATCGCTCTCGCGCCGTCCCATGGAGCGTGTGATCACGCCCCTCAAGGCCATGGGCGCAGGCATCACATCGCAAAACGGGCGTCCACCGCTGCGCATCGCCGGCGGCAACCTTAAGGGAATCGATTACCGCATGCCGGTCGCCAGTGCCCAGGTGAAGACTTGCCTGCTGTTCGCCGGCCTGCTGGCTGAGGGCGAAACGCGCATAGAGGAACCGTTGCGCACGCGGGACCACGGCGAAGTTGCGCTCCGCGCCTTTGGTGCGCAACTCGAGCGCAAGGGAAATGAAGTGCGCATTCGCGGGGGACAGCGCTTGCACGGCATCGAAGCGCTGGTTCCCGGAGATCTTTCGAGCGCCGCATTTTTTCTCTGTGCCGCCGCTCTTTTTCCCAACTCGCAATTGAGCATTACGAACTTGCTGATGAATCCCACGCGGGCGCGGCTGCTCGACATTCTTATGCAGATGGGGCTGCGCATTTCTGTAACCCGGCTCGAGGAAGTTCACGGTGAATTAGTCGGCACGCTGCAGGTAGAGGGCGGACGGCTCAAGGGCGCGACCATCGCAGGATCGGATACGGCTGCGCTGATCGATGAGATCCCCGTTCTGGCTGCGATTGCGCCTTATACGGAGCAGGGAATCGAAGTGCGGGATGCGAAGGAACTGCGCGTGAAAGAGTCGGACCGAATCGCATCCATCGCCACAAATCTTCGCGCCATGGGCGCGCAGGTGGAGGAGCGCGAAGACGGGTTAAAGATTCCCGGCGGGCAATCGCTTCGCGGTACTGAACTGGAATCATTCGGCGATCACCGCATTGCAATGGCCTTCAGCATCGCAGCGTTGCGAGCCCAGGGTGAGACCTTGATTCGCGGCAGCGAGTGCACGGCGATCTCGTACCCGGAATTCTTTTCCACGCTGGAAGGACTAGTCGAGCGCTGAAGGTTGCGGGTAGTTGGCCTTCCCGAGTTGCCGAGAAACCGGGAGCTATCGTTCGACCCTGCGGCGTTTCTCAGTACCGATTTAAGCCAACGCGTAGAGATACTCGACGAAGGAGCGCACAGATCCATCAATCCCCGCAACCTTTGCATTGGTGGAATCGATGAGATAGTACTCATTTGGAGCATGTGCGCCAGTCCCATGTCCTGTTCCAAAATGTCCGGCGGGAAGATTGAGAGGTTCGGAAGTAAAGATGTATCCCGGCCAGGAGCCTGCGGATCGAGGCCACAGCACGGGATCTAGACCCAGCTTGCGGTAAGTCGCAATTTGCGCCTGGATGAGCTTCGAATCCTGCGAGGTCTGTGTCGGATCGTAGCCACCACTCATATTGACCTCTATGTCGCCGAAGCCGTGTTTGGCAAGATGCTCCTTCAGCAGCGCCAGTGTACTGGCCGCCGTCATGTCAGGCACCAGCCGCATATCAATCTTCGCGACGGCGCGATGCGGCAGAACGGTTTTGCCACCAGGCCCCGTGTATCCACCGACCAAGCCCTCGATGTTGATGGTGGGCTTGGACTCCAGCAGCACGAGCGAGTCAAGCCAGTTTGTGTCATGCACCCAATGCTCAACGCCTAGCTGCTTCTTGACCGTGGCTTCACTGCGGCGAGGGGCGGCCTCCTGAATCATCTTCATCTGCGCGGGAGTAAGCGGCTTGACGTTGTCAAAGAAGCCCGCCACAGCAGGCGTGTGTCCATCGGACTCGATGAGCGTGTTGAGCGCTTGCACCAGGTGCCACGTGGGACTGTCCACCTGTGCCTCAAGGCTGGAGTGAACATCATGTTTGGGCCCTCGTCCCCATCGCTCTCCACTGGAAACCAGTTCGAGCTCAACTACGCCCTTGGCGCCTAGTGATATCTGTATGCCTCCATCCGCGTCTTGGCCCGCTTCGGGTATGAACACACCCATGCATTTCCGTAACGCAGCGGTGACCTTGGGTTGGTGGACAACCTCGGGAAAGTGGGTCGAACCAATCTCTTCTTCACCTTCACAGACGAGCACAAGATTTACAGGGAGCCTTTTTCCCGCCGCCTTGAAGGCATGAAGGGCACCGAGGAAGGCTGTTTCAGGACCCTTCTGGTTCACAGCGCCGCGACCGACGCAAATCCTGCCCAACCCTTCCTTGTCCACGATCCGCGCTTCGAGCGGTGGCGAAGACCATTCTGGAGGGTCAAACTGTTTCACGTCGTACATAAAATAGATGCCGACGGTGGTTGCCGCACCTGCATCCAGAGTGCCGAAGACCCCAGGCTTGCCCGATGTTGGCACAATTTCAACGTTCGCGAATCCTGCATCGCGAGCGAGTTGTGCCATATAGTCAGGGCCCTGCGGATAGTTGCGGTTCTCGGCCGCGATCGAGGGCAAAGCGATCCAGTCCTGCAACCGCTTCACGTTCTCGTCATGCATCTTCGGTATTTGGCTCAGCACCGACTGGAGGTCGGGATTGTCTGCCGAGAAAGCAGAGATTGGTAACGCCGCGAAGACAGCTCCAGCAAGTGCGCCGTGGATGAACTCTCGACGATTGAACGCGTTATAGCTCGAGTCAGTCAATGCGTCCCCCATTGCCCGAAAAATGACTATCCGTGGTTGGTCTCAGACTCAATTCTAGAAAGAGAACCATCTACCCTTTATCGAAGGTCATCATACCAGTTGGTTCCCTACAGACCAGCGATCTTTTCTAATGGAGGCGGCGAGATAACTCCCGGTCTGTCAGCTACTCGGAAGTAAACCCAGCGGAACCGGGCGAATCAGTGCCGAGAAGTCGGCAAGGGTCTATTGAAGATGACTTTAGACGCGTCGTGCCGCGTTGCACCCGAGTCCCGGGCAAACCGGAAACTCACCCACTACCAGGGCGCGGCTCGTCAAACGCGCGGATTCTGTGTGCGACCCGCTGCACGTTACTTTCGCTCGATACCGAAGTAATCTAACGAGCATTCGCAAAATTGGAAACAATCCCATAAGGAAGCGAGTCAAACGCGCGATTATTGCGTCGCAAAGACAAAGAACGCGACGCTCCGCGCGATTCGCCTAGATCCCTCGCTGCGCAAAGAGCGCTTGCTCGGGATGACAATCAAACCTGGGGGATTGCATGCATTGCAGATCATTCGTGCTGGCATCGCTTCTGTTGGCGGCAACTGCCTATGCCAAAGAGCCGAAGGCATATCAGGATGGGAAGCTGTTGCAGATGGAGTCGGTGCAATGTGGTATGGACGAAAACGCAAAGAAGGGGAAGACTCACGAACTTCTCTGCCAGGAATACGTCGTGCAGACAGAGCAAGTGGTCTACCGCGTCCGCCCCAAAGACGACAAGCATCCAGTGCTGTTGCCGGTCGGCCAGAACGCACAGTTCCGCCTCGAGAAAAATAAGATGTTGCTGCGAGTGGAAGGTCTCGACAACAAGGAGCGCGAGTACGTTGTAATGTCGATCAAGCCACGCGGCGACAGCACGGCTGACGCGAGTCCCGCTCGCTTGAACCACCTACAGTAAATCAATACGGATGGCTGGGTGCCGCAGTCTTATGGCTGCGCACCGCTTTCTTCTGCGCGCCCGCAGCTTCCCGCCGCCCTATTCTTGATGTCCCAATCCTAGCTCGTGATTTTGCTCCCATGGCGTCCCGCCGGCAGCAGATTTCGAGCCTTCGCGGTATTAGAGGCTGATCGATAAGTTGTGTGGTAAAGTAATTTCCGCCTGCGAATTGGCGGGGCTGTGGGGCCCGGGCATTTGTAGGGCCGGCGTCCCCCCAGCCGACCACAGGGCATCCGACGCACGCGCAATAGCCGCCGGGACGGCGGCGGTACTCCTGCACTCGCTTGAGATTCTTAAGGAGGAGTTCATGCTGACACTCCGCGAACTGGTGAAAGACCGCAAAGTTTATTCCATCGACGCTGCCAGCACCGTGCTGGAAGCCGCTCGCTTCATGATGGAACACAATATCGGCGCCTTACCGGTGCTTCGCAACGGGGAACTGGCCGGCATCTTTTCCGAGCGCGATATCATGAACCGCGTGGTGGCCGTGGGCCGCACGCCCGGTCACACGGTCGTCTCGGAAGTGATGACCGCAAATCCCCGGGCCGTGAATGTGGACGAAAGCGTGGACGAGTGCCTCTTCATCATGCACGAATTCGGGTTCCGGCACCTGCCGATTGTGGAAGGCAAGCAACTGAGGGGTCTGGTCTCGTTGCGCGACATCGTGAAGCGCCAAGCTGCGGAACTCGAGCGCCAAAACCGGCGAGCGTCTTAAAGCGGGCTTCACTCCCGTTTGCGCAGCAGAAGTTCTCCGGCCTTGGGCGGCAGCTTGAAAGGGAACTCGAAGATTTTTCCCTCCAGCGGCAGGCGCAGAACGAACTCCTCTTGCGCCTTCCATCCTCCCAGCCACTTGTTATCGGTATTGAAGAAGACCCACCCGCTCAGTTCCGGATTTCCGCGGTCCAAATGCCCCGCGCGCAGGCTGTTCTTGCCGAGGAACTCGATCAGTTCGCTGACTGATTTCTGATAATCCTGCAAGCGCGCTTCGCGAACCTGTTTCTCTTCCGGATGCTTGGCGACGATGCGCCGGGTTTCATCGTCGAGCGCGTCCGCGTCCGCCTGAATCTTCTGGATGTAGCCGCCTGCGTCGATGGAAGCCCCCACGACTTTGAAGTGCTTCATAAACTGCAGCGTGATTGCGTCGGGACTCACATCGAGGCCGGCGGCTCCACGGTAACGGATCGTCAACTGGACTCCGAAGATGGGTTCGATGCGATGGCGGATGATCTGCACCTCCCGCGCATCCACTGATAAGACGATGCCGACATCTCCCGACCAGAGGCCGTAGCGGTATTTGCCATCTTCACTGGTGGAGAACGTGCAGCCCGGTTGGTCTTCGCTCCAGCGTACGGTGAGCGGACCGGACTTGTCTTTATCCTTACCCTTGGCGGGCGCGGAAGCTAGTGGGCAAAATACGGCCGCCATGACAAAAGCGATGAGCACAACGAAACGGCGGCGCATAAGATCTACAACCTGAGCCGACACCGTGGAGAATTGCGGGGCCGCCCCGCGCATCGGCGGTCCCGTCAGTTCACCGTAAGGCTGACGGTCGCCTGCGCGGTTGTTGTAGTAGTGTTGCTCGGAGTAACGCCGTTTTCGTCCACGCCCGTCAGCGTAAACGTGTAGGTATTTTTGGGAGTGACTAAGCCGCTGGGGTTGTTGAGCGTAGTGTTACTCGAACTGCAGGATGGCAGAAAGAGTAAGGTGCCGGCAACCGCCATGAGGAAGAGCAGCCCCAGCAACTTCTTCCTGCGGCCCCCACTTGCGCAGCCTCCTATGAGCGCCAGCGCGGGAAGGGCGAGCCAGAACGCGTAAAAAATGCGAGGAGTCGCAAGCTGAGTCGTCGTTCCGGTTGTTCCATACGTGCTGACGGTGAGAACGGAAGTGGGTGCAGTGCCGTTGTTCACGGCGACGGTGGGGGGATCGAACTTGCATATCGGCGCGGCCACCACCACGGGAGTAACCGAGAAGCAGGAGAGCGTGACTTCATGTCCCGTATAGCTGGCAATCGGCGTGACGGTCACCGTGGCTTCCGCGCCGCTTCCCGGCGCCACTGTACCCGGGCTGATGGCTTTCGATACCGTCAGGGTGTAACTCTGCGTCCCCTGCTCCACCACATTGAGGAACAAAACTGCGGTCTCCGTCTCGCTGCCGCTGGTGCCGGTGACGGTAATCGTATACTGGCCTGCTTCCGTAGCTCCTGTGGTTGTAATGGTGATCGAGGGACCATTGGCGGGTGGAGTCTGAGAGGAAGGGCTGACGGTGCACTCCGGCAAATTGCTGGTGAACTGGGTTGACGTCGCCACACAGCTCAAGGAAACGGGGCTGTCGAAACCGGCACTTGCGGTGAGATCGATGATCGAAGTCGCGGTGCCGCCGGGGTCTACGCCCGCCCCCGGTTGAAGGGGGGAAGGATTGATGGCAAAGCTTTGCCCGTAGGCGAGCGAAACGTGCCCTGCTGTAAACAGCGCGACCAACGAAGCGAAGACGACTGCGCGCAAAACCTGCCTGGCATTGAACATGAATAGATGGGAACTCACTACCTTCGATTCCTCCAAGGGCGCAAACGCTGCCCGAGCGCGCACGAAACAATGCCGCCCGCGGGCCGCTGACCAAGATAGCCGAAAAAACGATAGCCGCGAAGCAATTTTATCGGAGTCCTCTTGCAGAATGCGCCAAGCAAGAATCTTAGACTAGAGTGGCCCATCGCGCCAATCTCCGGCGGCGGAAAAAACATTTACCAGAAAAAAGGCCGCCTCGGGTGAGAGGCGGCCCTGTGTGATCGTGCTTGGAACTAGTTGACGGTCAGCGTCACGGCAGTCGAGTGTGTCGTGGCGGCTGAATCAGTACCGGTACCCGTGATGGTGACGGTATAGTTGCCAGCGGGCGTGCAAGTAGTGCAACCGCCTCCACCACCGCCGCCGCCACTGCTGCTGCTGCTGCATGCGGGCATCAGGAACAGAGCCGCCATCACCATCCCAACCATGAGGAAGCCCAGCAGTTTTTTCCGGCGGGAGCGAGCGGAGCTGAAGCCCATCCCGATGAGCGACATGCCTGCAGTCGGCAGCCACATTGCATAGAAGAACTTCGAGGGACGGACCATCGCCGCGGCGGCGCCAGTGGTAGTGATGGTAAGGGTTGAGGTGGCGCCGGTAGTGGTCGGTGTTACCGAACCGGGGGAAAAGCTGCTCGCGCTGCAAGCGGGCGGGGGCGAGCCCGTGCCGGTTACGGCGCAACCCAGGGTAACGGAAGAGGCGTAACCGAACAGCGACGTTAACGTCACCGTCGAAGTGGCGCTCGTTCCGGGGGCTACGGCTGTGGGAGTGGTCGCAGAGATGTTGAAATCCGAGACTGTCGCTGGCCCATACGCCGTGATGAAAGCATCGGGACATGGCACATTGGCGCCGCCCGCGCTCAGGCACGTACCACCACCGTATGTGCCGTCCAGCGCGTTCTTTGTGGGGAAAACAGCGGTCGATCCATTTCCGGATGTAGTGTCGCCGGTGACGTATATGTTATCCGTAGAATCCAGGGCAATGGCTCCGCCGGCTTGATCTTCGTCACCACCGCCGCCCAGATAAGTAGAGAACAGCGCCACATTCGGGCTGGTACTTAATACGGTGACGAAGGCGTCCGTGCTGCCCCCAAACGTGGATTGGGTCGGATTCTGTAGCGGGAATTTGCCGGGAGAAGTCTGCGTCGAACTAGTCTGGCCCGTAAGGTAGATGTCGCCGAAAGAGTCGACAGTAATCCCGAGGCCGATGTCAGTTCCATTGCCACCAACGTAAGTGCCATAGGTGGCCGCGGTACCGGTCGGGTTCAGTTCGACAGCGAAGGCGTTTTGCGTGCCCGCTAGCGAACCCTGGAATGGCGTTCCAGAAGTTTTGAAATCCGATGATGTCGTGAGACCCGTGATGAAAGCATCGCCGTTCGCATCAGCGGCAATGGCGAGGGCGTCATCGACTTTGCTCCCGCCGTAATAGGTCACGTATTTGTAGGCAGCGAGATTGGCTTGGATGGCGAAGACGTAGGCATCGTCGAACACGTTGCTTCCGCTAGCATTGCACGTTCCGTCCGTGCCGCATTTATTCTGCACTACGCCAGAAGTGACCGGAAGGTCGGTGGAGATAGTCTCGCCGGAGACATAGATATTTCCGGCAGGATCCAGAGCCACTCCGTCAGCCAGGTCGCCATTACTGCCGCCGAGGTAGCTGACGAGCAGATAGGCGGTGCCGTCGGACTTAAGCTTGACGATATATCCATCGTCCGCACCAGTCGCCATTCCCAGGTTGACTGCGCTCCCGCTTGGAAGGGGATTTACGCCACCGACCGCGCCCCCAAGATTCGCCGAGAAGGTTTCCCCGACAACATACAGATTGTGGCTGCTATCTACCGCGATTGCCAAGCCGGAATCGCTGTCGCTGCCAGCAATGTAGGTGCCCCATGAAAATGTGCCGGTTAACGTCAGCTTGACAGCAAATGCGTCATTGTTGCCGTTGCTAATCCCACCCTCGAAGACGGTTTGTCCGACCGTCGCCGGAAAGTCGGGAGAATCGGTAGTGCCAGCCACGTAGATGCCCGCGCTATCAACGGCAATCCCGCCTGGGAAATCGTCTACGCTTCCACCAAAAATTGTGGAGAAGGAAAGAGTGCCGGAAGAGCTGATCTTAGTTACAAAAGCATCGAAGCTGGCGTTATTCGTTCCGCTGGAGTCGCCCGGAATGGTGTCCGAATCCGTCGCGCCAGCTACGAGTAAATTTCCGCTGGCGTCCACGACAATTGCCGACCCGTAGTCGGCGAAGTCTCCACCAAAATAAGTAGAGAACGTAACGGTCGGATCGATCACCAACTCGCGGCTGTGGTCGTAGGAACCGAGCGCGAAGGTCACGTTGCTGGCTGAGACCGAGAAGCGGACGTCGACGTTTTGCCGCACACCATCTTTTTCCTGGTAGGCAAGCGGACGATGCATTTCGATAGGACCGGCTGCGGTGGCAAGAACAAGGTCTCCAGCGGAGTTCGTTGTGATCCGATCAGCACCATGGAATCCTAAAGCGATCGCTTGTGCATTCGCGCCAGGGCTTACCAAATAGTCGAACTCCAGTTGCTTGCCACTGCCATGGAATACCAAATCGATGCCGGGGTAGAGATTCCGGTAACTGACCTTCCCAAACAGAGGGACGTCGGAATGCCACTTCGAGGGATCATTGCCGATGAAGTAGTTAACCTTCCCCGGCTGAGGTACCTCGGCGGCGAGTTGGGCTGTGGGATTGGCACCCAGCATATTCATATGAACGGCCGCCACCAACGCCTTTGATTTTTGTTGCGCCCGGCGGCGAAGCATACTCTTTACGCCGGACGGCCCGAGGCGTCGGTCCATCATCATGCTCCGGACTTCTGAGTCCCCGCCTTGCTTGTGGAGCGTGAAAATGGCCTGCGAGGATGTCAAATAAAGCTTGTAGCCGCTGGCGCGGGCCATGTACTTGACTTGCGGGTCGGTCTGGCCCTGATTCTGTTCGAAGGCCAGCGGAAGGGCGGCGAAGGTGGCCTGCAGGCGCGCGCGCGCGGCTGGCGTGACGGTCTTCGCCTGGGAATCGATGGCCGGGGACGAAGCCGAATATGCGGCCCCGCGCCGCGCCGGAGAGAGAATGAGCAGAGCGATGGCAATAACGGCGATGACGGGCACCAGGCAAAAAGCATAAATCCGGCTCTTAGAGGCAGATGGTTTCGACACGAGAATCCTCCTGTGATGACACGGTGAAACCCCGCTCGGCGCAAAAACACTCGGTCCGGGGGCATTTTACGCTGAAAGACATTCCCAGCCGCCGATCAAGGGCCTGTAATTTGGAACGTTTCTGCAGCTTGCTTGCGAGTATCGTCTGGAACGCTGGGGATGTCAACGAACTCCAAGATAGCAACTTAGATACTGCCGGAGGCAAGTTACGAAAGTTTCACGGGGGGCAGGACAGAGTTGAATCAGGTCCGGGAAGATAGTCAGCGAGCGATCGAGTTGTGCCGGAGGCTGGGCTTTGGCCGACGCGTGCGGTTGCACCTGGCGGTGCTTCGGAAGGATTAGTTTTTAACCGAGAACTGAGAACCGAGAACTGAGAACTGGGTTCCTCAGTACAAATGGAAGTCGACTTCTACGGCAATCTCGACTGCAACGTCGTGCCCGTCCTTCTTGCCCGGCTCGAACTTCCAGTTCTTGACCGACTCGATGGCTTTCTCGTCCAAGCCCATGCCGAGGGCGCTGAGCACGCGGATGTTCGTGGGACGTCCGCTCGCGTCCACCACAAGGCCCAGGACGCAAGTTCCCTGGTACTTCGCCTTGCGCGCTTCTTCGGAAAACTCAGGGTCGGTTTGATAAATAACGCGCGGTCCGGTCACTCCCTTGCCCACACGGAAAATACCGCCGCCCATACCCATATCTTCGCCCGGTCCGACGCCACGGCCGTGGCCAGGTCCAACACCGCCCCCGCTACCCTCGCCGATACCGCTGCCAGAGCCGGTACCGTTCGATGGAATCACGGCACTGGATTTCGGGTCGCCAAAGTTAGGCATGTTGCTATTCATGGCGACCTTGATCTCGGGCGGCACCATGACCGTGGGCTCGACCGCCAACTTTGGGTTGAAATTTCGTATGACCGCGGCCGGAGGAGCAAGTTGCGCCTGCATCGAAAACCTCGGCAGACGGCCCTGAGAGGCTTTCAGCACGTCGTGATCGCCACCACCGCCTCCGCCACCCGCTTGAGTCTTGGCAGGTTTGAGCGGAATAAAATCTCCCGGATCGATTAATTGGGTGGTGCTCTGGGGCTTGGCCTCGACTTTGGTGACCAAGCGGCGCCCTAGAATCGTGCCACCGATGATTAAGGCGAGCACCACGGCGTGAGCGGCCGTGGAACCGAGGGCTCCATTCTTCTTATAGTTGTAGAAACCCCAGATGTCTTTGACGGGGATGGGCTTCGATTCCAGCTTGAGCGGCGGAAGTTTCTTGGGGAAGAAAAAGTCGTCAAGGCCGCGGAATAGGGATTTCCACAGCGGCTCGAAAGTGTCAGGAGCGAGCAGGAGGTGAAGCTCCGGCTCTTTGGTGGGTGTCGGATTAACTTCTACAGATGACATGTTCCCCGATTCGGTTTTCCCAGGTCGGACGGTGGAGGGACTAAACCCGGCCCGACGCCCTGTTTAACACAGATGACTGGTCTTTCCAACAAGTTGCCTTTAAGGCTTCGCCTAATTTTGTGATTGCGCCGATCACTACCCCGCAACAGGATCAGCGGTCCATCTTGCGTGTTTATAAAATTGTACCTCTTCTGCTCTCGGTTTACGAAGTGTATTTCGAAGTGCCTGGGCAGGTTCCGGGGGGGCTAACTTAAGGCCCGGGGAGGTCCCAATCTCACAGAAGGGCGTTTGTCCGGGCTAATTCGAAGGCCTTACCTCCGAATTACCCGTAATCGGTTCAGAATCGTCGACGCACGATGCGATGACGGAGGGTATATCCGAGCTGGGGCTCTTACTGCGAGACACCTCTCGGCTGCCGAGAGCACAACTGGGATCCAACGAGGATGAACCAGATGACTTGGCCGAGCATAACAACTGCCATGCCGTGGACGTCGAGCCGCAAGTGACCGATGCCGATGCCAAGAATGATGAGTGGGGAAACGACGCAGCCGTAGATGGCGACTCCGCGGCCGAGTCCTCCGTTCCGCAGCGTGGAGACGCACCAAAGAATGATTGCGATCGAGGCGGCCACGGAATAAATGCGCGCGAAAGCTTGATTGATCTGAAAGATGCCGTCGATCACAATTTGCCATTGGTGGGCAGCGGCAGGAACGTCGCCGACCATGTGTTTCCAAATACTCGGGACAACGAATCCGCTAACAGCCGTGGCGATGACGATGGCCACGCATGCAAATCCGTAGGTCACGATGGCAGCGAAGGAGATCCGGTCGACGGCAGCGATGCCCCGCGTGAGGCCGCAAGCACCCAGAAACAGCGACAGGACACTGACCATGGCAAGTGAGTGCACTGCACCGGACAAGGCGAATAGGTGCCCCACTTGTTCAGCATTGAGCGAGGCCGCTCCGGTCGGGTGGAGAGCCATAGTGAGAATGCCGCCCAGCGAACCGGCAATGAGAGCAATTCCAGCTTTACGATCGTCCGTCATGATCGACACTCTAGACATAAATCGCTTGCGTGTGAAAGTGTTATTTACAGAAGTGCCGCGATACGGAACAAAGGCGGCAAATATGTTCGGGAGTGTGGCATGAAGGCCGGGAGAATCAAGGAGCAGGCTGCAGCGTCTAATCCGAAAACAGATCGCCGTATTTTGCGAACGCGCGACACGCTGGGCGATGCGCTGGTTGCGCTGATGCACGAAAAGAATTTCGACGAAATCACGGTGCAGGACGTGCTGGACCGTGCGGGAGTGGCGCGTTCAACATTCTACGTACACTATCGCGACAAAGACGATTTATTCCTGAGCGATGTAGAAGATTTTCTTGAGTTGATTTCAGGTGCGCTGAAACGGCAAGACGCGAGCACGAAACGGCTGCTGCCGGTGCAGGAGTTTTTCGCGCATATCTGTGAGGCACGTGAGTTCTACGCGGCGTTGGTGAGGTCTGGGAAGGTGAATGACGTGTGGGCGCTGGCACGGGGAATCTTTGCGCGTTCCATTGAGGAGAGACTACAGGTGGCGGGCGTGGAGATCGACCCGGTGCGGCGATCTGCCCAGGCCCACGCTCTCGCTGGAAGTTTTTTCTCGCTCCTAGACTGGTGGATCGACAAAGGAATGAAGGCGGATCCCAAGGAAATGGACGACCTGTTTCATCGCATGGCGTGGAGCGGATTGGCAGTGCGCTGATCTGGAGACTAGTCCTGAAAAATCGGCTTCTGGGAAGTTTGAAGCTCTAGTCATCCTGGGCGAGTTCCGCAGGTTGACGGCACCACCGCAAAAGCCGTCTGCGTTAAGTTAGCGCTTATGATGGGCAGTTCCCGGGGGGGGCTAAAAGAGGGTGCGTGAGAACTAGCTTGTAATTGTAGGCAAGATGAGGCAGAAAGATAAGGTATGGG
>OCZU010001078.1_pt1 | contig 18347 bp, 17 predicted proteins | sample 1539001 | NCBI WGS metagenome assembly OCZU01 (sample SAMEA3539306, study PRJEB22396) | soil metagenome | biome: tundra; feature: field; material: soil | place: USA | collected 2010-05 | depth 0.15 m | reverse complement strand
AGCGCCTCTACAACTGATTGTCGATCTTAACGTGAAGGAACTGGCTGCTTACTTAAACGATCATTTTGCCGGCTCAATCGCGGCGATTGAGTTGCTCGATCATCTTGCGAAAGAATTCGACGGTCAGCGGCTTGGAACATTCTTCCGCGAGGTCCGCGACGATGTTCGGACAGACCAGGATGTTCTTCGCGGATTGATGGAAAAACTTGGTGTCGAAGAAAGCGGTCTCCGCAAGGCCGGCGCATGGATCCTGGAGAAAGTCGGACAGGCGAAGCTCAACGTTTCCGGCAACGAAGCCGGAGGGTTGGGACTGCTGCAGGCACTGGAAGGTCTCGCACTTGGCATCACCGGCAAACAACTTTTGTGGCGTTCTTTGGCGACTGCGGCGCGCAACTCAACGGAATTGCAGGGAACGGATTTCACGCGACTGGAACAACGCGCGAAGGAACAGTGCGAACGCATCGAGGTAGAGCGTTTGAAAGCTGCGACCGAAGCTTTTTCCAGATAGGGAATCTCTCCGAGTCGTCCGAAATATCACGGATGCTCGCCGGGGCGAGCGTTCTTACCTTTTCCGTCGCCCGAAGGAATAGCCGCGGTGAGTTCGGCCGCCGCCAATCGCGCGTTTACCGCCGGAGGCGGATTCCGGCTCAAAAAGCACGGTGTACATGTACGGGAAATTTTCGAGTTTGAGCCGCGGAATTTTTCGCCCGATGAAACGCTCGATTGCCTGGAGAGCGGCGACTTCTTCGCCATTCATAAGGGTGAAGGCATCGCCGACGTTTTGCGCGCGACCGGTGCGCCCAATGCGATGGACATAATCTTCCGGGTGCTCGGGCACATCGTAATTGATGACGTGACTGACGCCGGCGATATCGAGACCGCGCGCGGCGATGTCGGTCGCGACCATGACTTCGTATTTGCCGCTCTTGAATCCATCGAGCGCTTCAATGCGCTCGCGTTGCGTGCGGTTCGAATGCAGAACGGCGACCGAATGGTTTCCCTGTTTCAATTTGTGAGCGATGCGATCGGCGCCGTGCTTCGTGCGTGAAAAGATCAGAGCGCTGTCGTAATTCGTCCGTTCGAGCAACGCCATGAGCAGATCGAACTTTTGTTCCCCGGCCACCGGATAAACCGCATGGGTAACGGTTTCGGCAGGCGAACGGCGCACGCCAATTTCCACCAGCTCTGGCTCGCGCAGAACCCAGGCCGCGAGCCGTTCGATTTCCGGCGGCAAGGTCGCGGAAAAAAGCAAAGTTTGCCGATCGGTGGAAATCTGCTTAACGATTCGGCGCACGTCCGGCAAAAATCCCATGTCGAGCATACGGTCGACCTCGTCGAGGACGAGAATATTGACCTGCCGCAGGTTCATGGTGCCTTGCTCGAGGTGATCAAGCAGACGACCCGGCGTGGCGGTGACCACGTCCATGCCGTGCTTGATGTCTTCGCGCTGTTTGCCGTAGCCGACGCCGCCGTGCACGACAGTCACACGCAGATCGGTGAAGCGGCCATAATCGCGAAACGCCGTTTCAACTTGCGCGGCGAGTTCGCGCGTCGGTTCAATAACAAGACAACGAAACGCGCCGTGCTTAGCAAGCAAAGTGAGGATAGGCAACGCGAACGCGGCCGTCTTGCCCGTGCCAGTTTGCGCGGTGCCGATGAGGTCCCTTCCCTCCAAAATAATTGGGAACGCGCGAAGCTGGATCGGCGTCGGTTCGGTGAAACCCATCGCCTGAGTGCCGCGCACGACTTCCGGCGAAAGTCCGAAATTGTTAAATGACACAGGAAGAAACTAGCTTGATTCGTTCATCGCACAACGAACACAACGGATTTGAAGTAAGACAAAACAAACTTTGTGATCCATTGCGAACCTTCGTGACCTTTGTGCGAAGATTACTTCCTGAATGACAAAGCCGCTGCGCATATTCGTCATCGCTGACACGCACGACCGTTTGCCGGCTAGCATCTCGATTCTGGCGGAGGGCGCAGATGAAATTTGGCACCTTGGCGACGTCTGCGCGGAACACATTCTAGATGAAATACGGACCTTCGGCCCGCCGCTCACAATTGTTCGCGGCAATTGTGACAGCAACAATGACTGGCCGCTGGTTGTCGATCTTGCGCGCGGCGGCGTTAAATTTCGCCTGCAACACATTCCGGCCGAAAGAACGCCGGAGAATGTCGATGTTGTGCTGCATGGTCACACGCACGTTCCGCGAAATGAGAAACGCGCCGGCGTTTTGTTTTTGAATCCTGGTTGCGTTACCCGACCAAATTGTGGCGCCGCACCGAGTGTTGCGTGGCTGGAAATTTCCGGTGACGGAAAATTGAACTGGAAATTGAAATCGCTGTGTTAAGCGACGCCCACGCTTGCACAAAATGGAACCGAGCTGAATTCGAACGGAAGTAATTCCTTCATAAGTGACCAGGCGTCACCTCGGCTTCATTCGATCCGCCGCACAAATTTGCGCACTTCGATCGGGCCAAGATTGGAGAATTCTTCTTCGGCAGGTTTGCTCTGCCAATCCTGGGAATTCGTCATTGCATCGATAATGGATGCCGATGCCTCTGAGAATTGTGGAGCGAGGCCCGTGGTGACCAGGTACAACGTGCGTTTCTTCGTTTTGGACGCAACTTCCAGCACGACTTTCGCAGGCCTTGCGTCCCAGAACGGTTCGGCAAAGGAATCATCGTTCCCGTCGGTCCCGCAATAGATTTGATTCCCCGATCCCCAGTCCGACGAAATGAACACCGCATCTTTCGACTTGGTTGCGGCGAGTTGCACCAGCCGGTTGAAGCCAGGATCGAACCTGACGGAAGCTTTTCCAGAGATGAATGAGCTTTCCACTACCATAATAGCCGGTATTCGGATTGCAATCAGACACAGAGTAACCGCCAGCAAAAATTTGTAGGACCACGTGCGGCGCCCCAAAGCCGCCAGCCCGAGCGCGATTGCGGCGTATTGAAAGGGAGTACCAATCACCCAATGGTGAATAAACGTTGCGCGTGGAAGCAACAGAATCGCAACGGCCAGCACTACGTAGGCCGCGGCCGCAGCAGCGGCGAGTCGCATTAAATCGCCAGACCGGCGAAGTCGAATCGCTGCGATGAAAATGATCACCAGAACGAGACACATCAACCCCGTTTCACTTTTTGCGACGAACGCGTTCGGAAAATCACCGAAAACGAGATTGCGAACGAATTGTCCCTGACCCAGGGACAAGTAATTGTGCGCATATTCAATCAGGCTGGTAAGACCCAGGGGGCGTCTGCCGGGTGTCGTGCCCGAGAGCGAGATGAAGCCCTGACCCAATCGGTACGTTGCAACATTCGCGATGACCAGCGGGAAAGAGCCCGCCATTAATCCCAAGGCGGCGGCAATCCAGTTGCTTTTGCGGCGAGCGGGGACAGTGAGCAGAAGAATGAAGAGCGGCGCTAGCATCACGACCGAACTGAGCTTCTCGAATATGGATATCCCAACGATCAGTCCGGCGAGCGCGAACTTGTAATCCTCCGCTTTCCTCAATGCAATCGACATCCAGACCGCGAGAAATGTCAGTCGAAGCGCAAGCGCGAGCGCGGTCGGTCCCCAATCGTGACGCGTCATCACGATCACGGAAATGTCACTGAGCAAAAGGCAGCCGAACAAAACAGCGCTTTCGATCCGCAAGGATGTGCCGGCAATGATGTAAAAACAAAACACGCCGGCCGCCACAAATGCAATGCCCACCAACCGCCACGTGACAACGCTGAAGTGCGGGTTAACGAATTTCAGGTAGGCGCCATAGACCGCCGATTTGATCGCGCCGCTGTAAGTCATGTTCAGCAGCGGAATCCCGCGATAGGCCCACATGAATTGCTTCGGATGGCTGCCCACATAACGAAATGCGGCAGGGGCCTGATGTAGTTCGTCGTAGTAGACTCCCTGCGAATCGAGATGGATCGCCGTTAGAGAAGTTATTGCGATCACCGCAACCAGAGCGATGCAGATACTGTGAAATCGGCTCACGGCCGATTAATCTAGCACGAGCCTAAAGCATCGGCTCGTGCCCGACAATGTCGCGCATGAGAACGTCGAATTCGAGAATCCACTAACGAAGGCGACGGAAGACTCCTGACCCCCAGAGAACTCACTCAAAACCATGATCCGATTGGCGTTGGGATACGGAAGCGGCCGGAGCAAGACCGCGTTGATTACGCTAAAGATCGCAGTATTCGCTCCGATTCCGAGCGCCAGCGTCAGAACCGCGATGAATGTAAAGGTCGGCTGCTTGGCGAGCATGCGCACTGCATAGCGAAGGTGCGACCAGAACTCGTGCATATCTGGAATGCCGGCTTTGTTCCAAGCCGAGCGCGCTAATTCAGCGGCGCGTGGCGAAGTTTCTTTCCGGCGACTAACTGCGCGCGATTATCGCGTCACACGCGATCGCTGCCAACGTGTTGACCGATTTGAGCGGCAACATTATTGGCTGATGCGCGAACTGCCAGATCGAGAACACAGCGCTGAGGATGAAAATCGCATAGACCAGCGTTTCGAGCAGGCTGCGGTTTTTCTCTTCCGAGCGGACCAGAAGCGCGTAAGTAGATTCGAAGTTGTTCATAAGATTTGTTTGGTTGACGCCAATCCTTATGCAACCGCCGTGCCACAGTTTGGATTGTCGATCTAAACAGCTGGCAATGAATGGATTGAGATTTTTCTGAAAAAGAGAACGCCGTTGCCGACGTTCCACCAATGGGAACCAGCCGTTCCGCTTTTGGGACAACAAGATTTCGCGATCCTTGCCGTTTAGGTGTCGATCTTTCGACGTTAGCCAGCAAAAATTATTTAGCTGTTTCGCGAGGTTTTCTGCCGAACAATCTGCGCTTGGGTTTCGGCTGTTCGGCTGCTTCTTCCTTCGCAGCCGGAGTTGGCGCGGGCGTTTCTTCAGGCTCTTTCCGCTTCGCTTCTTTTTCTTCCGGAGCCGGCGTCTCCTCCACCACGAGTGCGTCAACCCATTCGATAAAAGCCATCGCCGCGGAATCGCTCTTGCGCCGGCCAAGTTTCACAATGCGGGTATAACCGCCGTTGCGAGTGGTCGATCTTGGCGCCACTTCATTGAACAATTTTTTCACCACATTCTTCTGCCGCAAAATCGCCAGTGCGGTACGTCGCGCGTGCAGCGATCCTTTCTTGCCGAGCGTCACCATTTTCTCCGCCAGCGGACGCACTGCTTTCGCTTTGGCCAATGTGGTCTTGATGCGCTGGTGTTCGATCAAGCTGCAAACCTGATTGGCCAGCAGCGCCTTTCGATGCTCGGCGGTTCGCCCAAGCTTAACCGTTTTTTTCTGATGTCTCATTGCAAACCTCGCGGCGAAAACTGCCGGTTAGGCCGTAGCGCCGACCCCATTTGGACTTGCACCCTCGACGCCGACCACCGGCATCTCCACCATTCCAGCTTCGAATTTCATACCCAAGCCCAGGCCGAGCTGCTGGAGCTTATCCTTAATCTCGTTAAGCGACTTCTTGCCAAAGTTTCGATACTTGAGCATCTCGCCCTCGCTCTTTTGCGCCAACTGGCCAACCGTGGTGATGTTCGCGTTGTTCAAACAATTCGCCGCGCGCACGCTGAGCTCGATTTCGTTCACGCTCATGTTGAGCAGTTTCTTCAGCTTCATGTTCTCTTCGCTTACACCCGCTGGGGTCTCGTCGAACTCGATCACGTCTTCGTTAAAGTTCACGAATACGTCGAGGTGATGGCGAAGGATGGCGGAGGATTGGAGCAGCGCGTCGTCCGGTGTTAACCGTCCATCGGTCCAAACTTCCAAGATGAGCTTGTCGTAATCGGTGCGCTGACCGACACGGGTGTTTTCCACCGCGTATTTCACTCGGGTAACCGGTGAGAAAATAGAATCGATCGGAATGACTCCGATCGACTGATCGGCCCGCTTGTTCTCGTCGCCCGTGGCAAAACCGCGCCCGACGCGAACTTCGAGCTCAGCGTCAAACTTGTGCTTCTTATCGAGCGTGCAGATGACCTGTTTCGGATTGAGGACCTCGTAACCTTGCACGACCTGAATGTCGCCGGCCCTGACTTCGCCCTCCTTGTTAACCGTCAACGAAAGCTTTTTTGGCTCGTGATCCGCCGCCATGAATTTCACCCGCTTCAAGTTGAGCACGATGTCGGTCACGTCCTCGACCACTCCGGGCAGGGTGGCGAATTCGTGCTGCGCGCCCGATATTTTCACCGACGTTATCGCAGCGCCTTCCAACGAGGAAAGCAGCACGCGACGCAGTGAATTTCCAACCGTGTGTCCGTAACCGGCTTCAAACGGTTCGGCCACAAATTTGGCGTAGGTTTCAGTAGCTGTGCTCTCCTCTTTCGAGAGCGTTTTCGGCATTTCAAAACGACCGTAACGAACTGGCATTTTTTAAAAAGCGGAAAGCGGAAAACAGAAAACGGAAAGCTAAAATCCGAAATCCAAAGTCCGAAATCCGAAATCTCCTAATCACCGGGTTTCCCCTGGCGAGTGCGGCTTCACGTCTAGCGACGGATACCCAGGGACCAACGGCGTAATTTCAAAAACTCGCTGCGGAGCGTGGAATAAAGACCAACAAGCCAACTTTGCAAGCGGCGATTTTGGCAGGGCGCGGCCGCCGGGCGCGCCGTCATTTCTAGTGGACGGCTCGGCGATCCGTCCCTACCGATTAACCCTCGACGATCTGGTCGGGGAGCTCGTTTCCGGCGATTCTTTTCCTGGGAAAATGCTCGGCTAGCACTTTGCCGACTTCCTCAATCGCTTCGACCAGCGCGTCGCTGAATTTTTCATTTCGGAAATGCGCTCGCATCGCCTCGACCACGCGCTGCCAAAACTGTTCGCCGCACTTCTCGTGAATCGCCTTGTCGCCGACAACGGCAAATTTGTGCGCGCGCGGCGCGACAAAGATGAGGACGCCGTTGCGTTCGCCCGTTCGGTGCATCCCCAGTTTGTGAAATTTCTTTTGCGCGGCCGCGAGTGCGTCACCGTTTAGATTGCCGCGCTGGATGTAAACGCGGATCTCGCCGGAGGTTTTCGCCTCGGCTTCCTGGATCGCGCGAATGATGCGGTCGTGCTCGAGCTTGCTGAGAAATTCTTTCGTTCGCATCTTGTCACCAGCTCGACCCGGCCCCGCCTCCGCCAAAACTACCGCCCCCACCGCTAAAGCCACTGAAGCCGCCGCCACCCGACGACCAGCCGCCGCTGGATCCGCCCGACCAACCACCAATGAACGGGCCGCCAAATCCGGAATATCGGTACCCACGTTTACCAGAAAAGCGGGGCACGACAAAAAAGATGATCGCGACGAAGAGAAAGAACAAAAACGAAAACGGAAACTTTCCGCTCGAAGTCCCCGCTCGTTCGCGCGCAGTTTTCCCGGAACCTTTGTACTCTCCGCGGATCGCTTTGATGATGGAATCGATCCCGGCGGCGAGTCCGCCCTCGTAATCGTTCGCCCGGAAACGCGGTTTGATTTGATACTCGGTGATGTCGAATGCCGTGATATCGGGGAGTGAGCCCTCCAGCCCATAACCAACCTGGATGTACATCTTGTGATCTTGTGCGAATACGAAAAGCACGGCGCCATTCCGGCGATCTTTCTGCCCGACGCCCCACGCTTGCGCGACCCGCTGCGTGTAATCCTCGATCGACGAATCGCTCTGCATTTTCGGAAAGACAGCGACGATAACTTGATTCGAGGTCTCGCGTTCGAATTGCGCGAGTTGTTCGTTAAAACGAAGCGCAGCGGCTTTTGAAACAACGCCGGCGTAATCGTTGAAGTAGCCCGCGGGTTTCGGCGGAACGACTTCCGCCGCTTGGAGAGCGGTTGCCGTTGCCAACGCGATAAACCAGAACGCGATTACAAAGGTAGGGATGCACCTCCGGGGCGTCCGACTTATCTTTTGTTCGCGCACAGGAATATCACGGACATCTCGGAGAGATGTCCCTACCATTTACGGCGAACCAGCCGGCACTGGCGACGGAACCGGGCTGCCGAAATTGAAGTTCACCGGCGGCGCCTTTTCCGCGCCTTGCTGCGACGCGAAAAATGGACGCACCTGAAAACCAAACATTCCTCCGACGAAGTTTGTCGGGAAACGCTTCAATGTAGTGTTGTAGTCCTGCACGGCTCCGTTGAAATTATTGCGCTCGACCGCAATTCTATTTTCCGTGCCTTCGAGTTGCGCCTGCAATTCTTGAAAATTCTGTGTGGCGCGCAGCTCTGGATAACGCTCACTCACGACGAGTAAGCGCGACAATGCATTGCCCAATTGTCCCTGCGCTTGCTGAAATTGCTGGAGTTGCGCAGCATCGGTCGGCGCCTTGTTCGGATCGAGCTGAACGCGTCCGACGCTCGCTCGCGCATTAGTAACTTCAGTGAGCGTAGATTTTTCGAAATTTGCGGCTCCGGCCACTGTATTAACAAGATTGGGAATCAAATCGGCCCGCCGCTGATAGACCGTTTGCACGTCGCCCCATTTTTTGTTCACCTCTTGATCCAGTGTCACGAGCCGGTTGTAAGTCCCCCAAAAAAACAGCCCGATGATCAGTCCAACAAAGAGCAGAACCACAACTAGACCGCCGCAACCAATCGCAAACTTGTTCATAAGATTAGCAATTTACTCCGTCGCTTGATCTTTCGCCACCGGCGTCACCTGTCCCGAGACAGCTTTCCACTCGCCCTTCTGCTTCACGAACACATCGGTAAAGGAATACTGGCCGCTTTCGTCTTCACCCTTCGTTTTAGCGGTAATGATGGCGAGCCCGATCACGACGGCCGCATCGCCATACGTGCGGATTTTTAGATCGTCGATCTTGAATCCCGTAAAAACCGTATCGCCGGTAATGCTTTTCACGTAGTCGGCCTTATTCACCATGTTGCCATCCGGGCCGACGAATGCGAAATCGCCCGACGTGATGCGTTGCAGGAATGCCGTGTCGCGCTTCACGTAGGAAATAGCCCAATCGTTTTCGATTTTGGTCAGCTGCTGTTCGTCACTCGCGCGAGCTGAGTCGGCGGCGCAAACGCTGCCGCTCGCCAGCAACAGCGCGCTGAAAATCGGCGCGACCAATAACCGCTTCACTTTCATAGGCCGTAAACCGTTCAAGAAACGGGCGAGCAAGTCAAATCCGCGCTTTTCATTATTAACGCGAACGACCGAGGGCCATTCGCAAAAATTTGGCGTCCGAAAATTTTGCATTTGAACCTTGGCGAACGATCAGCGCGTTCATTGATGGGATGATGAAGAGACGCTGGTAACCGGAACCCAGCCCGATGACCATGTCGGGCGGCGCATCCTTGCAAATGCAGGCGTCGGCCCAACTTTCCCGCTGCCACGACCGAGCGAGCATATTTTCTACATCGATCTCGCGCGCAATCGGAGCTCCGCGATTCAACCAAAATGTCAGCCCGTAAGAGGGATTAGCTCGCGAACCGGCAAACGCCTGCCGCAACAAATCCTCCGGAACAATCTGACGTCCGCGATAATTTCCACGACCAAGCACGAGCTCGCCAAGTCGCGACCACTCGTGCGCGGTCAGGCGAAATCCGCTCGCGAGCAACGGATTCCCCCGCGCGTCTTTCTTGTATTCAAGGCCGCTGAGATCAAGCGGATTGAGCACCTGTTCCTCGAGATAGGCCGACGTCCGCCGTCCGTTTAGTTTCCGGCGCAGCAGCTCCGAGAAAATCTGAAGATGACTCGGCCCATAAGTAAACGCCGATCCCGGCGCAGCCACGGTCGACAATCGAATCGCCATCGCGTTGCGATCGGGGATCGATTCGCGGTGCAGACGCGACGCTTCTTCGATCCCATCAGTGAAATTCAACAACTGACGAATCGTGATCTGCGACTTGCGGGGATCGCTTTTCCATTCCGTGATCGTGTCGGCCACGCGATCATCGAGTCGAATCAATCCATCGCGGACCGCGACAAGCGCGGCGATTCCCCAAAAACTTTTTGTGCCGCTAAAGATCGGCCAACGGGCATCGGCCGATCCACCGTTTCCATAATGCTCGAAGATGGTTCGGCCACTTTGCATCACGAGCATCGAGATGCCGCGTTTGCTTTCGGAATATTTCGCCGCCCGCGCGCAATTAGTCGGCTGCAAATCCGCTGTAGCCGCGATCGCCGATCGCGGTTCGCCAAAAATTATCGATGTGGCGAGAGCGGACGCCAAGATCGACCAGATGCTTCGCCGCGTCATTCAATCGGAATCGTCAGCTTGGCGATGTTTGCGTTGCTGGCTCGCTGGCCGCAGGTGGCACTAGGCGCGGAGCCACCGGCAAATAGCGCTTCCGCAATTCTTCCACGTTCGGCAACTCGTCGAGGTTGCGCAGACCAAAATGGTCGAGAAAAAATTGGGTGGTCTCGTAAAGAAGCGGACGGCCCGGAATTTCGGCGCGTCCGCTAATTTTGACGAGGCCGCGCTCCATCAATGTTTGCAGAACTCCGTCGATGGTCACGCCGCGCACCGCTTCGACATCGGCGCGCGTGATTGGCTGGCGATAGGCGATGATAGCGAGCGTTTCGAGCGCGGGCGCGGTCAAGCGCGCAGGCTTGGGCTCGGGATGAAGCTCGCGCACCCATGGCGCGTAAGCGGGATCGGTCGCGAGCTGCCAGCCTTCGGCCTTTTCGATAAGTTGAAATGCACGCTGTTCCTGAACGTATTCGAGTTTCAATTGCTCGAGCGCAGCCGCGACTTCGGCCTCGCGGACATTTCCGAAATCGTTTGACGAAAAATCGCCGGCTTCGCTGGCCCGTTTCATGAGATCGGCGATCTCTTTGGTCGAAATCGGCTTTTGCGCGCTGAAGAGAAGCGCTTCGATAACCTGGGGCAGCGTCATAGGAACATAAAGCGTGTCATCCTGAGGTCGCGGCCGCGATCGAAGGACCTCGCATTCGAAGCTGTTGATGCCCGTGTTTTATTGCGTGATCCATCACCATTTGTGGGGTCAGCGCTCCGCCCAGTCGCGGGCCCGGTCAGGATGACAGCACGTTTATACATTGGTCTAATTTGCTCCAATGGCGCTCTGAATTGCGTCGGCGATTCGGTTGGCTTGCTGGTCGATCTTGTCGAGCTCGCGGCCTTCGATCAATAGCCGGATCTTCGGTTCCGTCCCGGAGTAACGAAGAAGGACGCGGCCTTTGCCAGCAAGTTCTCGCTCGACTTCGTCGCGCAATTTCACGACCTCACGCAGTTCTTCGATGGGCGGCTTCGCTTTCACTTTCAAATTGCGTTGCGCTTGCGGATATTTCTTGAGGCACCTTTTCAATTCGCTCAGCGGTTTGCCGGTAGCGTGCATGATGCGCAAAATTTGCAGTGCGCTGATGATGCCATCGCCCGTGGTGGTGAAATCGCGGAATATGATATGGCCGCTTTGTTCACCGCCGAGATTCACGTTTCGCTGCACCATTTCTTCGATCACGTAACGGTCGCCAACTTTAGTGCGCACGACTTTGCCACCGTGACTTGCGATGGTTTCATCCAAACCAAAGTTGCTCATGACTGTCGCGACGAGAGTGTTCTCGCGCAGTTGTCCGGCGCGCAAAAGATCGACCGCGGCAATGGCGAGAATCTCGTCACCATCGACAATCTCGCCTTTCTCGTCGCAAAGCAGAACGCGGTCGGCATCGCCATCGTGCGTAATTCCGACATGCGCGCGGCTCTCCTTAACGAGACGTTGAATCTCTTCCGGATAGGTGCTGCCGCATTGCGCATTGATGTTGGTGCCGTTTGGTTCGTTGTGCGCGACGATCACCTCCGCGCCGAGCTCGCGCAAAATGCACGGGGTCGATTTGTACCCGGCGCCGTTGGCCACATCGACCGCGACGCGCATTTCTTCGAGCGACATCTCGCGCGGAAGACTCCTCTTGGCGAATTCGACATAACGTCCGAGCGCGTCATCGATGCGCGCGGCGCGTCCGATCTTTCCCGCGATCGGACGAATGGAATCGATCTCACCGGTGAAAACAAGCTGCTCGATTTTTTGTTCGATCTGATCGTCGAGTTTGTAACCGTCGTGGCGGAAAAATTTGATGCCGTTGTCTTCGTAAGGATTGTGCGAAGCGGAAAGAACGATCCCGGCATCGGCACGAAGAGACCTCGTGATATAAGCAACGCCCGGAGTGGGCAGCGGGCCGATGATCAGAACGTCGACACCCAACGAAGTGATGCCGGCGACGAGTGCATTCTCGAGCATGTAGCCGGAAAGACGCGTGTCCTTCCCGAGGACAATTTTCGGGCGCGCTCCCTCCGGGATGGTGCGCGGGTTTAACTGGGTGAAAACATGAGCAGCGGCGCGGCCGAGTTTCAACGCGGTTTCCGCGGTGACCGGCTCGACGTTAGCGACGCCGCGCACGCCGTCGGTTCCAAAAATTTTTTTATCCTGCATCGACCAGCGAATGAAACGCCTGAAGGGCTGCTCGTAAACGGGAATTATGCAGAGGACGCTACGGAGCGCGTCCCTCCAGTCGGCCTCTTGGTGGACGGGCGGGCGAAAAGCGGACTCATGAATTCAGTGCGCGCATCTTTTCAGAGAGTGAAGAAATCACTCCGTTGGAATGTGTTGCCGATCGTGATCGCTCAAGAAGATGCATTCGTTTTCCAAACCGAGGAGAGTCGCCCATTTGAGGGGAAATTTTTCCAGATTCAAAGTCCGCAGGATCACACCAGACCAATCGCGATACTCGCCTTTCAAGATGTCGCCGAGAGTGTTTTGACTGCCGCAGATAGGCGTTAGGTAGAGGCCATTCACGGGACCGCCCAGGATTTTGTAATCATTGAAATCGGTCATGGTTTTCACCGTCTCCGGAACCCACAAGCTGCGGCGATCCGCGTACCAAGCGATCGCCCACGGCATATCGGAGGCAACAATTTCATCGGGCTTCATCCACTCGTTTAGAACGGCAATGTAAGGAGGGACGTAAGGCGGCCAGCGAACCAGCGGACGGTTGGGCGAAAGCAGCATGTCGAACAGCATCGGCACCGCGCAGAGCAGAAAGAGAAGAGTAATGAAACCAATGCGGGCGAAGCGGAAACGGATGCCGAGCCGATTCCATTGCACGAGCAAAAAAGCGAGGCCATAGCAGGTCATGATCGGAATGAAGATCAAATGCAATTGGTTGGCGGCAAAACCTTGTTCTTCATTAATTCCGTAAACCGCCATCCCGACCACCGCGCCGCCCCACATGGCGAGAATCATCCACCGCACGGCTCCGGTTTCCGAGCGTTTGAATGCGTGCAGAAGCGCGGCGAAAAACATCAGCGCCACAACACTCCATCCCAGGTAACCGAAGATGTGTTCCATTTGCGTAAGCAAATTGGCCGTGACTTTGTCGCGGAGCGCCCCGGGGCCAACGCCTTCCAAGTTTATGTCGGAATGGCGCATCCATCCCGCCTCGGTATGGCGCATTCCATCGAGCACGGAGTAAATAGCGACACCGCCTGGATTACGGCAGACGATGTAATTCCGGACCAGCCATGGCGCGTAAATAATGAAAAAGACAGTGAGCGCAATTACCGCGGCCCAACCGCGCGGCCGGAAAAAAAACGCGCAGAAGATCAGCGCGGGAATAAACATCCAAATCGTGATTGCATGAGTGAGAGCAAGCAAACCGAAACCCGCGCCAACCGCTGCAAGCCAGAGGCCGACAAAACCACCGCTATTTCTTGCTTCGACCGCGCGAACAAGCGCGTAGACGGTGAGGTTGAATAGAAGCAACAGCAGCATCTGGGGCAAACCTGAAAGCGAATACTGCCAGATCGCGTCGCAAAGCAGAACCAAACCGCAACCAAGCAGAGCAAGACGCCTGTCGAACAATCGGCGCGCGATGAAGAAAAGCACGGCGACGGACGCGAGAAAAAGCAAGATCGACATCGCGGCAATGGCCTTGTCGCCGACGTAGATCACGTCGGCTGGAGTCATTTTCCAGTGCGATTTTACCGGCCAGAGAGCGATGGCATCGACCAGCGGCGGCAGCGGCGCGTGGTAAGTGTCGAGCGAGATTTTTTGAATATCCTTTCCGTGGGCTTGCAATTGCGCCACGGCGCGCGGCCGGATGACGTTGGTGCGCCAGCCGTGACCACTCGCGATAGCGCGCCCGATCTGCGCCTGGTCCATCGCTTGCGAAGTCGCGAGACCGCGGAAGTGACTGGACCATAAATGAAAACCGGCGATTGCGATGATCGTTACCGCGACCAGACCACGCCGCAGCCATGCCGCAAGGCTGCCGGTCTCGAGCGTGTGGACAACGCGTTGAACAAATTCTGCGCTACCCGGCATTTTGCTTTTTCTCGTCGCCGATGGCCGCCTGGCCAGGCGATTCGGCCGCGTTTATTTCGTTGATCTTGCGATGCAAGGTTCGACGGCTAATCCCAAGCTTCTTGGCCGCCGCGGTCACGTTACCATTTGTCGTGGTGAGAGCTTGAAGGATCAATTTTTTCTCCGTTTCACGAAGGTCCAAAGGACTCGATTTTTCGCTAAAGGCTTTAGCAGACGAGATGCCGCGCGGCAGTGCGTGACCGGCCGCTTGTCTCACCGCGCTCGGCAAATCGCGCAAAGTGATCTTCGCTCCGGTGGCCATGACGACGCCGTGCTCGATGGCCGTGCGCAATTCGCGAACGTTGCCGGGCCAGTTGTAAGCAAGGAGAGCGTTCATTGCATCGGGGGCCAGATCGAGAAGCGGTTTATCATTCGCTTTACAGAAATGCCGCAAAAAACCGTGCACGAGAAGAGGAATATCTTCCTTTCGTTCGCGCAAAGGAGGCATGGTGATTCGCACCACGTTCAAGCGAAAGAACAAATCGTCACGGAATTTTCCCTCCTGCACCAGTTTCTCGAGGTTCTTATTTGTCGCCGCCACCACCCGCGCATCCGCGCGCAAAGGTTGATTGCCGCCGACCCGCTCGAAAGCATGGTCTTCGCCCATGACGCGGAGCAATTTCACCTGCGTGTTCGGATCGATCTCGCCGATTTCATCGAGGAAAATCGTGCCGCCGTTGGCTTGCTCGAATCTTCCAATCCGACGCTCACTCGCTCCGGTAAACGCTCCTCTCTCGTGCCCAAACAGTTCACTCTCGAGCAACTGCGGCGAGAGCGCCGCGCAATGCACGACAACAAATCTCGCCTTGTGCCGACGGCTTAGATTATGAATGGCGTGGGCTGCGAGTTCCTTGCCCGTTCCGCTCTCGCCTTCAATTAAGACGCTGGCCGATGACGGCGCGACCTGCCGGATCGTGTCGAGCACTTCACGCAAAGCCGGTGATTCGCCGATTATATTTTCCAGGCCGTAGCGCTCGTCCACTTGTTCCCGCAGCGACCGATTCTCCTGTTCCAGTTTTCGGCTCTGCACCGCGCGCCCGATTAGGATTTCAACCTTGTCGAGGTTGAGCGGCTTGGTCACGAAATCGTAGGCGCCCCGCTTCATCGCTTCGACCGCGGTATCCACCGAACCGTAGGCTGTCATCATGATACAGATCGGCGGGTGAGGCATCTTCAGCGCGCGATCGATCAAAGTCATTCCATCTTCGCCGCCCAATCGGAGATCGGTGAGAAGGATGTCGATGTTCTCGCGTTCGAGCACATCCATCGCGCCGGCGATGTCGCCCGCGACATAAACGTCATAATCATTTTCGAGCACACGCCGCAACCCGTCGCGCGTGTGCTTCTCATCATCGACAATGAGAATGGTTGGCTGCATCAGTTCCATTCGATGAAATTTAGCGAGAAGGCCGGTTAGCGGCTTCACTCTCCGCCAATCATTGCATCGCTCAATCGCTAAATCGCACGCACTTCATTGAGCCAGCAGATAAACTTCGAGTAACGCGATGCCGGTCGTGTCTCCGGCACCTCGCACCAGCGCGGTATAGTTGCCCGGAGCTGGCGTGGTGAGAATCGCCGATTCGCGATCATCGGTTGGAGCGAGCCCGGTCGCTTCGATTGCCGTACTGTTCGGTGCATCTCTCCAATTGTCGTTGCTGAGGAGCAGCGCACCGTTGGAATCGTGGAGTTCCATCACCGGGTCGCTCAGCACGCCGGCGATGCCGCTATTTGCCAATTCGGGCCCCAACGCGCGCAAGAGCACCTGGTTGAAGGCCGAGCGGACAATCAAGCCGCCGATAAGAATACTGTCCCCTGTCTCAACATCCGCCCGCGCGGAAAGATTGCCCAGATCGGGATCCAAACTGCCATCCAGATCATAGACCTCGATCAATCCGATACCGGTGGTGGCACCTACGCCGCGCAGAATTACGGTGTACTCACCAGGAGGCAGGACCGCGATTAGCGCCGCCTCTTTGTTGTTCGAGGGCGCCAAACCGGTGCTCAGAATTTCGGCTTGCTGGGAGCTGCGCCAATCATCGTTGGCAAGAATCGTCGCGCCCGCGGAATTATGCAGTTCTATCGCCGGATCCATTAACGTTGCGGCAGGCGGCAGGCCATCGGCTTGCAGCGAAGGTCCCATTCCGCGAACGAGGATACGTTTTGTTTTGGTGGCACTCCCTTGAATGATGAATCCCGCGATGCACACTTGATCGCCTGTTCCAATCTGCGCCCTTGCCGAAATGTTGACCAGTCCCGGACCGATGACACTCTGAATCCACGCCAGCTTTGAGGAAATGCGCGAAGCGTAAAATCCGGATGGAACCGGCGCATTACCGGTAACGAGGATGCCGTTAATTCCATAAAGGCTGCGCATGTCGAACAACGCTGCGTAGAAATAATCGCCGCCAGGCGAAGTATAAAAAGGGCCATCGACCGAATAATTGAGACCGGCGAGTTTCCACACTCCATTGTCGCTGAGAAAGACCCCGCCGCCGGAGTCGCCACTGGAAAGATGCGCTTCCTCGGGAAAGCCGTTCGAATCGAACAATGCATAAAGCATGTCGCCGAGCGTGGAACCGAACGAAACGGTATCATTCACTTGATTTTCTCCCCAGCGCTCAACAGAGTCCGAGGCGCCCCATTCCCAACCGCGCAAAAGGCCGCCCGAAAAAACTTCGCTGCCCCGCTGCGTGCCTCGTCCAAACACTACGAGGTGCTGACCTATTTCGTCCTCTCGCGAGTAAAGCGGCGCATAATCTGGAAACTCCTCCGCGACTTCATAAATGCGCAGATCGCTGTTGGGATCGTCGAACCATTGCAAGATTGTGTAATTCACGCCGCGATAGAAGAACGGGCTCGACTGCACGCCGAAGTGCTGCGCCGTGATAAAAAAATGCGGCGCGATCGCGGTGCCGAGAAAGGCGCCGATAAGTCCTTCGTATTGCCAGCCGCTTCCGGCCAGGGTTCCAGTCGGTTCCGTGGTGTTAGCGGCCGGATCGCCCGTGCGATAAAGAATGATCGCATTCGTCGTCGTGAGAGTGGACAGGAACGCGAAGATGATGGCGACTACAGCCCGTAGTTGGGATGAGAAAAGACGCCTCGCGATCATTATTAACATCTTTGCAGCAGATCTCCGACCATTAAGCTGTCCTTGGCTTCATCGTAGCAAGCGCAATCAATTTCTCTCCCATTCTGAAACTCACGAGTGCGCCTCTTTGTTCGCTGCTCCAGCTTCCAACATCCGCACGCGCTTGTCGATATACGGCAGACGGATCGCCAGCGTGAGCCCTTTGCCGGCGCTGCTCTCAACCGAAAGTTCGCCTCCGTGCTCGCGCACAATTCGCCGCACGATCAACAATCCCAGTCCGGTGCCGGACGGTTTCGTTGTGAAATAAGGTTCGAAGACGCGGCTCAAGTTCTCCGCCGAAATTCCGCTGCCCGTGTCGGTGAAAGTGACGAGAACGTGCGTGTCGCCCCGGTCGGTGCGGATGCGCAGAACACCGTGGCGCTTCATCGCTTCGAAACTGTTTTTGATCACGTTATAAAACGCCTGCTTCATTTGTTCGCGATCCAGCTCGAGCAGAGGAAGATCGGAACGCAATTCCTGTTCGACGACAATATCGCGCGCCTCAATTTCCGGACTTAAGAAGCGGACCGCTTCTTCGACAATCGTGTTGATATTTTCCCGATGCAGTTGCGGCCTTGAAGGCCGAATGGCGCGAAGAAATTGTGTGACGATAGAATCAAGGCGGCTGATCTCGGCCCGCGCGATGTCGATCGATTCCTGGAGTTCTTCGCGCGTCGAGCCTTCCAATTCGCGCACTTTGCGCTCCATCAATTGCAAATGGATGTGCAGCGAGTTGAGCGGATTTCCGATTTCATGCGCCACACCCGCCGCGAGTAAAGTAAACGCATTCAACCGCTCGCTCTCGATGGTTTGTTGCGCGCTGCGCCGGCTTTCCGTGATGTCGCGCAAAATCATCGCGTGACCGGCGTGCTCCGCTGTAGCCGC
>OCZU010001077.1_pt1 | contig 18367 bp, 13 predicted proteins | sample 1539001 | NCBI WGS metagenome assembly OCZU01 (sample SAMEA3539306, study PRJEB22396) | soil metagenome | biome: tundra; feature: field; material: soil | place: USA | collected 2010-05 | depth 0.15 m | reverse complement strand
GACCTGATCGTCGGCTGGGGCTGCTCGCTCAACATGTGGACGATGCGGCACGGCACCCTGGTCGGGCCGGAGGCCACGGTCGCGCAGGTGGACGACGATGCGGCGGCGATCGGCGCGAACCGGCCGGTCCAGCTCGGCGTCCTCGGCGACGTAGCCGAAACCGCCCGCGCCGTGCTGGATGCGCTGGGCGGCGCCGCGGTAGCCGGTTACCGCAGCGATGGAGTGCGGGCGCGGATCGGCCGGGAGGTGCGGTGGCGTGACGTGCCCTACACCGATGAGGGCGACGGTAGCCGCATCGACCCGCGCACGCTGACCATCGCGCTCGATGACATGCTGCCCGTGCAGCGGCTGGTCGCGGTCGACTCGGGGAACTTCATGGGTTACCCGAGCATGTACCTGTCGGTACCCGACTCCGACGGGTTCTGCTTCACGCAGGCCTACCAGTCCATCGGCCTCGGCCTGGCGTCCGCGATCGGCGCCGCGATCGCCCGCCCGGACCGGCTGGCGGTGGCCGCGCTCGGCGACGGCGGCGCGCTGATGAGCGTCAGCGAGCTGGAGACGGCCGTCAGGTTCGGCCTGCCGATGGTCATCGTCGTGTACGACGACGCGGCGTACGGCGCCGAAGTGCACCATTTCGCCCCGGGCGGGCACCCGCTGGACAGCGTCCGCTTCCCGCCCGCGGACATCGCCGCCATCGGGCGGGGGTTCGGCTGCGATGCGGTCACCGTCCGCGCCCCAGGCGATTTGCGGCCGCTCCAGGGCTGGCTGGACGGAGCGCGGGAGCGCCCCTTGGTGATCGACGCGAAGATCACCTCGGAGCACGGCTCCTGGTGGCTGGAGGAAGCCTTCCGGGGCCATTGAGGGCGCTCCCCCGGTCCTCTCCGGCCGGACCGCCGCCCTCGTCCAAGGGTGAACTCACCCTCGTGCGCCGGTGCCCCGACGGCGAGCTCATGATCGCGGAAGATTTTTGGCGTATAGGGCGATGCGCCAAAGGGGAAATCCCAGGCTCAACCAGCCCACCAGACCGACTGATCATCGAATGGACAGCCCAACTGTGACCCACCGGCCGAGCCCGCCAGCCGGTCGCTACTCGCACCGAGGTATACCCGAACTGCTGGTAACGGCTCATCAGCTTCCGCGCGACTGCGACTCGATTGCCGCTTGAGACGCACCTTGTGTTCTTGATGATCGCGCTAGCCTCGCGCACTGATCAACATCCAGCAGCGGTGAGTCTCGATGAGATTTACGACCTCAACCCCCGACGACCGGGAACCCGTCCGAGGTGATCAGCCAGTCGGCGTTCTGAGGGTGCGCACGTCTGCCAGCGCCCCAGCGAACTCCACACCCCGCACCACGGCCACACAGCCCGTCACACCGCGTGCGGCCACTATGTGGCCTATGACCGCAGAAATACTCCGTGATCATGGAAGGGGTGGGATCGTCCGCTGTCTCATACGGTCCACAGTGCTTCGGTGGGTGACATGCGGGCGGCCCGGAGGGCCGGGAGAAGCCCGGCGACGGCGCCGATGATCAGGGCGGCCCCGAAGCCGCCCGCCCAGGCCAGCGCAGGCACGACGATGGCCCAGTGTTTGGTCGTGGCGTAGACGGCCGTGGAGAGGACGCCCAGACCGACACCGACGGCACCGCCGAGGACAGCGAGGAGGATGGCTTCGGAGAGGAACTGGATACGGATGTGACCTTTGGTGGCTCCGAGGGCTCGGCGGAGCCCGATCTCCGAGCGTCGTTCGAGCACGGAAATGACCATGATGTTGGCCACCCCGACCGCCCCGACCAGCAGGGCGACCGCGCCGAGGCCCAGGAACAGGTCATCGAAGGCACCCTGGGCGTCGGCTTGGGCGACGAGGGCGGCCGAGGGCTGGCTCACGTCGACTTCGCTGGGGTTCTCCGGGTTGGCGGTGGCGGCCAGCACGGATTGGACGGCGGCGACCTGGCTGGTCTGGGCTTTGACGTAGATGGTGGACGGGTGGCCGTCGAAGCCGAGATAGGTCTCGGCGGCAGGGAACCCGACGAGCACTGAGCTGTCGATGTCGGGAACCAGCACGCAGGGCTTCAAGATGCCGGCCAGGTAGAACCACTGGTTGTCGAGCCAGATCCGTTCGCCTTGGTAGATGCGGTCGATCCCGAGGCGCTGGGCGGCGGCGGCCCCGAGCACGGCAACGGGTTCCTTCCCGGTGGCGGCGCTGAGGTAGCTGCCCTGGGCCACGGTGGTCCCCACGGTGCCCAGCAGCCCCAGGCTTGCTGCCTGGACGGTCAGGGCGTTGGTGTCGATGGTGGGGATGAGCGGGCTGCGGTAGACGTCAGCGGTGACCGAGCCAGTCTCCTGGACTTGGGTGACGGGGCCGATGCGGTCGATCATGCCCGGTGCCGACTCTGGCAGTTCGGCGGTCCCGCCCCCGATGCTTTGCCCGTTTTGGACAGTCAGCAGGTTGGTGCCGAGCTCGCTGATCTCATTCCGCAGCCCGGCGGACGAAGACTGTGACAGGCCCAGCACGGCCACGATGGCGGCCACGCCGATAGCGATGCCCAGAGCGGACAGCCCGGCGCGGAGCTTACGGGTGCGCAGTCCCACGCTGGCCAGGCGGGCCAGATCGGACGGCCGCAGTTTCCTGGGTGTGAGGGTGCTGGTGGTGTTCATGGCTCCTGCCCCGGCCGGGTGGTGTCGGCCACGATGCGGCCGTCGAGCATCTCGATCTGGCGGGGCAGGCGGTCGGCGATGCTCCGGTCATGAGTGATGACCACGATCGTGACGCCGTGGCCGTTGAGGTCGTGGAAGAGCGAGAGGATCGACTGGCCGGCCGCCTGGTCGAGGTTGCCGGTGGGCTCGTCGGCCAGCACGATAGCTGGCCGGCCCACCAGGGCCCGGGCGATGGCCACCCGCTGGCGCTGGCCGCCCGACAACTGGGTCGGGCGGGCGGTGGGGCGCTCAGCGAGGCCGACGAGGTCCAGGGCGGCGAGCGCCTGCTCGCGGCGCCCGGCCAGGCCAACCCCGGCATAGAGGAGCCCGTCGGCCACGTTGTCCAGCGCGCTTTGGTGCTCGGCCAGGAAGAATTGCTGGAACACGAAGCCGATCCGGTTGGCTCGCAGCGTAGCCAGCTCACGGTCGGTCATCGTGGCCACGTTCAGCCCGGTGATCCGCACGGTGCCGGTGCTCGGGCGGTCGAGGGTTCCCATCAGGTGCAACAAGGTGGTCTTGCCCGATCCCGAGGGGCCGACGATGGCGGTCAGCTCGCCTTCGGCCAGGGCGAAGCTCACCCCTCGAAGGGCGGTGACCGGTGGCTCGCTGGGGTAGACCTTGGTTACCCCCTCGACCTCCAGGACCGGCCGGCCGCCGCCTGGCGCCGGGAAAGGCCCGGTGTGACCGGTCAGGGTGCTGCCGTGCGTTCCGGGGATCATGACGCGGGGACCACAACATGCTGGCCGGCCGCCAACCCCGAGCCCGTGACCTGGACCAGCCCATCGGCGTCGTCGAACAGCCCCAACGACACCGGCACCAGATGGTGCACGCCGTTGCGTCCGGCGACCTCAACGGCGTAGCCACCGCTGGCCAGGGCCACCAGAGCGTCAACCGGCACCACCAAGGCGTTGCTGACGGTGCTGGTGGTGATGGTCACGTTGACCGGGGCCTGGTCCCAGGCGCCCGTCGCTGCGGGGTCGGTTGGAGTCACCAAGACGGTGATGGTCGGTGTCCCCGAGCCCGAGGACCCCGAGCCGCTGGTCGCCCCCGACGAAGCCGACGACCCCGAGGAACCCGACGAGGCGGTGGTGGCGACGGTGCCGACCGAGGAAATCACGCCGGGGGTGGTCTGGTTGCTGGGCAGGGTGATGGTCACCTTGTCGCCGGCCTTCACCTCCGCCTGCTGGGAGGCATCCAGGTCGATGCTCACCTGACGGGTGGTTGACGTCGCGGCCAGGACGGTCGCGCCGGATTCCGCCGGGCCGCCGAGCGTGGCCGACAGCGAGGTGACCAGGACCGCCGTGGGCAAGAACACGGCCTGACCCAAGGCGAGCGTGCCGGTCTCGGTCACGCCCAGCGCGACTTGGAGCTTCTCCAGGGCGTACGCCGTCTCGTAGCTGAAGTAGTTCGAGGCTGGATCGAGCTCGCTGCTGGTCGCGTAGCCGAGCGCTACCAGGTCGGCGTTCAACTCCGCCACGTCCAGGCCGGTCATCCCCTCCGAGAGGGAGCGATAGGCCGGGGTCGAGCCGTAAAGCAATACCACCGGAACGCCGTTCACCTGGTAGAGCACATGACCCTGGCTGATCACCTGACCCACCGCCGGAAGCGAGGTGAACGTCCCCGACGACGCGGAACTGCCCGACTGGCCGGAACTGCCCGACTGGCCGGAACTGCCCGACTGGCCGGTGGCGCCGGCCTGGTTGACGACCGTGTAGCTGCCCGCGTTACCCAACGTGGCGCTCACCTGGGTCTGCGACGTGAGGTCTTCGCGGGTCACCGTCGCCAGTGACGCCGGAGCGGCGTTGTCTGTCACACCGGCTTTCGAGGAAGCTTCCTTCCCGAACGGGCCGGTGATAACGACCACCACGACAGCCGCTACGACCACCACGACCACCACGACCGCCACGACCGCCAGTCGCCGCCGACGGCGGAGCCGAGGCCGCCGGCCGCCGTGGGGCACGAGCGAGTCCGTCCCGGTGTGGCTGATCCTCGATGACGGAGGAGGAGCAGGGTTGGTCATGGCGCCGAAGTACCTTTGCCCGGCAAGCTGGATAGGACAGATCGGCAGGTCTTCATGGCCGCCTGGAACTGCGGCGTGTTGCCATCGATGCTCTCGTTGCCCCCCAAGTTGATCCCGGGGTCGTTGGGGTTGGGGTCGGGGAAGTTCAGTACCCCGTGGGCGCGCATGCACTGGGAATACTTCAAAGCCGTGGCCTCGACCTGCTGTTGCTGCGCTTTGGTGGGCTGGCCGTCATTGGGCAGCAGGTGCTGGCAGGCCTTGTTCGCCGAGGAGTACGCAGGAGAATGGGAGGGGTTGGCACTTCCGCTTCCTTTGATAATGAATCCGCCGTTGCTGGTCGGATCGGGGAAGTTCCCGACGCCGTGGGCCCGCATGCACTTGGCGTAGGCGACCGCGTCCGCGTAGTCCGTGGCGCTGCTCCCGCCCGGTGCGGCCTCCGCGCCGGTCGTCGCCGAGGTCGCCTGGCCGACGCTGGCAACGCCCGGCGACGCCGACCCGCCGCAGGCGGCGACGCAGACGGCGACGCCACCGAGGAGGGCCAGCACCGCAGCGCCCCGGCGCGGCCGGAGTCTGCGCCCGGTGCTATCGGACAGTGCTGTGGTGGTGGGCGGGCCAGCCATGATGTCGTCCTCTCCCTCGGGATCTGTGGTCGGAAGTAGTTGTACGACATCGGGGGTAACACGGCTCAAACACCCTCTGTTGTCACCCTGTTACCTCCGATGAGGCATCCTGGGACCCCGGACGCTGGGCAGACGGCGTGTTTGCCGCCCAGCGGGCATCCGGGTCAGGGAAGGAGGGGGGGATGGCAGTATCTATGTCGGGTCACCCCCGGGCGGGGCTGGCTGGCCGCCTGGCCCGTCGTGGCCTGCCGCGGCGCACCGTGCGGCTGCGCCTCTCGGTTCTCTATGGCGGGCTGTTCCTGGTCTCGGGCGCGGGCTTGCTTGGCGTCACCTACCTGCTCGTAGCCGACCTCCCGCCGTACTCCCGCATTTCGTCGTCGCCAGACTTGCCACGCCCGGGGGGGCTGCGGGGCCTCCGCGTGTATAACCAGCATTTGGCGGACGGGCTGGCCGCCCGGGTCTCCTTCCAGCGCGCCGCTGACCTGCACGAGCTCTTGGTCCGTTCTGGCATCGCCCTGGTCATCATGGTGGCCGTCTCCATCTGGCTGGGATGGCTGATGGCCGGCCGCGTGCTGCGGCCCCTGCGGGTGATCACGGCGGCGGCCCGTCAGATCTCCGAGGACAACCTGCACCAGCGGCTCGCGCTGCAAGGGCCGGACGACGAACTCAAGGAACTGGGCGACACCGTCGATGGGCTGCTCGGCCGGCTGGAGGGCGCGTTCGACGCCCAGCGGAGTTTCGTGGCCAACGCTTCCCACGAACTACGCACGCCGCTCGCCATGATGCGCACTTCGCTGGACGTCGCTGAGGGCAAATCCCCACCGGTGTCCAAGGACGCGTCCGTGCTGGCCGGGAAGGTCCGCGAGGGCCTTGACCAGGCCGACCGTCTCGTTGAGAGCTTTCTCGTGCTCGCCCGCGCACAACGAGGGGTCATGACCGACCTCGCGACGGTCTCGCTGCCCGGGATCGCTTCCAGCGCACTGGATTCCCGGCGGTCCGCCGTCGCCGATCTGGGCCTGGCGGTGCATCAGCATCTGGGCGACGCCGAGGTCATCGGCAGCGAGACGCTGCTCGCCCGCATGGTGGCCAATGTCGTCGACAACGCGGTCGGCCACAACGAGCGAGGAGGCTTCGTCGACGTGACCACCGAAGCCGACGGCCGCACCGCCCGCGTCATCGTGGAAAGCGGAGGCCCGCACCTGGACCAGGACAAGCTCCCGCAACTCGGGCAACCGTTCCGGCGCCTCACCGCTGACCGGACTGCGCCCGGCAATGGTGTCGGGTTGGGGCTTTCGATCGTTGCCGCTATCGCGACCGCGCATCGTGGAACGCTCGCTGTCCGGGCGCGACCCCAGGGAGGCCTTCGAGTGGTCATCGAACTGCCGCACGCCACACCGCCGGCCGGACCAGCCGGAAATGGCGTCCGGCGGTGAGAGTGCTCGTAGTCGAGGATGTACGGCGCCTCGCAGATGACATCGCGGAGGGCCTGCGAGACCAGGCCATGGCCGTCGACGTCGCCTACGACGGCCTGGAAGCCGCGGCCAAGCTCGACGTGAACCGCTACGACGTCGTTGTCCTCGACCGTGACCTTCCGGGACTCCACGGCGACACAATCTGCCGGATGATCACCGAAGGCGCCGATCCGGCGATGGTCCTCATGCTGACCGCCGCTCATGCCCCACAAGACCGGGTGACCGGCCTCGGCCTCGGGGCCGATGACTACCTGTCCAAGCCGTTCCACTTCCCAGAGCTCGTCCTCCGGGTCCGCGGCCTGGCCCGGCGCAAGCCCACCGCGCATGCCCGCATCCTGCGCGCGGCGGGCGTCGAGCTCGACCCCCTCCGCCGGCAGGTAACCCGAGACGGAGGCCAGCGCGAACTGTCGGCCAAAGAGTTCGCCGTGCTTGAGGCGCTCATGAGAGGCGCGCCGGCGACGCTCAGCGCAGAAGACCTCCTGGAACAAGTCTGGGACGAGCACACCGACCCATTCACGAAGACCGTGCAAGTCACCATGGGACGGCTGCGGCGAAAGCTCGGGGAGCCAGACATAATCGAGACCATCCCCGGGACCGGATACCGCATCGCGGAGCCATAACCAGCGATCATGAAACTGGGACGGCATAAGCCTCTTCCATGATCACGGAGTATTCCGGGCGCATATGACCAAAAACTTTCCGTGATCACGGAAAGCAGGCTGTCCTGCCCCACCCCCCGGCCGGCTCCGGCCGGGGGGTGGGGCAGGACAGGTGCCCGGCGGCCTCCCCTTTGGGTGGCGCGGGAAGGCCGCCGGGCGAACTACCTGTTCTGGCTGAACAGAAGGTCAGGCTTCCTCGTGGGCGATTCTCTCCGGTGGACTGGAACTCTCGCCAGCGATATGAGCGTTCGCAGCTAGCTCGGCAGCCCGGGCGGCCCCGACGCTAGCGAGGTGCATTTCGTCGTGGGGATAGACCTCCTCGCCATGGACCGCCACGTCGCCGATCTCCAGCTCCTCGTCGGTCATCCGCAGCTTCATGAACAGGCCGATGCCCTTGAGGAGGAGGAACGTGACGAGCCCGTCCCAGATGATGATGGTGAGCCCGGCCTCCGCCTGGACCAGCAACTGATGCGCGTTGCCGTAGAACAGCCCGGCGCCGGAGAAGCCGGCGATCTTGCCGACCCCGAGATACTCAATCATCTTGGGATCGGCGAGCAGCCCGACCATCAGGCCGCCGCCGAGCCCGGCGATGCCGTGCGTGTAGACCACCCCGAGAGCGTCATCGACCTTGTTGAAGGGCGGGACCTTGCTCAGGTAGTTCCATGCGAACCAGACGATGGCCGAGTCCACCAGCCCGATGATGATCGCGCCGACGCCGTTGACGTAGCCGGCCGCCGGGGTGATGCCCACCAGCCCGCAGATCATGCCATTGAGCCCGCCGAGGAAGGTCGCCTTCTTACCCGGGCCGCCGATCATGTCCATGATGATCCAGGTCATCATGGCGACCGCCGTCGCCAGGTTCGTGTTGATCACGGCTGCCGAGGCGTCCGCGCCGGCGAAGTACGGGTCACCGCCGTTGAACCCGTTCCAGCCGAGCCACAGGATCCCGGCGCCTACGGCGACGAAGAGCAGGTTGTTCGGCACGGCATGCTCGCGGTCCCGCTGGAGCCGCGGCCCGACGACCCACGCCGCAACGAAGCCAGAGACCCCCGCGGCCAGGTGAATGACGTAGCCGCCACTGAAGTCCAGCGCGCCATGCCCCGCCCAGTAGCCACCGCCCCAGAGCAGGAACGCGTTGACCGCGTAGGCAAACGTGATCCACAGCGGCACGAAGATCAGCCAGACCTTGAACTTGATCCGGCCGATCACGCTGCCGATGAACAGGATCGGCGTGATCGCGGCGAACACGAACTGGAAGTAGACCAGCGATGCTTCAGGGAACCTGAACTTCGGCATCCCGCTAACGAGCAGGGGGATGAGGGCCTGGCTCTGCTCGCCTGAGGCGCCGACCACCGTCTGCGGCTTGCCGAGAAGGTGGAAGCTGCCGCCGATCCACGGCTGGCCGAAGCCCATCTTGAAGGCCCACAGGACCCACACGATGAGGGTGAGACAGAACGTGCTGAACACCATCAGTACGGTGTTGACGGCCCATTTGCGCTGCACCAGGCCGCCATACAAGACGGCGAGGGCAGGGATGCTCATGAGGCCGACCAGGGTTGCGGCTGTCATCTGCCACGCGTTATCTCCAGACGACAGCCAACTTGCGTAGGGATTCACTACTCTCCGCCTCCATGGGGCTACCCTGGAAGGGCTTGCCGGGGATTCCGGTCCTGGCCCAGCGGGCTCGGGTGAGCCGCTGAAACCGCGTCGCGGGCTAGCACAACGTCGTGGTCCGGGGTCCCCCCCGGGCTAGCATGATCCGGCCGGCCACTTCGGTGTCCGTCTAGAACGCTTCATGTTTCCCATAGGCGGGTTTCGGACACGTTTCCCGATTGTTACGCCGTGGACAACGGAGCAGGACATCCGGCCAATCAGGTTTCTGCCCTGTTTCGGCGCGACCGAAACTGCCCTGGTCAAGGCTGCCTTTTTGGGCTGGATCGGCCCGGTACAGCCGTGGCCGGCCGGCCCGCCAGCCTGGTCCCGGCGCCGCCAGCCCGGCCGGCCACCCGGCCACGAGCGGGGGTGCAGGCACCGCCGAAAGTCCTTTCGCCAGCGGCACAACTGCCCCGAGCACCGCCATGACCGGGCCAGCAGGGCGGCGCGGCCATCCGCCCGGCCGGCCGCTGGCCGCCGGCCGGGTTAGGACTTCTGTCACGTTCCCGTAACAGTAGGCCCGAAGGCTTGAGTCCCGTACCGGGACGAAATACGCTCCCCACATCTCGCTTGGTAAGCGCTTACCTCCTCGCGGGAAGACCCGGCGCCGGATGAGGAGCACTCCTTTGGGGCACGCTGGTAAGCGCTTACCAGATGGGAAGCACAACCTTCCTGGGCGCTCAGATTGCCCGGGCAAGGACACGGCGCCGCAAGGGAGCGTGCCGGTGGACCACGGCGACACGGGTCACATCCCGCCAACGATCTACGACGTTGCGCGGGTGGCAGGCGTGTCGATCGCTTCTGTCTCCCGGGTGCTCAACGGCCGCCGAAACCCGCTCCCCGACACGAGGGAGCGCGTCCAGCAGGCGGTCGCCGAACTCGGCTTCATCCCGGATGGGGCGGCGCGGGCATTGAGCGCCCGGCTCAAGGAGATCATCGGGGTCGTCATCCGGCGGCCATCCATGACCGTACGGGACAGCGGCATCTTCGAGGACGAAGAGGAGAGCCTGCAGTTCCCCGACCTCATCAACCGGGGCATCGAGGTCGCGGCCCAGGGCCGCGACTACAACCTGCTGGTCAGCTCGGTCGATGTGGACGACCACGACTACAGCAGGCGCATCTTCGCGCTGGCCCGCAAGAGCGACGGGCTGATCCTGCACGACCGGGTGCTCGATCCCGGCCAGCTGGAGCGGCTCTCCCGGCAGATCCCGATCGTCACCCTGGCCGGGCGCCCCACCAGGACCACCTCCAACGTGGACGGCGACAACATGACCGGCATGCGGGACCTGGCCCGCCATCTCGTCCGCGACCACGGCTACCGCACGCTGGCTTACCTGGGCGGCCATGTTGACAGCCCGGACAACCTGGCCCGGCGCGCGGCCTTCGAGGCCGAGGTGACCGAGTGTGGCGCGACGTTCACCGGCGGCCCGCAGTGGCAGGGCAACTACTCCGCCGCGGGCGGCGCGCGGGTCATCGACCGGCTGCTGGCCGACGCCCACGACCTGCCGCGGGCCATCGCGTGCGCCAACGACCAGTCGGCGCTCGGTGTGATGTACGCGCTGGGTCAGCGCGGCATCGATGTGCCCGGGGATGCCGCGGTCACCGGCTTCGACGACATCCCGGTCGCCCGTCACCTGCGCCCGCAGCTCACCACGGTGCGGCAGCCGATCCAGGAACTCGGCGCGACCGCATTCGAGGTGCTGTATTCCATGATCGGAAACGGCGAGGCGTCCCGGCGCGACGTCGTCCTGCCCACCCGGCTGATCTGCCGCGAGAGCTGCGGCTGCCCGCCCGACTCGTCCACGCCCGCGTGGCGACAGGCCTGAAGGAGGAGGACGGCCATGCGCGTGATCGCCCGCAGGATCGGCTTCTACATCCTGACCGCCATAGCCGTGGTGACCGTGGACTTCCTCATCCCCCGGGTGCTGCCCGGCAACCCGGTGGACGCCGTTCTGGCCAATATGCAGGGCGCGGTGGTGACGCAGGCTACCCGCCGGGCGCTTGAGCTCCAGTTCGGCACCGCCGGCACCCCGGTGGGCGTGTGGGGCCAGTACGTGCACTTCTGGAGCAACGTGCTGCACGGCAACCTTGGAATTTCGACCGGCAACGGCATGCAGCCGGTGACCACGGTGATCCGCGGCGCGCTGCCCTGGACGCTCGGCCTGGTCGGCATGGCCACCCTGATCAGCTTCGCGCTTGGCACGCTGCTCGGGATCCTCATTGCCTGGCGGCGCGGAAGCTGGCTGGAGAGCCTGCTGCCGGCCACCACGTTCGTCCAGGCGGCACCATATTTCTTCCTCGCGTTCCTGGCCATCGACCTCTTCTCTACCAAGCTGGGCTGGTTCCCGCCCAGCCGTTCCTACAACCAGCTCGATTTCCCGGCCTTCAACTGGACGTACATCTCTGATGTGCTCGACCACGCGGTGCTGCCTGCCCTGACGATCGTGGTCGCCTCGGCCGCCGGCTGGATTCTCGGCATGCGGAACGTGATGATCACCACGATGGATGAGGACTATGTCCTCCTCGCGCAGGCCAAGGGGCTGCCGAAGCACCGCGTGGTCTGGTATGCGGCACGCAACGCGATCCTGCCGAGCGTGTCGAGCTTCTCGCTGGCGATCGGCTTCATCGTCTCCGGCGCCTTGCTCACCGAGTACGTCTTCAGCTACCCAGGGCTTGGCTTCCTCATGGTCAACGCCGTGCAAGGCAGCGACTTCCAGTTGCTCCAGGGCATCTTCCTGATCATCGCGCTGGCCGTCCTCCTGGCGAACCTGGCCGCGGATTTCGTGTACGTGTTCCTCGACCCGCGCGTACGTCAGGAGGCCTGAGCGATGGCCGTTGGCATCACGGAAAATCTGGGCGGGGCGCCCGTCCCCGAGCCCGGGTTCGTCCCGGCCGTGAGCGCGCCCCGCCGGGGGCGGCGACTGCAGCTACCCAGGTCGCCGAAGATCCTCGCCGGGCTCGGGATGCTGGCCTTTTTCCTCCTCATCGCGGTGATCGGCCCCACGATCGCGCCTGACAACCCCTCGGCCAGCTCGTCCACCACGGGCAGCGTTCCGCTCCCCCCGTCCGCGGCGCACTGGATGGGCACCACCCAGCTGCAGCAGGACGTGTTCTCCCAGTTCCTGGCGGGCGGGCGGAGCACGGTCCTGGTCGCCTTCGTGGCCGGGCTGGCCGCGACCGTTCTCTCGGTCCTGATCGGCGTGACGGCGGGTTACGTCGGCGGCTGGACGGACGACCTGCTCTCCATGCTGGCTAACTTCTTCCTGGTCATGCCCGCCCTGCCGCTGCTCATAGTCATCTTCGGGTTCCTGCCGGCCTCGAGCGGCGGCAGCGACGATCCGCTGATCGGGCTGATCATCGCCCTCACCGGCTGGGCCTGGGGCGCCCGGGTCCTCCGGGCGCAGACCCTCTCCCTGCGGAACCGGGATTACGTGGACTCGGCCCGGCTCATCGGCGAGCGCGGCTGGCGGATCGTCAGCTTCGAGATCATGCCCAACCTGATTCCCATCATCGCCTCGTCGTTCCTGTTCACTGTGCTCTACGGCGTCGGCACCTACACCGCCCTGGCCTTCCTGGGCCGCGTCAACCCCAACCATTGGAACTGGGGCGGGATGCTCTTCTACGCACAGCTCTCGAACGCCGAGACGAGCGGTTACTGGTGGTGGTTCGTCCCGCCCGGGCTCGCGGTGGCCCTGCTGGGAACCTCCCTGGCCCTGCTCAACTTCGGCATCGATGAGTTCATCAACCCGCGGCTGCGCGTGGCGGGGATGTCCAGGCGGCAGGCCAAGAAGGACCGGGTGCAGGCCCCGCCGCGGCGGTTCGTGCTCGGCCTGACTCCCGTCGTCAGAAAGGGCCAGCGGTGACCGTCGATCGAGAAAGGGACGCCGTGCCCCGCACTTCGGCACAGGCCGTCAGCCCGCATGGGCCGGCCCGCACGGGAACATCCGGTCCGGCCGTGGGCGAACCACTGCTCGAGGTCAGCGGGCTGTGCGTGGATTACGGCGTCGGCACCCGTGCCGTGCACGCGGTTCTGGACACCGACCTGGTGCTTCGCCGCGGCGAGGTGTTCGGCCTGGCCGGCGAGAGCGGAAGCGGCAAGTCAACGCTGGCCTACGCGATCACCAGGCTGCTCCGGGCGCCCGGCGTGATCACCGATGGCGACGTCCGCTACTACACCGACCATGGGCACACCGTGGATCTGCTCTCCGCCGGGGAGGACGAACTTCGTGTGCTCCGCTGGTCGGAGATCTCCGTCGTGATGCAGAGCGCCATGAACTCCCTCAACCCGGTGCTCTCGATCGGTTCCCAGCTGACCGATGTGCTCAAGGCGCATGAGCCGGGCATGAGCAGCGCCGGGCGGCGGGCACGGGCCGGTGAGCTGCTGGGCCTGGTGGGCATCACCGCCGACCGGCTGGGCAGCTACCCGCATGAGCTGTCCGGCGGCATGCGGCAGCGGGTGATGATCGCCATGGCCCTCGCGCTCACTCCGCATATCGTGATCATGGACGAGCCCACCACCGCACTCGATGTGGTCACCCAGCGGGAGATCCTCGAAGAACTCATGCTGCTGCGCGAGCGGCTCGGTTTCGCGGTCCTTTTCATCACGCATGACCTCTCGCTCCTGATCGAGATCGCGGACTCGATCGCGGTGATGTACGCGGGGCGGCTGGTCGAGCGAGCCCCGGCGGCAGCCCTCTTCCGCGCCCCCCGGCACCCATACACCCTCGGCCTGCTCAACTCCTTCCCCGCCCTGCACGGGCCGCGGCGGCACATGACGGGTATCCCCGGTTCCCCGCCTGACCTGCGGCAACTGCCGACCGGGTGCGCCTTCCACCCGCGCTGTTCCTACGCCATGGACCGGTGCGTCACCGACACCCCGCCGCTGCTCCAGCCCCGCGGAGATCGCGGGCGTACCGCCGCCTGCTGGCTGCAGGACGGGTCGCAGACCCCGCCTGCCGAGCTGGCCGTGCCCGGGAAGGGCGCGGATCCCGCCAGCCAGCCGCCAGCCGCCAGCCCGGGCGCGGGCTTCGAGACCGCGCCCGGGCCGGTGCCCACGGCAGCGAGTCCGACCACCTGGACACCCCGGAGCGAGCCGTGACCGACCTCGACACCGCCATCCCACCGGCCGCTACCGGCGCGGTGCTGCTCGAGGCACGCGGCCTGACCAAGCACTTCCCGATGCACCAGGCCGCGCTGGCCAAGGGCCGCCGGCTCGTCCGCCGCGGGCCGGCGGGCCGCGAACGGGGCGGCCCGGTGGTGCACGCGGTGGAAGGCGTCTCGCTCGCACTGCCTGAGTCGCATATCACGGCCGTGGTCGGCGAGAGCGGCTCCGGCAAGTCCACCCTGGCCCGGATGCTCGCGCGGCTGATCAAGCCCACCTCGGGCTCGCTGCTGTTCGGCGGGGCCGCTGTGCCTACGTCGAACCGGGGCAGGCGGGCGTATACCAGCCAGGTGCAGATGGTGCTGCAGGACCCGTTCTCGTCGCTCAATCCCGTGCACGACGTCCGGTATCACCTGGCCCGGCCGCTCATAGTGCACAAGCTTGGGGGGGAGGCGGGCGGGCTGGACGACACGATCACCGGCCTGCTCGAACGAGTCGCGCTGACGCCGGCCGACCAGTTCCTCAGCAAGTACCCGCACGAACTGTCCGGGGGGCAGCGGCAGCGCGTGGCGATAGCGCGTGCGCTCTCCGTTCAGCCCCGGGTGCTCCTCGCCGACGAGCCGGTCTCCATGCTGGATGTCTCGATCCGGCTCGGCATTCTCAATCTCCTCGGCGACCTGCGCGAGCGGGACCGGCTCGCCATCCTCTACATCACCCACGACATCGCCTCGGCCCGCTACCTGGCCGACGACATCATGGTGATGTACGCCGGGCAGGTCGTCGAGTCGGGCCCGGCGCGGACCGTCACCGACGAGCCCGCCCACCCCTACACCCAGCTGCTGCTCAGCGCGGCACCCGACCCGGACCGGGCCGAGCCGCCCTCGCTCCAGGGCCGCGGCTCGCCACCCAGCCTGGTGTCACCGCCCAGCGGCTGCCGGTTCCATCCGCGGTGCCCGCATGCGATGGCGATCTGCGCCCAGAGCACACCGCCAGGCTTCCAGGTCGCCCCCGGTCACCTGAGCGCCTGCTGGCTGGCCGCCGATGATCTGGACGCCGAGCAGGCCACACCGATATCCGGGCCGCCCGCGGGCACCCCGGCCGAGCCCTTCACCGCCAAGCCCTTCACATCCGCAGCCGATCCGGGAGAGGAGATGTGATGAACCGGGCTGCCACGTCGCGGGTACCGCCCTGAGTTCCGTTACAGCACACAACTGCGGCCAGGCGCAGGGGCGGGCGCCCGGCCAGCTCGCAGACCGCCCACTGACAACAAGGCCCCGACACGGTCCTCGACAACAGGCCGGCAAAACAAGCCGGCCGGGCACAACGGAGTTTAAAGCAATGAGACATGCAGCTTTGAAGAGCCTGGCTGTCGCCAGCGTCCTCGCCATGGGGATCGCTGCCTGCAGCAGCTCTGGCAAGACAACGACCGGCAGTTCATCGACTTCGGGCATGGGCAAGACGCTGGTGGTGGAGAGCACCGCGCTCTCACCGATGACCGACACCTTCAACCCGTTCTCCGCTACCTCCACCGGCTACCTGACCCACGCCGTACCCCTGTACAACGAACCGTTGTTCATCTTCGACACGCTGAACCCGTCCGCGGCCCCCCAGGACGTGCTCGCCACCGGCTATACCTGGTCGAATGGCGGCAGGACGCTGGCCCTGACCATCCGGCCGGGCGTGAAGTGGAGCGACGGCAAGGCGTTTTCCGCCGCCGATGTGGCGTACACCTTCAACCTGATCATTAAGAACCCGGCGCTCAACCTCCCGGCCACCCCGGTGCCGACCAGCGCCACCTCATCCGGCAGCTCGGTAACCCTGAATTTCGCGGCGCCGCAATACGCGAACCTGTTCCTCATCGGCCAGGTCAACATCCTGCCGCAGCACATCTGGCAGTCCGTGGGCAACCCGAGCACGTTCGCCGATCCCAGCCCGGTCGGCACCGGCCCGTTCGTGCTCGACAAGTTCAGCCCCCAGGGCTTCACGATGAAGGAGAACCCGTACTACTGGAACAAGAGCAAGCTGCACGTGCCCGAGGTCGATTTCCCCTCGTACACGTCGAACGCCAACCTTGTCCCGCCGGTCGCCACCGGGCAGATTGACTGGGCGGGCAACCAGATCGCCGGCATCCAGTCGAACTACCTGGCCAAGAGCTCGGACAACCACACGTGGCTGACCAGCGCTCCTTACCTCAGCGACAACAACGTGGTGAGCCTGTGGCTCAACATCACCAAGGCGCCGCTGAACGACGTCGCGGTCCGGCAGGCGATCAGCGCCGCGATCAACCGGGACCAGCTCTCGTCCGAGGGCGAGAGTGGCAACGAGCCGGCGGCCACCTCATCGGGCGGCCTGCTGCTCCCCGCCGACAGCTCCTTCCTGAGCTCGTCGCTCACCCACGACCTGCCCGGAGCCGGTGACGCGGCCAAGGTCAGCTCGATCCTCAAGGCTGACGGCTGGACCATGACGGGCGGCAAGTGGACGAAGAACGGGAAGCAGATCAGCTTCTCCATCTCCGACCCGATCCCCTACAGCGACTATTACCTGGACTCCCAGCTGATCAGCCGCCAGCTCGACGCGCTCGGCTTCAACGTCACGGTCAACGGCATCGGCGACCCGACCGTATGGAGCGCCGACGTGACCAACGGCACCTTCGACTCGGCCATCCACTGGAGCAGCCAGGGTCCCACGCCGTACTTCATCTACGACAACGAGCTGGACAGCACGCTGACCGCGCCGGTCGGCAAGCCGGCCGCCGGCGACTACGGGCGGTACTCGAACCCGCAGGCGCAGGCCGCGCTCGCCCAGTACGCCAGCAGCAGCAGCGCCACCACCCAGGCGGCGGCGATCAGCAAGCTGCAGACCATCATGTCCACGCAGGTCCCGCTCGTCCCGCTGCTGTACGGCGCGGCCTGGGCCGAGTTCTCCACCCGGCACTACACCGGCTGGCCGTCGCCGACCAACCCCTACATGGATCCAGGTCCCAACTCGCCGTACCTGGAGTACACGATCCTTCAGCTCAAGCCAGTCTCCTGACCGGGGCGGATCCGGGCGGAAGGACAACTTCAGCGATATGACAACCCACTCCTGCGGGTGGGTCCCGCCCGGCCGGTTCTCCGGCCGGGCGGGTCGTCGCCCGCACCCCCAAACTCCAGGGAGCCCGCGATGACGGCGGGCCCCGCCAACCCCAAAGCCTCTGCCAGCCCCAAAGCCTCAGTCAGCACTGAGACCATGGAGGAGGGCGACCGGATCGCCGCCCTCTCCCTTGAGGACAAGGTGCGCCTGCTGACCGGCGCGGACAGCTGGCGAACACACGGCGCCGGCCGCCTCGGTCTCCGTCCGATGATCACGTCGGACGGACCGGCCGGGGTGCGAGGCATCACCCTGGACGACCGCAACCCATCCGCCAGCTTCCCCTGCCCCTCGGCACTCGGCGCCACCTGGGACAGCGAGCTCGTGCTCGAGCTCGCCACGGCCCTGGGGACCGAGGCACGGAGCAAGGGGGTCGACATCCTGCTGGCCCCCACCATCAACCTGATGCGCACGCCGCTCGGCGGCCGGGGCTTCGAGTGCTTCTCCGAGGACCCCGTGCTCACGGCCCGGATCGCCGTCGCCTACGTGCAGGGTGTCCAGTCGGCCGGCGTCGCCGCGACGGTCAAGCACTACGTCGGCAACGACTCGGAAACCCAGCGCTGGAGCTACGATGCCCGGATTGCCGAGCACGTGCTCCGCGAGCTGTACCTGGTCCCGTTCGAGGCCTGTGTCCGCGAAGCGGACACAGGCCTGGTCATGGCCGCGTACAACGCGGTCAACGGCAGCCGGATGACCGAACATGCCGTGCTGCTCCGGGACGTCCTTAAGGGCGAGTGGGGCTTCACCGGTGTGGTCGTCTCAGACTGGGAGGCGGCCCGCAGCACCGTGCCCGCGGCCACCGCCGGGCTCGACCTGGCCATGCCCGGACCGGGCAGCCCCTGGGGCGAGGCACTGGTCCGCGCGGTCCGGGAAGGCGCCGTCGCCGAGAAGATGATCGACGACAAGGTGCTGCGCCTCATGCGCGTCGCCCGCCGGCTGGGCGCGGTCGGCCAGCCGGCCGCCAGTGCCCCGGCACGGCCTGGCCGGGACGGCGCTGTCCCCGCCGGGATGAGCCCGG